>Ga0315289_10005767_pt1 | contig 18249 bp, 18 predicted proteins | sample YL17G11_40_MG_FD_203452 | JGI IMG/M metagenome (GOLD analysis project Ga0315289, IMG submission 203452) | Sediment microbial communities from Yellowstone Lake, YNP, Wyoming, USA - YL17G11_40 | ecosystem: Environmental > Aquatic > Freshwater > Lake > Sediment | place: USA: Wyoming | collected... | reverse complement strand
GGTGCAGTCCCCAGCGCGACCAAGTGCACTGTGATAAGCGCCGGGGGAAAACCCGCGCGCAAACACGCAAGCGTTCAGCGTCAAGCTCCTGAATCATCGCCATTGACTGCGCTGACCGGCTGACGGCCCGAACCCAGTTCATTTGCACGCCTCGTCGGCGCGCCGCAATCACGCGGCTCGCGTCCCGCAGCCCTCGTTACGGGTGTGAGCGAGTTCTGTTGGTCTGCGGTAGCGTATCCGTATGGAGCACAGCCGCCCTCGGCTGTGTCCGTCCAGTTTGGCAGGCGAGGCGCCTGCCGCTCCATGGCTCGGCGACCGGCATCTGGCTGCGGGCGAGACCAACACTCGGAGTTCACACCCCTCGTTACTGTTGACAGACCCTGCCGGTTTTTGCTACCATAAGTCCGTATTTGGGGTGGATTGATGTATGCAATCCTGGAAACCGGGGGAAAACAGTACCGCGTCCAGGAGCAGTCGGTGCTGGAGGTTGAGGCTCTGCCGGCGGCCCCGGGCGACCACGTCGCCATGGAGCGCGTGCTGATGGTGGCTGATGATTCCGGTGTGCGGGTAGGTACGCCGGTGGTCGGCGACGCGAAGGTCATCTGCCGCGTTCTGGCGCAAGACCGCGGGCCACGCATCTCGGTCTTCAAGTACAAGGCGAAAGAGAACTACCGTCGCCTGCGCGGGCATCGCCAGCGTCTCACCCGCCTGCTTGTGGAACGCATTGAGGTCGGCGGGTCGCCCCTCGACGATGCTCCTTCGACTGCGCTCAGGACAGGTCGGGGCGACCCTGAGCCGGCCCGCCCTGAGCAAAGTCGAAGGGTCGAAGGGTCGCACACAGAGAGTTAGCGGAGGCATTTCCGATGGCGCATAAGAAAGGGATGGGCAGCACCCGCAATGGGCGAGACAGCAAATCCAAGCGGCTGGGGGTGAAGGCATACGCGGGCGAGACGGTCAAGCCCGGCGCCATCATCATTCGCCAGTGCGGAACCAGGGTCAAGCCCGGCCTCAATGTGGGCATGGGAGGCGATTACACCCTCTTCGCAAAGATCGCGGGCAGGGTCGTCTTCCAGGGCGCGGGCAATGGAGGCGGCCGGCGGGTGAGCGTGGTGCCCACCGCGGCTGCCTGAGCGCTTGCCAGGTCTGGAGCAAGGTTGTCGGGTTCGGAATCTATCCTCGTTGACGAAGCCAAGATCTTCGTTCAAGCGGGAGACGGGGGCAACGGAGCCACGAGCTTTCGGCGCGAGAAATTCGTGCCGAGGGGCGGCCCCGACGGGGGCGATGCAGGTCGCGGCGGAGATGTGTGGGTGCGCGCCGATGCCAAGGTGCGCACCCTTGTTGATTTCTTGAGGAGAAGCCACTTTCGCGCCGAGCGCGGCGGGCACGGCGCAGGGGCAAACAAGACCGGCGCGCGGGGCGCGGAGGCCGAGATACTGGTTCCCCCCGGTACCATGGTGTACGACGCGAACTCGGGCGTTGAGCTGGCGGACCTGGTTCACCCCGGCGACGCTTGCCTGGTCGCCCGCAGCGGGCGCGGGGGACGCGGCAATGCTCACTTCGCCACCGCGGTGAGACAGGCGCCGCGGTTCGCCGAGCGGGGCGACCCGGGGGAGCGCCGCTGGCTGCGTCTGGAGCTCAAGCTGCTCGCCGACGTCGGCATCATCGGCATGCCCAATGCCGGCAAGTCAACCCTGCTGTCGCGCATCTCCGAAGCCAGGCCCAAGATCGCCGATTACCCCTTCACCACGCTCGCGCCCAACCTCGGGGCCGCACGTGCCCCGCAGGGCAAGGTCTTCATTGCCGCCGACCTGCCTGGCTTGGTGCAGGGCGCTTCCGGCGGCCGCGGGCGCGGTCACGATTTCTTGCGTCATATCGAGCGCACCCGGCTGGTGGTGCACATGGTGGACCTGGCGGCCGAAGGACGCGATCCACTTGACGACTTCCGCGTCATTAACGAGGAGCTCAAGGCTTATCCCGCAGACCTGACCCGCCTGCCGCAGGTCGTCGCCGCAAACAAGATAGACCTGCCTGAAGCGGCCGCCAAGCTGGAGTTGTTTGCGGGCGCCCTGGCGACCCAGGGCGTCGAGGTTTTCCCCGTCTCGGCGCTTACCGGCCAGGGCGTCCCCGAGCTCATGCGCCGCTGCGCCCGACTGGTGGAGGAGCTTACGCCTGCCGAGGAGAAGGTTGAACCACGGATCATCATCCCAGCGCCTGAGGGCGAGGCGCTCAACGTAGAGAAGGTGCGGGAGGGCGTTTTCTCGGTTACCGGGACCGCGGTGGAGCGGCTTATCGCGCGCACCGACCTGGACAGTGAGGAGGCAGTGGCCAGTATCCAGGGCGCGCTGGAACGCATCGGCGTGGTGGAGCGGCTGCGAGCGCTGGGAGCGGCAGAGGGCGACAAGGTGCTTATCGGCGAGCAGGAGTTCGATTTCGTGGACTAACGCCAATACTGTTCGTTTAGGTGGGGGCAACTGTCATCCTGAGCAACGCGAAGGATCTTGCCCTGGAGAACATCAGTCCCAAGATTCTTCGCCAAGGCTCAGAATGACATCCTTCGGCCCTAAACGAACAGTATTGGGACTAACGCTGTGTCAACTCCGGTTTGATGGATTGGGAAGCAACCGCCGATGAACGCGGATGAACGCCGATGAAGGAACAGGTGACCAGGCGAAGATGGCGATCGCGAGCGCGCAACAGGAGGTGATTGAGAAGGCGAAAGCGGCGCGGTTGGCCGCCCGCGAGATGGGAGTGCTGCCGACTTCCGCGAAGGATCGCGCACTGCTGGCAATGGCTCAGGCGCTCATCGGGCGGCAGCATTTCGTCCTGGAGGCCAACAGCGCGGATGTGCGCGCCGCGCGCGACGCGGGCCTGAGCGAAGCGCTGATTGATCGCTTGCTGCTAAGTGAGAAGCGCATTGCCGGGATGGCGGCGGGGTTGCGGGAGGTGGCGGGGCTGCCCGACCCGGTGGGGGAGGTCATCGAGGGCTGGCGCCGGCCTAACGGCCTGCAAATCTTCAAGGTGCGCGTGCCGCTGGGCGTGGTGGGCATGATTTATGAGTCGCGACCGAACGTCACCGTGGATGCGGCGGGGCTGTGCATCAAGGCCGGCAACGCGGTCATCCTGCGCGGCGGCTCCGAGGCGCTTCAGTCCAATGTCGCGCTGGTGCGGGTCATCGCCGAGGCGGCGCACGGCGCGGGCGTGCCCAAGGGCGCTCTCCAATTGATCGAAACTGCGGAGCGCGCAGCGGCGCAGCAACTGATGCGGCTCAACGAGCATGTGGACGTGCTGATCCCGCGCGGCGGCGAAGGACTGATCCGCGCGGTGGTTGACAACGCCACTGTGCCTGTGATCGAGACCGGTGTCGGCAATTGCCATGTTTACGTTGACGAGTTTGCGGACCTGGAGATGGCGGAGCGCATCGTGATCAACGCGAAGTGCCAGCGGCCGGGGGTGTGCAACGCGTGCGAGACGCTGCTGGTGCACCAGGCGGTGGCGCCGGAGTTCCTGCGCGGCGTCGGGCCGCTCCTAGTCGAGCAGGGGGTGGAGCTGCGCGGGTGCCCGCGGACGCGCGAGATCGTGCCCGGCGCGCACGAGGCGACGGAGCAGGACTGGCGCACCGAGTACCTCGACCTTATACTGGCGGTGCGCGTGGTTGATAGCTTCGAGCAAGCGCTTGCCCATATCGCGGATTACGGCACCCGGCACTCGGAGGCGATCGTGACCCGCGATTACGAGCGAGCGCAGCGTTTCGTGGAGCTGGTGGATGCGGCGGCGGTTTATGTCAACGCTTCGACGCGCTTCACCGATGGCGGGGAATTCGGCCTGGGCGCCGAAATCGGTATCAGCACCCAGAAGCTCCACGCCCGGGGGCCGATGGGGCTGCGCGAGCTGACGACGTACAAGTACATCGTCAGGGGGGCGGGCCAGATACGGTCATGAGGGCGCACCGATGCGTCTAGGGATCATGGGCGGCACCTTCGATCCGATCCACTACGGCCACCTGGTGGCGGCGGAGGAGGCACGCGCGGCCTTCGGTCTGCACCTCGTGACCTTCATCCCCTGTCGCGAGCCGCCGCACAAGAAGGACTACCAGGTCACCGACGCGGAACATCGCTACGCCATGACGATGACTGCCACCTGCACCAATCCGCACTTCGACGCCTTGCGCATCGAGCTGGAGCGGCTGGGGCCATCATACACCATAGACACTCTGCGCCAACTGCACGCCGCTCACCCGCAAGCGGAGCTCTTCTTCATCACCGGCGCCGACGCCGTGCGCGAGCTGCTGACCTGGCGCGAGCCCGAGCGCTTGGTCGCGCTCTGCCGGTTCGTGGCCGTGACGCGTCCCGGCTACGACCTGCGCGGCCTGGAGCGCGACCTCGGGGAGCTGGCGCGCAGCGTCGCCGCCATCGAGGCGCCGGGGGTCAACATCTCCTCCACGCAGATCAGGGAGCGAGTGGCGCAGGGACGCTCGATCAAGTACCTGACGCCGGATGCGGTGGAGACCTACATCGTCAAGCATCGCCTTTACCGCGACAGCGATAACCAGTCCCATAAGATAAGGAGGTGACTAGGGATGCCGGTTACGCTCTACGTCGGGAACTTGCCGTGGAGCCTGACGGACGATGAATTGGCGGAAGCTTTCAACTCGGTGGGCCCGGTGCAGGCGGCGCGGATCATAACCGACCGCGAGACGGGGCGCTCGCGCGGCTTCGGCTTCGTGGACCTGGCCGAGGAGGACGCCGCGCGGGCGATTCAGGCCATGGACGGGTTCGAGCTCAAGGGGCGCAAGCTGATCGTGAACGAGGCGCGGCCGCGCGCACCGCGATTCTGAAAGCATCGAACGAAATCATCCACAGAACGAAATCATCCACAGATGGCTAGGCCGTAGGCCGCCATCTGTGGATAACATTCTTCTGCGGCACCGGGGGATCATGTTGAGCGGCAGCCGAAAAACGACAGCTCGCGGGCGCTGGGTCTGGCTCTTGGCGCCCATCATCGTTGCCGCCGTGGTCGCGGGAGCGGGAGTCGGTTATCTCAGCTATCTTGGGCTGCGCCCCGGCCGCCAGTTAATGGGCATGTTCAGCCCACCCTTTCGGGGCATGAAGCAGGTCAACGTGCTGATCCTGGGGGTTGACAGCAACGGCGACCCTCGGCGCTCCGATACGATCATGGTTGCGCGGCTCGACCTGTCCGAGGGGCGAGTCGGCGTCATTTCCATACCCCGGGATTTTCGCGCCGCGATACCAGGCCACGACGAGCAGAAGATCAACGCCGCCTACGGTTTGGGCGGAGTGGAACTGACGCGCCGAACCGTGGAGGGCTTGCTCGGCATTGTATGCGACTACTACGTCACCATCAACTCCCCCGGCCTGGCGCGCCTGGTGGATGCCTTGGGCGGGGTCGAGGTCAACGTGGATAAGCGGATGTTCTATCGCGACCGCCACCAGGGGCTAGTCATTGATCTTCAACCAGGGCAGCAGCGGCTCAACGGCGAGCAGGCGGTGGGATATGTCCGCTACCGCCACGATCGGCTGGGGGACCTCACGCGCATCGGGCGGCAGCAAGCGTTCCTGCGCGCCGCGCTGCGCGAGGCGATGCAGCCGCGCACCCTCGCGCGCCTGCCGCGGCTGCTCAGGCTATTCTCCCAGACCGTGGAGACCGACCTCGACATCGGGGATCTCCGAGCGGTGGCCGACTTGATCAAGGGCCTGGACCCCGACCGTGTCAAGGCGGCAACGCTGCCCGGAGCCCCCACCGAGATTCATGGTGTCAGTTACCTGGAGCCGGATCGCTCGGGGGTGACACATTCCGTCAACGAAGTTCTATTCAACATGCCGTTGCAGGTGGCAATCGTCAACGCCACGGCGATACCAGGGGTTGAGGCGCAGTTGGTCACGCGGTTGACGGGGGCGGGTTACAAGGTGGCCGAAGTAAGATTCGCCACCCGTGCCGCTCCCAGCACAGAGGTAGTGGATGGCGCGCAGCATGCCCAGGAGGCGGCCCAGATCCAGGGCTGGCTCAAGTGCGGGAGCGTGGTTCATTCGAATGCGGAAGAAGCGCCGGGCGCGGATATCACGGTGCTGCTTGGAACCGATTACCTTGGCACAGACGCAAACTAGGCTGTCTCGCGCCTTGCCAAGCGCGACCCGGTGGCGCGGGTTGAGCGCCCGGCGAAGGAGAACTTAACAGTAGACTTGCCAAACAGCATTGAGAGTAAGTCATCAGCCAGCCCGTTGAGCGCGGCTTCGCCGAGCCGGCGCAGTCCGTTGCGCGCGCCCAAGGGCGCGCGCGCGCGGCCGCGCAGCTCGCGCCAGAAGGCGCTGTTCGCGGCATCAGCTCTCGCCGCCAAGAAGGCGCAGCGACCGGTCATCCTGGACCTGCGCAAGCTGACGCTGATCGCCGACTACTTCGTTATCTGTCACGGCACCTCCGACGTGCAGGTCCGCGCCCTGGCCCGAGAACTGGAGGACCAGCTTGAGGCGCACGGGCTGAAGCGCATGTCGGTGCAAGGCATGTCGGAGGGCCGCTGGGTGCTGGTTGACCTCGGCGACGTCATGGTGCATATACTGGGCAAGTTCGAGCGCGGGTTCTATGACCTGGAACGGCTGTGGGGCGATGCCCCGAGGATCGAGGTTGCTTAGGCGCGAGGACCATGGGAGATACCGCACGAGACAACGAGGTGGCGGGGGCGCGCATCGAACCGCTGCTGGCAGATGCCAACCGCTTGCGAGCCAGGGGCGATTTCGAGGCCGCGGAGAAGCGCTGCCGCCAGGCTTTGCTGATCGCGCCGGGGAACTGGGAAACCCACGAGCTGCTCGGCGATATCCTGCTGCAACGGCGGCGCGGCGAGGAGGCCATCGAGCATTACCGGCTGGCGCGGGCAGGCAATCCGCAGCGCCCGGTGCTCGAGGAAAAGATCGGGCGCGCCAGCCTCCTGATCGCGGAGAAGGACATTATGCGGTTGCGCACCGAGGACCTGCTTCGCGGCAAGCGCGAAGAGCTGCCAAGGCGGCCCGGGGTGGCGGCGCTGCTATCATTGGTGGTGCCCGGCTTTGGGCAGCTCTACAATCGAGAGCATGTAAAGGGCGCGATCGTGGTCTGCGCCTGGTTGCTGCTGCTGTTGGGCGCCGCCGGGGCCGCCCTGGAATCTGTTCATGGCAGTGTGAGCTCCGCGCGACCGGCGCTCAGCCAGTTCGATCTGGGTGTCGTTTTCACCGTCTTTTTCTCGCGCCCGACCCTGTGGTGGACCGTGATCGCTGTCGCCCTGTGGCTTTATGCGATCGCCGACGCCGCGATTCAGGCGGCCAAGACCATGACCGCGCCCGCGGACCTGGCGTGAGGGCTTCGCAATGAAACGTCTCGCCGAAGCGCGAGTTGGCAGTACGGTCGAACTGCCGCCGCCCCCCGTCTCTGGGCAAATGACCGTCGAGCAGGCGATCGCGCAGCGGCGCTCCTGGCGAGACTTCGACCCCGAGCCGTTGACCATGCAGCAGGTATCGCAGTTACTGTGGGCGGCGCAGGGCATCACCCACGACGGGCAACTTCGCGCCGCTCCCTCGGCCGGCGCTTGCTATCCTCTCGAAACCTACCTCGTCTGCCGTTATGGGGTATTCAGGTTCCTGCCGCGAGAGCACGCCGTGCTCAAGACCGCGGAGGGCGACCCCAGGCCGCAGCTCGCGCGCGCGGCTCTGGGACAGCGCTTTGTTTCCGACGCGCCCGCGACCATTGCATTCGCCGCGCTATACGAGCGAACCGTGAGCCGGTACGGCGAGCGCGGCTTTCGCTACGTATATATGGATGCGGGCGCCGCAGCCGAGAACGTTCATCTTCAGGCGGAGGCGTTGGACCTGGGATCGGTGTCGGTGGGCGCCTTTGACGATGATGCGGTGGCGGCGGCGCTGGGTCTGCCGAGCGGGGAGAAGGCGATTTATCTGATCCCGGTGGGTCGGCGGGCGGAGGGCCGGCGATGATGGGTTGCACGGTGCGGGGGAAAGTGCCGCGCGGCGCAAGAGGCGCAGCGTTGGCCACGTCATTCGCGGTTGTGGTGGTGATGGTGGTGTGCGCCCTGATTGGCTTCTACATCGGCCGCAACGTGCTCGGCGCGCGCTACGTCAAACTCGGAGCAGCAAGAGTCGAGACTCGACCCCTGGTGCCTATGGCGCCGCGCGCCCCGGTCGAGCCGCCGCTGGTGGAGGAGCCGCAGTCGGTGATCGAGCCGGCGCAGCCGGAGCTCGAGCCGGCGCGGTCGCGGCCTAGGAGCAGCCGGCCGGCGGCCACGCGTCCGGCGGCTGCGCCCGCGGCCGCCAAGACCGTGACCCTGCAACTGGGATCGTACCTGAAACCGGAGAACGCGAAGGCGATGGTGCAGGACTTGCGCAACCGCGGGTACTCCCCGAGCGTCGTCGTGGAGCAGCAGGGCCCGACCACGGTGCACAAGGTGCAGATGCGGCAGTTGTCGCCCGAGCGGGCGCGCGCCCTGGCCCGGGATTTGGAGCGCGAGGGCTACAAGGTGGGAGTGGTGGAGGCCAAGTGACCCCGGCGGGGCCGTCATCGGGAGCTCACGGCGTGGCGCCGTAAGCCTTGACAAACAAAGGCGGCGATGGTAGTTCTTACTTGAGGTTCCGAACTGCGATGGCGCAAGCTCTCGATCACCGACAGCGAGCTATACTCGGCGCGATCGTCGAGCGATATGTCGCCACCGGCGAGCCGGTGAGTTCCGCCTGGACTAGCGAGAACATAGACCTGGGCGTCTGCTCGGCCACAGTGCGCAACGAGATGGCGGAGCTGGAGCGCATCGGGTGCCTGGATCACCCGCACACCTCCGCCGGGCGCGTGCCCACCGATCGCGGCTACCGTCTGTACGTGGAAAGCATGATCTCCGGGGCCGAGACCGAGGACGAGCCGGGACTTCTCGCCGATCTGTCCTGCCAGCGCGAGGTTGAGCCCGCTCTGGAGGCAACCTGCCGGGCGCTGGCGCGGCTGACGCGCTACCTGTCACTGGCCCAGCCCCCCAACTGGGCCCACGAAAAGCTGACACATCTTCAGCTGTCGCGGCTGGATGCGCATCGCGTGCTCGCGGTGCTGCTGACCGAATCGGGCCGGGTGCACCATGCCCTGCTCGAGTTCAGCCGTCTGCCCAGCGCCGGACAGTTGCGGGCTCTGGCCATGGTCATCAACCGCCAGCTCGGGGGGCGCGCGCTGGCTGAGATCGCTACGGCGCGCCTGGAGCAAGCGGTGCGCGACCTGTGGCCGCAGCGGTCGTTCACGGAGAAGGCGCTTAAAGTGATTGCCGCCAGCCTCCCGCCGGCGGCGGACAGCCCGCTCGTGGTCGAGGGCGAAAGCCATCTGCTTGAAGCGCAGGAATTCCAGGAAGCGATGGTGGCGCGCCAGGTATTCGGCCTCATCGAGGAGCGATCCTATCTCAGCAGTCTCATGGCGCATCACCGGCCCGGTCTCTCGGTGACCATTGGCGACGAGGCGGAGCATCCCGCGATGCGCCACTGCGCGCTGATGTCGGCGACGTTTCAGGCGCCCGGCGGCACTACCGGCTGCCTCGGGATCCTCGGGCCCAAGCGCATGCGCTACCGACCGGTGATGTCGGCGCTGCTGATTGCGGCTCGCCACCTCGGAGCAGCCCTGGCCGGTAGATAGGCGGATTGAGGGAAACCCCGGCGAGGGCCGGGTGTGCACAGCCAAGGGGCGGCGGGCCGTAATCGTGCCCCTTGGTTTGCGCGTTTCGGACATGCTGTCAGCGGGGATTAGCGAGACCAGATATGTCACAGCCCGAAGGCGAAACCAAAAAACCAGGCGCCGAGGTTGATGAGCGCCTCTCGGCCTTGCTGAGTAATGCGAGCGCCATACGCGCAGTCGCCGCCGCGGTCGAGGGCACGCTCGGCCCCAAAGGGCTCAACTGCATGCTCGTGGACCGCTTCGGCGACGTAACGATTACCAATGACGGCTGCGCCATCCTCGACAAGATAGATGTCACCCACCCGGCGGCGCGCATGTTAATCAATACCGCAAAGGCGCAGGACCGGCAGGTAGGCGACGGCACAACCACCGCCACCATCCTCGCCGACGCCCTGGTCAGGGAAGGCGTGAACCAGGTCGCCAAGGGCGTGCCGGTGACTAAGGTCATCGAAGGCATGCGCGCAGGGCTGGAGCGGGCGATCGAGGCCATGCGGTTGCGCAGCCGCGCGATCAGGGATTTCGATGATCCGCTGCTAGCCCGGGCGGCAGTCATTGCCGGTCGCGGAGAGCACGACATCGCCCAGCTTGCGGTGGGCGCCTGCCGGCTTGTTGGACGCGCGGCGCTGGCGGAGCCGGAGTTCCGGCTCAGGGAATGGGTGGTCGCTAACGAAGGGGCGCATAACGAGGTATTTCCCGGGATCGTCATCGAGAAAGAGCGCATGAACCGGCAGATGCCGCGGCTGGTGCGGCGGGCCCGGGTGCTGGTGATTGACGATGCGTTGGAGCCGGAGGAGGTGGAGCAAGAGGCGCTGGCGACGGAGTCCGGCTTCGCCCGCTACCTGGAGCTGAAGGCCCAGTTTGCGGAGGCGGTCAAGCGCGTGTTGGCGCTTGGGGTCAACGTGGTGGTCGTTGAACGCAGCGTGAGCGATGAAGCCGAGGAGGCCCTCACCGAAGCGGGCGCGATGGTGCTGCGGCGGGTGTCCGCGCGCGACTTGGCGCGCATCGCCGACCACACCGGAGCGCGTCCCGTGAAGCGCACCGGGCTGGGGCGCCCGGCGCAGGAGTTGGAGCGCTGTCTGGGCCGGGCGAAGGTGGTGGCCGAGGATGAGCGGCAAGGTCATGTTCGCTTCGAGGGCGGCAAGGGTCGGCACGTGGCGACGATGCTGGTGGGCGCGGCGACGGCGGAGATCAAGGAGGAGCGGCTGCGCATCGCCGAGGATGCGGCGAGCGCCGCCCAGCAGGCGCTGCTGGGAGGGGTCTTGCCAGGCGGAGGCGCGGCCGAGGTCGCGGCATCGCTGCAGGTGCAGCAACTGCGCGACTCCATGGCCGGCATGGCCGCTTATGGCGCCGACTGTGTCGTCGAAGCGCTGAAACGTCCCTTGGCGCAGATAGTCTCCAATGCAGGTTTCAACCCGCTGGAGAAAATGGGTAACGTGATGGCGGAGATGGCCGCTGGCGGCGGCGACGCCCTGGCGATCAACTGCGACAGTGGCGAGGTGGCAGACATGCTGACTCTGGGCGTGGTGGATCCGACCGCGGTCAAGGTCCATGCGCTGCAAGCCGCCGGCGAAGTCGCGGAGGCGATACTGCGAATCAGCACCATCATCCGCAAACGCGATCCCGAGCGCCGCAGCGCCTGAGGCGGCAGAGGGTGACCGATTTCGTTCACTTGAAGGGCAGGTGACGCGATGCCGAAGCCGCACAAGGTGAAGATAGCGCCGGATGCTGAGCCGGGAGCAAACGCGGCGGCGGAGCCGGCGGTTGGCGCTGGCACGGCGGCAGCCGAAGAGGCCGCGCCCGAGGCGGTCGCCGAGGCGCAGCGGCGCTCGCAGCTTTTCAGCTTGGAGCAGCGGCTGGCGCAGGCAGAGCGGCGCGCAGGGGAGATCAACGAGAAGTACCTGCGGGCGCTGGCTGACCTCGAAAACTACCGCCGGCGGGCGCGCCGGGATCAGGCCGAGGCGGTGCGCGCCGGCGAGGCCGCCATCCTGCTCGAGGTCTTGCCGGCGCTCGACGATTTCACTCGCGCGATGGAGGCAGCCGAGGGCGTCAATGACGTTGACGCCGTGGTTAGTGGCGTCAGGATGATTCACGATCAGCTCTTGGAGGGATTGGCGCGCAAGGGAGTGCGTCCAATTGCGGTCGAGGGTGAGCCGTTCGATCCCACTTACCACGACGCGGTCGGTAAGATCGAGACGACCGAATGGCCGGAAGGGACGGTCGCGGTCGAAATCCGCAAAGGATATATGCTCGGCGATCAGGTGCTGCGTCCGAGCCGGGTGATGGTCGCGGCGCCGCCCGCGGATGAGGGCGGACCCCAGGACTCCGCTCGCGAGGGCTCGTAGGTGTCGGCGACAATCGGCATTGATTTGGGCACGACTAACTCGGTCGTGGCCACTATCCAGGGCGGCGAGCCGATCATTATCCCGACCGCAGAGGGTGGTCGGCTGTGCCCCTCGGTTGTGGCGTTCAGCAAATCAGGAGAGCGCCTCGTCGGGCAGATCGCCAAGCGCCAGGCGGTGACCAACGCGGTCCGCACCGTCCTTTCCGTGAAGCGGCACATGGGCACCGACTGGGATATCCTCGTTGACGGCAGGCGCTTGAGCGCGCCCGAGATTTCTGCCGCGATCCTGGAGAAACTGCGCGCCGACGCGGAGGCCTTCCTCGGCGCGCCGGTGGGCCGTGCGGTTGTCACCGTCCCCGCCTATTTCTCCGATGCTCAGCGTCAGGCGACCCGCGACGCCGGTCGCATCGCCGGCCTCGATGTCATCCGCATCATCAACGAACCCACCGCCGCCGCTCTGGCCTATGGGCTTGACAAGCAGAACCTGCATACCGTCCTGGTGTGGGACCTGGGCGGAGGCACCTTCGATGTCTCGGTGCTGGAGCTGGGCGAGGGCGTGTTCGAGGTAAAGGCCACCTGCGGCGACACGCGCCTGGGCGGTGACGACTGGGATCAGCGTCTGGTTGACTGGCTCGCCGACGAGTTCAAAGCGGAGCAAGGCATCGAGCTGCGCGATGATCCGGCAGCACTTCAGCGCCTCAGGGAGGCGGCGGAGCGCGCGAAAATCGAGCTGTCGAGCACCGTTATCACGCGCATCAGCCTGCCCTTCATCGCTGCCCGCGCAGATACGCCGCGGCATCTGGATCGCGAGTTTACCCGCGCGCGCCTCGAGCACCTGACTTCGGATCTGCTGAGTCGCGTGATCGAGCCCACCAAGACCGCCATGCGCGACGCGGGGGTCACGCGCGACGACCTCGAAAGCATCATTCTGGTCGGGGGCCTGACGCGGATGCCGGCGGTGGTCAACCTCGTGCGCGAGCTTTTCGGCAGGGAGCCCCACGGGGAAATCAACCCCGATGAGGTGGTCGCCACCGGCGCCGCGATCCAGGCGGGGATCCTCGGCGGCGAGGTGCGCGATGTCGTCTTGCTTGACGTGACCCCGCTCTCGCTGGGCATCGAGACCTTGGGCGGGATCTTCAATCGGCTCATCCCGCGCAACACTACGATCCCGGTGCGCAAGACCGAGACTTTCACCACCGCGGTCAACGATCAAACCGCAGTTGACATCCATATCCTCCAGGGTGAGCGCGAGATGGCGGCCGACAACATCAGCCTCGGGCGCTTTCAATTGTCGGGCATCCGCCCCGCCCCCAAGGGCATCCCGCGCATCAAGGTCACCTTCGACATTGATGTCAACGGCATCGTCCACGTCTCGGCGCGCGATGTGGCGACCGGGCATGAGCGGGAAGTGAAGGTGACGCCCTCGTCGGGGTTGCGGCCAGAGCAGGTGGAGCAGCTTATTCGCGAGGCGGAATCGAATCGCGACCGCGACCGCCGTCGCCGCCAGGCAGCCGAGTTGCGATTGAAGATAGAGGACCTGCTGGCGGCCGCCGACCGCGTCCTGGCCGATGGCGTGGGCAAGCTGTCGCCGGGCGCCGTTCAGCCGCTGACGCAGGCGGTGGAGAAAGCAAGACAGGCTCAGCCGACATCGGGTCTGGTCGCGCTGCGGGAGGCGGCCGATGCGCTTGAGCGCGCGACCTACGAGGTGACGGAAGCGCTCTATCGCTACAACGCCGCCGCCCAGGCCGCGCGCGCGGCGGGCGCGCCCGTGACGCCCCAACCGGCTCAGGCGCCATCGGAGCCGGCATCTGAAGGCCTGGGTCCGACCCCGCCCCAGTTCCCGGCAGAACAATAGGCCCGTTGCGTCGGCAGTATGCTTTGGCCCCAAACCGCGGGCGCGGCCATTTCATCCCATGTCGCACGCGTCTCACGGCGCCCAACCGTCTTGTCTTGACACCCCTTGCCCGCCTGCCTATAATAGCGCAGTTTCATGAAGCGTCGGCGCCAGCAGGAAGAGCGTTCGGAGGAGGCCGTCGAGCCGGCCGCTGCGCAGGCAAGCGAGCTCGCCTCGACCGCCTCATCCGCGACCGGGGTCGCAGAGGCCTTCGAGCCTCGCGTTGCGCGGGAAAACGAGCGGGCCTTATCCGCCAGTGAGGAGGGTACTAAAGACATGGACCAGGGTGGGGGCTTTGCCAGGATCAAGGTGATCGGCTTGGGCGGCGCGGGCAGCAATGCGGTGGACCGGATGATCGCTGCCGGGCTGCGCGGGGTCGAATTCATCGGCGCCAATACCGATGCCCAGGCGCTTGCGCTGTGCGCGGCAGAGCGCAAGATCCAGTTGGGCAACAATCTGACGCGGGGCTTGGGCGCCGGCGGAGACCCGGATGTTGGCCTGCGCGCCGCCGAGGAAAGCCGCCAGGAAATCAAGAACTCCCTCGAGGGTGCGGACATGGTCTTCATCACCGCGGGCATGGGCGGCGGCACCGGCACCGGCGCCTGCCCGGTGGTGGCGGAGGTCGCGCACGAGCTGAGCGAGCTCACCGTCGCCGTGGTTACCAAGCCTTTCGGCTTCGAGCGCGGCCGCCGCATGGCGGTTGCCGAGCGTGGCATTCAGGCCCTCAAGGAGCACGTGGACACTCTCATCACAATCCCCAACGACCGGCTCCTGGGAATCGTTGACAAACACGCCACCCTGGACGAGGCCTTCGCCCAGGCCGACGAAATCCTGCGCCAGGGGGTGCAGGGCATCTCGGACCTGATAACCGTTCCCGGCCGCATCAACCTCGACTTCGCCGACGTCAGGACGGTGATGGCTGGCGCGGGGACGGCGATCATGGGCATTGGCGAAGCGACCGGCGAGCACCGCGCAAGCGAGGCCGCTCAGGCCGCCATTTCCAGCCCCTTGCTCGAAACCTCCATCGAGGGCGCAAAGCGCATTCTGTTTAATATCACCGGCGGGCCGAACCTGGCGCTGGCGGAAGTGGAAGAGGCGGCCCAGATCGTCGCCAGCGCCTCCGATACCCCTGATACCAATGTCCTGTTTGGGGTGGTGATAGACAGGGAGATCGGCGACATCGTCCGCGTGACCGTCATCGCCACCGGTTTTGAGCCTCGCGGCGAGAGCAGCCAGAAGATGGTGGAGGCCTTCGCGGGGGAGGTTCCGGAGGAGCCGGCGCAGCCGCGGGACCTGGACGTGCCAGCGTTCGTGAGGCGCAGATAGCAGCCACCAAGGCGCCGCCGCCGCCGGGGTTGGTCACCAGTCGTCGGCGGATGGAGCAACGGAAAGATCGCAATCGGGGCCAGGAGTCGCTGCGGCGCCTGGCCCCGAATCATTGTGAGGCCAAGCGATTGGCGAGCAGCCGTGGATGGCAATTGAGCGCGCTCGGTGGTGAAGTGTCAGCGGGAGTACGCAGCCTGTGGTGGGGCGGAGGCGCGTGACTCCGCACGGCGGCAGAGGTGAATGATGGCTGATCTCAAGCTCTGCGTGATTGGGGCCGGCAGCACCTATACCCCGGAGTTGGTGGAGGGCATCCTGGCGCGGCGAGAGGAGTTGCCTGTCACCCGGCTTGCCCTGATGGACATTGACCGGGCGAAGCTCAACACCGTGGCCGGACTGGCGGCGCGCATGATCGAAGCGGCGGGCAGCGGCCCCCAGATGCTGGTCACGACCGATCGCGCGCAAGCGATCGCCGATTCGGATTACATCGTGGTGCAGATTCGGGTAGGGGGCCTCAAGGCGCGTATCCTGGACGAGAAGATACCATTGAAGTTCGGTGTCGTGGGGCAAGAGACGACAGGCCCCGGCGGATTCGCCAAGGCGCTGCGCACGATCCCGGTGATGCTCGACATCGCCGACGACATCTCCCGGCTGGCGCCGGCGGCGTGGCTCATCAACTTCACCAACCCTTCGGGGATAGTTACCGAGGCGGTAGCTCGTTACAGCGAGGCCCAGGTGATAGGGCTGTGCAATTCACCCATCGGCTTGCAGCGCGAACTGGCGAAGCACTTCGCAGCCAGCCCCGGCGACGTGGTGCTCGACTACTTCGGGCTCAACCACCTGAGCTGGGTGCGCGGGGTGCGGGTGCGCGGCGAGGACGTGAGCGAGCGGGCGCTGGAAGCGGCGGCGTCGTGGGAAAATGAGCGCGAGGCGGCGCTCATCCGCGCCCTGCGCATGATCCCCTCAGGCTACCTGCGCTATTACTACTTCACGGACGAGGTCGTGGAGGAGCAGGTGCGCGCGCCCAAGACCAGGGGGGAGGCGGTGGCGGAGGTGGAGTCCGAGCTGCTGGAAATGTATCGCGACCCGGCGCTGAAGCGCAAACCCAAGGAACTGGAAAAGCGCGGCGGCGCGCATTATTCCGAGGCCGCGATGGCGCTCATCAGCGCCATCCACAACGACAAGAACGAGTGGCACGTGGTTAATGTGGTGAATGCCGGCTGCATCCTCGACCTGCCCGACCAGGCGGTCGTGGAGGTGCCGGCGCAGGTCAACTGTGATGGCGCGCACCCCTTGCCGGTGGGGCAATTGCCGTTGGAGGTGCGCGGGCTGGTGCAAGCGGTGAAGGCTTACGAGGAGCTCACTGTGCGCGCCGCGGCAGAGGGCGATCGCCGGGAGGCGCTGCTCGCTTTGACCAACCATCCCCTGGTGCCGTCCTTCAGCATTGCTCGGGCTTTGCTCGATGCCCTGCTGGAGGCGCACCGGGAGTACCTCCCGCAGTTTTTCGCGTAGCCCATTACAACATTATGAGCCCTTCGGCCGGCTCAGGGCGACAGCCCGCTCAAGCGAGGTGAGCGTTGATAGTTCTGGGCGTTGACGGCGGCGGCTCCAAGACGTTTGCGGTAACAGCCGACGAGCGCGGGCGGGTGCTTGGCTTCGGGCGCGGCGGGTGCGGCAATTATGAATCAACCGGGCTGGAAGCTGCGACCGGCGAAATCGCACGCGCATGCCGCGGGGCGCTGGAGGCAGCTGGCATTGCGCGCGCAGCGGCGGGGTGCTTCGGGCTGGCAGGGGCCGATTTCCCGCAGGACTTTGAGATGCTGGGCGCGGCGGTTCGAGCGCTCGGGGTCGCGGATGTGGTTGAGATCTACAACGACACGCAAGTGGCCTTTGCCGCGGGCGGCCGGCGCGGATGCGGCGCAGTAGTGATCATGGGCTCGGGCATGAACGCGGCCGGCTTCGCGGCTGATGGTCGTGAGTGCCGGCTGCCGGGAGAAGGATACCTCTACGGCGACTGGGGCGGCGCGGGCGCGATCGGCGCGGAAGTCATGCACTTTGTAATGCGCGCTCACGACGGGCGCGGCAAGAGCACCGCGCTCACCGCGATGGTGCTGGAGCGCCTCGGCGCCGCGGACATGGACGAGCTGACGCGCGGACTTTATCGCGGGGAGATTCCGGAGGCGGCGATCGCCGCGCTGACGCTATTGGTGTTCCCGGCGGCGCTGGCGGGCGACGAGGTCGCGCGCGGGATAGTCGAGCGAATCGCGGACGAGACCGCCTCCGCCGCCTTGGCGATGCTGCGGCGGCTCGGGCTTGAGCGCGAGCACTGCGACGTCGTGCTGGGCGGAGGGGTGTACAAGGCTGGCGGCCGCCCGCTGCTCGATGCCGCGGGTGAGAAGATCCGGGCGGGCGCCCCACACGCTGAGGTCGTGGTTCCCACTGTGGAGCCGGTGATCGGCGCCGCTATCCTGGCCCTGGAGAAAGCCGGCGTGAGGGCGGACGATTCGGTGCGCGTGAACCTTCAGCAGGGGAATGATTTTTTGGTGGCACCCCACGCCACGCCCGCGGAAGCCGAACAGCCGCGGCCCTCGGCCACCTGACCTCGGCTGCGTCAACCAGGAGCTCCGTTCTTAGCGACTGGGTGAGAAATGATGCTCTCGTCGCACCACATGGCGGCGGCCTGCGTGCGAACCCTTCTCCCTTCCAGGGAGAAGAAGGATGAGGGTGGCGGGGACTCGACCCTCACCCAACCTCCCCCTTGCAGGGGGAGGAGTAATCGGACTCGGCGGAAAGCCAAGCTGAAATGTACTCGCCGCGGGGGTATTTCCTAAGAACGGAACTGCTGCTGCGTGAACGTTGATTCTTGCGCCCCGGAGAGGTACAATAGCCTTACTTGTCCATCCCCAGGCAGGTGTCCGTGCTCGATTAGCCGGATAGAGGCGAGCCCAAGTTAGCCCTGTCTTATGGCGCGCGCAAGGCCGGAGCACGCCGCACCGGC
>Ga0315289_10005766_pt1 | contig 18249 bp, 10 predicted proteins | sample YL17G11_40_MG_FD_203452 | JGI IMG/M metagenome (GOLD analysis project Ga0315289, IMG submission 203452) | Sediment microbial communities from Yellowstone Lake, YNP, Wyoming, USA - YL17G11_40 | ecosystem: Environmental > Aquatic > Freshwater > Lake > Sediment | place: USA: Wyoming | collected... | reverse complement strand
TAGGCGCCGTAGACGTTGCCGTCATCGTCGATGGCGATGTGCCGCAGGTCGTCCCAGTTGTCGATGCGCCCGAGATCCCGCGTGACCCCGCTCGCGATGTCCAGGCGGTAGAGATGGCCATCCCAGGCGGTGCCGAACAGGTGATTCCGCTTCTTATCGATGGCCAGGCCGTAGATTCCCCAGAGCCGGTTAATCAGCCCCAGGTTCTCCAGCTTGTCGGCTCTCGGGTCATAGCGGATCCAGTGCGGCCCTTCCCAACTATAGGGGTCGATGTTGGTGGGGCCCGAGTCCTCGCACATGGTGCCGAAGTAGATGCGGCCTTCGCTGTCCTCCACGAAGCGCGTGTGGATTTTGCCGGCGGTGCGAATCCCCTTTCCTGTCTGACCCAGGAACTCGGCCATATCGGCGATATGGCGCATCCGGCCGGTGCGGGGGTCGTACTGGTAAAAGTGGCTGGAGCCGGCGTGCGTACACAGGCCGGCGTAGACCCGGCCGTCGGCGGCCGCGTAGAGCGCGCTGAACATCTGCGCCGCTTTGTGGCCGCCCGGAAATTCGCGCGTGTCTACGCAGACGTATTTCTGCGCGGTCTGCGCCCGGCCAGACAGGGGACTTAACAACGCGATCAGAATGCAAACAGCCACCAATCTCATCATCTCTGCCTTGTGAACTCCAGGATTGTAACCGAGTGCGGCGGAAAGACACGGCCCATCGTTCGGCTCACCCCGGACAACGCCTCTTCCTTGATTTGGACCCGCTCCGGGTGCTCAAAGCTATTCTCGGCCATGTAGTGGTCCGCATCGAGCCGGATGACTTTCCCCGCCGCTCCCGGTTCCCATCCCTCGATCTGAATGCCGGCGGCGATGGATTCCGCATCGTGCAGGTTGATCACCGCCAGGTACAGCGTCCGGCCGTCTTCGCTGACGGTGGCCGAGGCGTCCAGGTAGGGAATCCTGCCTACGGCTTGCGGCCGGCCCTCCTCGTATTCCGGCGCGGGAAACGACGGCGCCTCCACCCGGCTTTCCACCAAAAACGGCCCCTGGTGGTTCATATACATCTTGAACGCCAGGTATTGCGGGTTGAAAAAAAGGCCCTCGCGATTCACCCGGATGAGCCCCAGCGCGTTCACGGTCATCGAGAAGTTGGCCAGCGTGACGGCCTGGTGCTGGCGGCGGAAGGCGTGGAACACGCCGGCCGTGTACAGCCCGTCGCGCTCCGCGAATTCCACTTCATGGTCGCCGTAGCCGCGGTTGGGCGCGCGATAGGCCCAGCAGTTCCACTCGTCGAAGGCGATCGGAATCCGCGGGCCGTTCGGAAAAGCCTCCCGAATCTCCTGGGCTGTCAGCCGGACCTGCTCCTCGACGCCGTACGGCGAGGAAACGATGTAGTAGTAAAACTCGCGGGCAAAGGCCGGGTCGTTCAGGTCTTCTTTCTTCATCCGGCTGCGGTATTTCTTGGCATAGGAATGCAGCGAAAGGTAGTCGAAACTGCCCTTGGCGATTTCGAACAGGGCCTGGTTCCAGCGGGGATAGAACCAGGATCGAGCGCCGACCGCCACCAGCTTGACTTGCGGATCGACGGCGCGCATGGCCCGCGCAAACGCCACCACCCGCCGGGCGTGCGTCTCTTCATCGACGTGGCCGCCCTGCCAGTCGCCGAACACCTCGTTGCCGATGCCCCACAGCTTGATCCGGTAGGGTTGCGGATGGCCGTTGGCAGCCCGTTTCGCGCCATAGGGACTGCCGGCAGGGCCGTTGCAGTACTCCAGCCAGCGGGCCGCTTCTTCCGGCGTTCCATCGCCGGCGTTCACCGCCATGTAAGGCTCGGCGCCAATCAGGCGGCACAACTCAAGGAACTCGTCGGTGCCGACGTCATTGGGCTCCCAATAGCGGCCCTCCCCCTCGATCACCCGCGACAGGTTCAGCCGCGAGGGGCGCCGGTCGCGGTCGCCGATGCCGTCTTCCCAACGGTAGTAGGAGACAAAGTTGCCGCCCGGCCAGCGCAGGTTCGGCACGTGAATCTCGCGCAGGGCCTGGATCACATCCGGCCGGTATCCCGACAGGTGGCCTTCCGGCATCAGCGAAACAGTCCCGATCCACAGCGTTCCTGGACCAGAGAATTTCAGCGTGAAGCTGCCGTCGCGGTCTGTTTCCGAAGAGGTGAGCTTGAAGGAGAATCGCTGCCAGCCGTCGCCGGACAGCGTAAGCCGGCGGCTGGCGTAGCCGCCCTTTTCCCCTTCCAGGGCCACGACCAGCGGGGCGGCGATTCCCTCCTGCCTGACATTAATGCGGGCCTCGTAGCTCTTTCCTTTTTCCAGGTACAGCCCCTTTTGGCCCACCCCGGCTTCATGGCCCGGCGCTTCGCGGCTCACGATCTTTTGGGCCTGGTCGCCGGAATAGAAGGTGGTGTTGTCGTGCATGAAGTGGATCCGGGGAGTTCGCCCGATCGAGTACCAGGGGCGGACGACGCCGTACTCGCCGTCTCGCCCCTCGAACTTGCGCGCCTCCAACATCTCGGCCCAGAGGCCCCCGTAAAACACGCGGAACACCAGTTCGGCGAAGTGCCCGTAAATGTTGGGATCGATCTTCCCGAGGCGGGTGTTGGGCCGGACGGTGATTCGGCCCTGCAAAGACGCCGTTTCGCTCGTCGCAGCAGCGGGCATGCCGGCGGTACAACAGAGCGACAGAATCGCGAGGATGAGAAGTTTGCGGCCAGACATCAGTCTTCAGACCCTCTCCGGCACAACGTAGGGCGCACGGTAGGAGCGGGTCAACAGTCGGCCGGCCTCCTCGTCCCCTGGAAACGTTTCGGTGGCCGGGTCGAAGTTGACCGTGCGCCGGGTGCGATAGGCGATGTTCGCCAGGTGTGCGAGCGCGGCCGACAGGTGGCCTTCGGCTATGTCCGCCGACAGGTCGCTGGCCTTGCGGCTGCGCACGGCACGGACGAAATTGGCGAAGTGGTCGAGGTTGGCGCCGGGATCCCCGGTGTCCTCCTTCTTCGGTCCCGGCGTCCCTTTCTGTCCCAGGAAGGTGTAGTAACTGGTGTAGCCCGGCATCACCATGTAGCCGTCCGAACCGTAGAAAATCACGCCCACGGTATTGTCGGCGCCTCTAGTCGGGTAGAGGTCGCCGATGCCCGCTTCGTGGTTGGTCATCCAGTGGCGCACATCGAACTGCAGCAGCAAGTTTCGCCCCGCGTATTCGTAGGAAGCCACCTGGGTGTTGGGGGTCTGCTGGTCGTCCTTGTGGACATAGACGCCGCCCATGGACTGGATGCGGGAGGGATGCGTGTTCAGGCCCAGGCCCCAGCGCATGATGTCGAGCTGGTGGACGCCCTGGTTGCCGATTTCGCCGCAGCCGAAATCCCACAGGAAGTGCCAGTTGTAGTGGAAGCGCTGGCGGGCAAAGGGCTTCATCGCCGCCGGCCCCACCCACAGGTCGTAGTGGACGCCCGGCGGCACCGGCTCCTCCTTGATCCGCCCGATGCTGCTCCGCCACTTGTAGGCCATGCCGCGAGCCATGTACAGCTCCCCGATGATGCCCTCCCGCAGCTTCTGCATGCCTTCCTGCATCACGCGGTTGCTGCGCGACTGGGTGCCGTGCTGCACGAGGCGGTTGTATTTCCGCGCCGCCTCGACCATCTTACGGCCTTCCCAGATGTTGTGCGAGGCCGGTTTTTCCAGGAAAACGTCCTTGCCGGCCTGACACGCCCAGATGGTTCCCAGCGCGTGCCAATGATTCGGCGTGGAGTAGGAGATGACGTCGATGGAGCGATCTTCCAGAAGTTTCCGAACGTCAACGTAGGTCGGGACTTTCCGCCCCAACAGCTTGTCGCACAGCGCCTGCCCCTGGTCCAGAACCGCCTCGTCGACATCGCACAGAGCGGCCACCTCGACGTTCTGATTGGCCAGTTGGTGGAAGCACTCGATATGGTGCATGCCGCGCCGCTTGAATCCCACCACGGCCACCCGGATGCGGTCATTGGGACTGAGCGAGGAGCGGGCAATCGCCGGAGCCCCGGCCGCTCCCGCGGCGGCGGCAGATTGAAGAAACTGGCGTCGCGTCAAAGGTTCCATGGCCACCTCGCTTTTCAGGCGCGGACGGGGCGGCCTACCCAGCGGTCGCCCCTGCGCGGGGAATTCAGAACATGATGCGCGCCCGCAGCCAGACGGCCCTGGCCGGAGCACGCGAAACGGCACGATCGATTCCCATCAACGACACCGTGCTCCCGAAGGCCGTCTGGCCCACCATCAGCTCGTTGGTGCTGCTGGGGCCGGCCCAATTCGGATGGTTGAACAGGTTCATGGCTGCCGCCGTCAGCCACAGCTCCCGGCCTTCGCTGAAGCGGATCCTCTTGGTGAGGCTGGCGCTGAAGTGCCAGAAGCCGGGGCCTTCCAAGATGTTGCGGCCGGCATTGCCCAGCCGGTTGGCGGGCGGATCGACGAAGGCGGCGATGTTGAACCACTTGCGCGTGTCCACGCCGGTGAGACGCGGGCCGTCATTGCCGTCGCCTATGCGGTCGGGCCGCGCGGTCACGGTGCTGCAGGCCACATTCGTCAACGGATTGTTCGCGCTGCGGCAGGGCGTGATCCAGGTGCCGCTGCCGGCGAATAATTCCGGAACCAACTGCCACCCGTTCAACACCCGATCCACCCAGGCCGGAGCGTTGTTCAGCAAGCGGTGCCCGCGCCCCACCGGCAGCTCCCACATCCCGGTGGCGCTGAAATTGTGTGCCCGGTTGTACTGCACCCGCCCGCGGTCCAAGGCCCGGTTGTTGGCGTCGGTGCTCATGTCTTTCGCGTCGTTATCGTTCTGATCCATTACATCGGAGAGGTTCTTGCTCCAGACGTAGCCGACCTGGTACGAAAACCCGTTCTTGAACCTCCGATGCGATTCCATTTGCAGGCCGTGGTAGATCTGGTTGCCGCCGTTCTCCCGGTAGGAGATGGAACTCGTGTATCTCAAGGCGGAGTAAGGCCGGGAACTATCGAGCCCCGGGGTGACCCGCTGGTTGATGTCGCGGGTATAGACCAGGTTGGTGCTCTTGGTGCCCAGGTACGAGACGCGAATCGCGTTGTCCGACAACTGTTTCTCGATCGTCAGGTTCCACTGCTGCACGTAGGGGTTGATCAGGTGGGGATCGAACCCTTTTCCGGGCAGACCCGCTCCACCGAGGTTGACCGTGGGGAAGGAATTGGCGAAGCGCAGGGCGGTGGCAGGCGCGATGTTATTCACCGGCTTTGGATTGACGAAGCTTGCGCTTCCCGCATCCAGAAAGCCGCCGGTGGCCATGCTCGAGTACAGCCCTTGACCGAGGATGTCCGTGAATTTGCCCCAGGCTCCGCGAACAACGAACGACGACGAGTTCCGGGGACGCCAGGCAAAGCCGATGCGGGGCGCAAGGTTGTTCTTATCGGCGAAGTGCAGCGTACGCTCCGGCAGGCCCAGGGTAGCCGCTTCCAGGATCGGGATCTGGCCCCAACTCGTTTTGAACGTGGGGTTCACCGGCGTGTCCGGCGCGGCCTTGATCAGGCCTCCCTTGGCCCGGTCGAAGTTAAACAACGCATCGTTCTTGTTGTAGATCGCCCCCTGGTAATCCCAGCGAATACCCAGGTTGAGCGTCAAGTTCGGCCGGACCTTGAAGTCGTCTTGGAAGAAAAGGCCGTAGTTGGTGCTCCTCATGTAAGTGTTGGGGTTGATGCCGGTCACCGAGGTGGTCGTTGGAAAGCCCAGCAGGAAATCGGCATAGGCATTGCCCGCCGAGCCGACGTACGTCCTCTGGAAAGCAAAACTGCCGTACGCGCCCGAAGGAATGCTGCCGCTGTTCGGTTGCTCCCAGAAAATGTTGACGCCGCCCTTGAACGTGTGGCGATGCTTAATCCAGGAGAGGGTGTCGGTCAACTGGTAGCTGGGCGAGATGCCGAAGCCGGTCGCCTGCTGAGACAGGCCCGCTACCCCCTGGATGGTGATCGCCGGGAAACCACGGGCGTCCGGCAGTGTGGATGGGAATTGGATTCCGACCTCGCGCAGCACGGCCAACCCATTGTTGTTCCCGCCGCCGGGACTGTTGTCGCGAATGAACCCGGCCCGCAGTTCATTGAGCAGATTGGGACGCGCCGTGTAGTTGTAGGAAACCGCGCTGTTGTACATCCTTCTGGTGTTATTCCGAAAGCCCATGGTTTCCAGGCCGCTGTCCAGGCCTCGGTTGTTGAACTGGCCGCCCCCCACCCGCGCGTAAAACCAGTGCTTGTCACTGAACCGATGGTCGATTCGGAGATCCAAGGCGTCGTCCTGCGTCGTCGCTCGCCCGCCGGCAACTATGTAGTTGCCGCTGGTGGCCGCTGTACCGGGGACAGTTGTGGGCGGGTAATACCTGTCCTGGATTTTTTTCGCCACCGGATCGAACATATTCGCCGGTATCGTGTTGATTACGAAGGGCCTTCCCTCATAGGGGTTGTTGATGGTCTGGGTAAACACGCCGTTGCGCATGGCGTCGGTCGGAACGTCCCCACCATAGAATTGGTTCCCGCGTTCCCGCTTCGATTGCCAACTGCCGCTGAAAAACGTGCGGTTGTGGCCGTCGTACAGCTTGGGGATGATGAACGGCCCGCCGATATTGCCGCCGAAGTAGTGAATCACCGCCGATTGCCGTTCCAGCGCCGTGGCGCTGCGCGCGTTCAAGGCCGGCGTGTTGTAAGTGTAATACCCGTCGCCGTGGAAGGCGTTCCCGCCGCCCTTGGAGATCTGCTGATAGACGCCGGGCGACGCATACTCGGCGGGATTGTTGGCCGCCAGGATGGTCACTTCCTGCAAGGCCTCGCTGCTCATCAGCACCGAACCGGCGATGCTGCCGCCGCCCAGCGGCGCTGAAATGCCGTCTATCTGGAAGTCCGCTTGGTTGAAGTAGGCGCCCCCGATGGAGAAGCGGGTGCCGCTGTTGGTATTCTGGACCAGGGGGCTCAGCCGCATCTGCGTCCAGGGCCGCTGCGAATCGGTGGTAGGACTGAGAAACTGAGCGCCGCCGGCTGGGACCATCGCGGCGATGCTCGATTTGTCGGTGTCGATCAGCCCGGGCGTGGCCCGCACTGTCACCCGCTCGGTCAGCGCCCCCACCTCCATGGGCACATCCACGCGCACCGCCTGGCGCGCGCCCAGTTCAATACCGTCTTTCACGAAGGTCTTGAAGCCTTGCTGACTGGCTTCCACGCGGTAGGTGCCGGGCACCAGATTCAGGAACTCGTACCCGCCCCTCTCGTCGGCGATCAAGACCCGGCTGATATTGGTCTCCTGATGGGTCAGGATAACCTTGACGCCAGGCATGGCGGCCCCCTGCGAGTCCGCCACGGTGCCCAGAATCGTGCCTGACGTGGACTGTCCATACGACGATCCCACCACACCGGCCAGGGCCAATGTCAGGACCGCAACTGTCATCCATCGGCGTGCGCTTGTTTTCATCGCCGGCCCCCCCTTTACAGCGCCGCTTTCCAGCGGCGTTAGGGACAGCTTGCACCCGCCGGCAGTGGCCGCACAAGTGTCCTGTGGGCCTGTAACCGTGGGGTTAACCGTTATTCAGTGGGGACCGGCCCAGAAGGGTGCGCCCCGTGTACGGGGCGCGAACCTTCCGGGCCGGCGCCGGTGTGCGGCGAGATCAGAACACGATGCGCCCGCGCAACAACACCCAGCGGGCGGTGGCGTAAGCGCCCCGATCCTGGCCGAGCAGGGTGGAAGTGCTTCCGAAGGCCGCCTGGCCCACCGTCACTTCCCCGCTGGCACTAGGTGTTGCCCAGTTGGGATGGTTCAGGACGTTCTGGGAAGTGATGCTCAGCCACAACTCCTTGCCTTCCCGGAAGCGAATCTTCTTGGTCAAGCCCAGGTGCAGGCTCCAAAAGCCCGGTCCTTCGAGGATGTTGCGGCCGGCGTTGCCCAGGGCGGTGGCGGCCGGCTGCGCAAAGGCAGCGGTGTTGATCCATTTCGCGACGGAGGTGCCGGCCTGTTTCGGGCCGTCGTTTCCATCGCCGATGCGGTCGGCGCGGGCGGTGTCGTCGGTGAGGTTGGTGAAGGGATTGGCCCCCTGCCGCCGCGCTGTGAACCACTGGCCGCTGGCCGAGAAGAACTGCGGGTAAAGCTGCCAGCCGCTGACCACTTGGTGGAGCCAGCCCGGCGCCTGGCGCAACACGCGATGGCCGCGGCCAAGCGGCAACTCCCAGATCGCCGTGCCGGTCAGATTGTGCTGGCGGCTGTAACCGATCCGGCCGCGATCGATGGCGCGGTTGCGCGCATCGGTGGCGATGCCGGCGTAATCCGTATCGCCCCCGTCGATCACGTCGGAGATATTGTTCCCCCAGACATACCCGCCTTGGAACATCAGGCCCTTTTGAAGTCTCTTCTCGGCCTTCAGTTGCAGGCCGTGGTACATCTGGCTGCCGCCGTTGTCCATGTAATCGATGTTGCTGCCGAAGCCGAACGCGGTATAGGGACGCGATGCATTGTTCCCGGCCGTGATTCGCTGGTTGATGTCGCGCCGGTAGACCAGGTTGGTGCTCTTGGTTCCCACATACGAAACGCGCAGCGCAGTGCCGAACACGGCTTGTTCCAGGGTAAGGTTCCACTGCTGCACGTATGGGTTCGCCAGATGCGGGTTGAAGCCGCTGGCGGCCAGGCTGGGCGACGCCGCCACGCCGAACGTCGCCGGGAACGGGTAGGGGAAGCGGAACGCCGTCGCCGGCATAATGTTGTTCACCGGCCTGCCATTCGGGTAACTGTTGCTGGCATAGGTCAGGAAGGCGCCGTTGCCGCCGCCGGCAAACTGTTGGAACACTCCCTGCCCGATTATGTCGGTGAACTTGGCCCAGCCGCCGCGAACCACGAAGTTCGCGAGCCTGCCGGGCCGCCAGGCAAATCCGATTCGCGGGGCGAAGTTGTTCTTGTCGGGGAAATGGAGGGTCCGCTCCGGCAGTCCCACGGCCGCGGCTTCTTCGATCGGAACCAGCGGGTACTTAGGCCGGAACGTGGAGTTGACCGGCGTGTTCGCCGCCGCCTTGATCAGGCCCCCCGTGGCGGGGTCGAAATTGTAGAAGGCGTTGTTCTCGTTGTAGATCGCGCCCTGGTAGTCCCAACGCAGCCCCAGGTTCAAAGTCAGATGCGGATTCACTTTGTAGTCGTCCTGGAAAAACAGGCCGTAGTTCGTGCTAGTCATGTAAATCGGGGGGTTGGCTCCGATCACTGCCGTGGAATCGGGAATGCCGAGCAGGAAATCCCCGTAGGCCTGCCCGGTGTAGGTGCCCAGGAACGTAAAGGTCCCGTGAACGCCGGAAGGGACACGGACGATGTTGGGCTGCTCCCAGAAAATGTTGATCCCGGTCTTGAAGCTGTGGCGCTTCTTGATCCACGACAGTGTGTCGGTAAACTGGTAACTCTGCGAGACGTTCGCGGCGGTGTTCTGCTGCGCAAGGGGCGTCGGGCCGGTAATGCTGAACACCGGGAAACCGCGCGCGTCCGGCGGTTGCAGGTCGGCCGGGAAAGTGATGCCCAGCGTCTTCAGCACGGTCAGCCCGTTGTTGGAGCCGCCCGCCGGGCTGTTGTCGCGGACGTATCCAACCCGCGCCTCATTCAGCAGGGAGGGCCGCAGCGTCCAGGTATAAGAGAGCACCGAGGTGTACAGCTTTCGGGTGGCGGCCCGGAAGCCCATGGTGGGCAGGCCGGCGTCGTAAGCCCGGTTGTTGAACTGCGTGCCGCCAATCCTGCCGTACATCCAATGCCGGTCGCTGATGTGCTGGTCGACGCGGAAATCCGCCACGTCTTCCCGGGTGGTGCCGTTGGGGCCCACCACCTGGGAGTTGTTGGTCACCAGGGTGGGGCTGTCGATAGTGGGCAGCGGGTAATACAGGTTCTGAACCTTCCGGGAAACCTCATTGACCCGATCCGACGGAATCGTCGCATTGGGGAACGGCTGTCCGGTGAGAGGATCTCGGACCGTCCCGGCGAAAATGCCGTCGCGCATGTTCGTCGTCGGCACGGTGGCCACATAGGTGGTCGAGCCCGGAGCGCGGTCGGTCTGGTAGCTGGCGCTGAAGAAGGTCCTGTCACGGCCGTTGTACAGCTTGGGGATGCGGATGGGTCCGCCGACGTTCCCCCCAAACCGATGATCGTGGTTGGCGGCCTTGGCGGTCTGGTCGGCCCGGCGGGCGTTCAATGCCGAGGAGGCGAAATGATAGAAGAGGTCGCCGTGGAAGGTGTTGGTTCCGCCCTTCGAGATCTGTTCGTAAACGCCCGGCGAGGCATATTCGGCGTTGTTATTCACCGCCAGGATCTTGACTTCGGCCAGCGCCTCACTGGACATGACCATGGAGCCGGCCAGCGAACCGGTGCCCAGTGGCACGCTGATGCCGTCGATGTGGTACTCCGCCTGGTTGAAGTAGGCGCCGGCCATGGTGAAGCGCGTCGAGCTGTTGCTGTTCTGCACCAGCGGATCCAGGCGCATCATGTCCCAGGGCCGTTGGCTGGTGGTATTGGGGCTCAGGAAGAACGGTTCACCGCCGCGCACCGTGCCGGCCACGCTGGCCGTCTCCGTCTCGATCAGGCCGGCCGCGGCCGTCACCGTCACCGTCTCGGCCACGGTTCCCAATTGCATCCCCGGGTCGATACGGATGGTCTGCCGGGAACTCAGATCGATGTCCTTTTGCACGAAGGTCTTGAAACCCTCGCGCCGGACCTCGAGCTGGTACCGGCCGGGCACCAGATCGACAAACTCATAAATGCCGGCCTCGTTCGTTTTCGTGGCCCGCACTATGTTCGTGGCCTGATCGATCAAGGTGACCTCCGCGCCGGGGATCACCGCGCCGTTGGCGTCGAAAACATTCCCGAGAATCTTCCCGAACGTTGATTGCCCCTGCACAGTGGGGCAGAAGGCGCCTGCCAGGACCAGAACCAGCACGCAAGCCAGGGGCCATGCGCGTGTTACGGCTTTCATCACGAACCTTCCTTTCGATTGTTGGCGTCCGACCCACCGATCGCGAATGAGGCCGGAGGTGTATGCTGGGGGCCTGCGTTCCTCGGAGACACTACACCTTCCGCCTCTCCGGCACAAGTAAACGGCCACCTGTAACGGTGGGGTTAACCGTTATCGGCGGGCAAAATTGGCAGGCCGGCCCCCGCGGCTCCTGGGAGCACGGGCCTCCCGCCCCCGGCAAGGCCGGGGCCGAGACGGCCGCGCTCCCCGGCTGGCGCTGTAGCATGCCGCCGCTCAGAACATGATGCGCGACCGGAGCACGATGGTGCGGGCGGCGCCGGACGTGGAGATGCTGCCGAAGGCCGCCTGACCCACCGTCAGCTCTGCCGTCCCGCTGGGAGCCATCCAGTTGGTGTGGTTCAGGATGTTCTGACCGGAAATGGTCAGAAAAAGCTCTTTTCTCTCCTTGAGGCGCACTCTCCTGGTGAGGCTCAGGTGCACGTACCAGAAGCCCGGCCCTTCCAGGATGTTGCGCCCCGCGCTGCCCAGAACGTTACTGGCCGGTTGCGCGAAGGCGTTCACGTTGATCCACTTCTTTCCGGGGTTTCCGGTCTGGCGCGGGCCGTCGTTGCCGTCACCCATGCGGTCGGCGCGGGCCGTTTCATCGGCGATCCCGGTGAAGGGATTGGCGCCCTGCCGCCGCGGCGAAAACCATGCCCCACTGGACGCGAAGAGCTGCGGAAACAACTGCCAGCCGCCGGCCACCCGGCGCAGCCAGCCCGGTTGGTTCAGGAAGCGCCGGTTGCGGCCCAATGGCAGGTCCCACATCACTGATGCCGGGAAGTTATGCTGCCGGCTGTATCCCACCCGGCCACGATCGTTTCGGCGGCTCCGCGCGTCGCTGCCGATTCCGAAATAGTCCTGATCCAGTCCGTCGATCACGTCGGAGATGTTGTTTCCCCACACGTACCCGGCCTGGATCATGGGACCGTGCGGCAGCCGCCGATTGCCCACGAGTTGCAGGGCGTGGTAGATCTGGCTGCCGCCGTTGTCCATGTAGTCGATGGAGGCGCCGAAGCCCAGGCCGTAATAGGGACGCGAAGCATCGTTCCCGGCTATGACCCGTTGGTTGACGTCGCGCCGGTAGATCAGGTTCGTGCTCTTGGTTGCCACATACGAGGCCCGCAGACCAGCACCGGCCAACACCCGCTCGATGGTCAGGTTCCATTGCTGCACGTAAGGGTTGGCCAGGCGCGGGTTGAAGCCGCTGGCAGTCAGGCCCGGCGCCGTCTCGCGAACGTGCGCCGACGGAAATGGGAAGGGGAAGGACCAGGCAGTGGCGGGAAGCATCAAATTCCTGTCCAGCCTGTCGTTCACATAGACGTTCTCACCATAGGTCAAGAACGCGCCGTTGCCGCCCCCGGCAAACAGTTGGAACACGCCCTGCCCGATCAGGTCGGTGAATTTTCCCCAGCCGCCGCGAATCACGAAGTTGGTGGCCCGGCGGGGCCGCCAGGCAAATCCGATGCGCGGCGCGAAGTCGTTCAAGTCGGCGAAATGAAGGTTCCCCTCCGGCAGCCATGCCGCCGAAGCTTCCACGATCGGCACCCGCGGGTAGCGGGCACGGAAGGCGGCGTTGACCGGAGTGTTGGGCGTAGCCTTGATCAGGCTCCCGCTGGCCAGATCGAAATTATAGAGGGCGTCGTTCTTGTTGTAGATGGGGCCCTGGTAGTCCCAGCGCAGGCCTAAATTCAGAGTCAGGTTGCCCGGCGCCTTGAAGTCATCCTGGAAGAACAGGCCGTAGTTCGTGCTCCTCATGTACATGGGGGGGTTGATGCCCGTCACCCTGGTCTGATCGGGGATACCCAGCAGGAAATCGGCGTACGCTTGCGTGGTGTAAGTTCCCGGGAACTGGAAGCTGCCGTGGGCGCCGGACGGAATCCGCCGGATGTTGGGCTGCTCGGCGAAAATGTTGATTCCGGCCCTGAAGGTGTGGCGCCCCTTCATCCACGACACCGTGTCGGTCAACTGGTAGGTGGCGGGGATGTTCTTGGCGGTGGTCTGCTGGAACAGCGTCTGTATGCCGGTGATGGCGATCACCGGAAAGCCGCGGGCGTCGGGCGGCGGCATGTCGGCCGGGAATTCGATCCCCAGCGTCTTCAGCACAGTCAGACCGTTGTTGGAACCCCCGCTCGGGCTGTTGTCCCGCACAAATCCCAGCCGCAGCTCATTCAACAGGGTGGACCGCGCCGTCCAGGTGTAGGAGAAGGTCCCGGTGTAGAGCTTTCGGGTATTGGCCCGGTTTCCCAGGGTGTCGAGGCTGCTGTCATAGCCCTGTAGGTTGAAATGCGTGCCGCCTACCCGCGCGAACATCCAATGCCGGCTGTTGATGTGCTGGTCGATCCGCAGGTCCAGCACTTCTTCCCGCGTCGTGCCGTTGGGGCCGTCTACCTGGTAATTGTTGGTGGTCCGTTCCGGGATTTTTGGGGGGGGATAGTAGAGGTTCTGGATGCGCCGGGACACCTCATTGATGCGCAGGTCCGGAATCGTTCTGTTCGGAAAGGACTGCCCGGTGAGAGGATCCCGAATCGTACTGGTGAAAATCCCGGCGCGCATGTTCGTGGTAGGAACGGCGGCGGAATACGCGATGCCGCCGGCCGCGCGCAGCGATTGCCAGCTCAAGCTGAAGAACGTCTTGTTCCGGCCGTTGTACAGCTTCGGCACCCGGATGGGTCCGCCGACGTTCCCTCCAAAGCGATTGTTGTGGTTGGCCGGTTTGGTGAATTGAGCGGCCCGGCGAGCATTGAGGACCGAGGAGTCGAAGTTGTAGAACACGTCGCCGCGGTAGCGATTGATTCCATACTTGGAGATTTGCAGGGTCACGGCAGGCGAGGCATATTCGGCGCTGTTGTTTACCGCCAGGACCCTCATCTCGGCAATGGCCTCGCTGGACATGGTCATGGAACCGGCCCACCCGCCCGCCCCCAGGGGCACAATGATTCCGTCCACCTGGAATTCCGACTGGCTGTGGTACAAGCCGGCCATGGTGAAGCGGGTGGAGCTGCTGGTGTTCTGCACCAGCGGGTCCAGGCGCATCTGGTCCCAGGGCCGCTGGGAGATGGTGCTGGGGCTGAGGAAGAACGGCAAGCCACCCTGCACGGTGGCGCTGATGGCACCGGTCTCGGTCTCGATCAGGCCGGGGACGGGGCGTACCGTCACGGTCTCGACCACCGCACCCAGGTCCATCACCGGATCGATCCGAATGATCTGCCGGGAGCTGAGTTCGATGCCCTCCTGCACAAAGGTCTTGAAGCCTTCCTGGCGGACCTCAAGCCGGTAGAAGCCGGCCACCAGGTTCACGAACTCGAATATCCCGGCTTCGTTGGTTTTCCTGATCCGGACCACGTTGGTTCCCTCGTCCGTCAAGGTAATCTCGACGCCGGGGATGGCCCCGCCCTTGGCGTCCAGGACGCTGCCGAGGATGGTCCCGAACGTCGATTGCCCCCATAGCGGGAGCCCGCAGCCGCCTGCCAGAGCCAGGGCCAGCAGGCCGGTGATGGCCTTTCGCCTTGCGTTGCTGCTCATCGTCAACCTCTCGTGCTGGTGCAATGTCTTGGCAGCGTGCGCCTCAACAGGAAACGGCGCAAGTGTCTTGAAGTGGTGTAACCGTAGAGTTAACGGTTGCCGCTGCTGAGGTGGCCAAGCGACCCGCTCCTGCGCTGGTCCTCTTGATTACGGACGGATGACGGGCAGGCCGCCCGCCGCTGTAGTAAAATAGGGATTGGCCGTTATCCACGAAAGGGGAATGAGCACATGAACGTAACTCTGACCGATCAGGCAGTCTCCAAGGCGAGGGAAATTCTGGACCAGCAGAACCCACGGCCGGCCGGGTTGCGGATCGCCGTGGTTGGCGGCGGCTGCTCGGGTTTTTCTTACTCGCTGGCTTTCGACAACAATGCGAATGCCACCGACAAGGTTTTTGAATACGACGGGCTGAAGGTCTTCGTCGACCAGGCCAGCATGCTGTACCTGGATGGCGCTGAAGTCGATTACGTCGTGACCCTGGAAGCCTCGGGGTTCAAGTTCAACAACCCGAACGTCCGCACCACTTGCGGCTGCGGCAGTTCCTTTAGCGCTTGACGCCTTCGGACTCGAACGAACGCAGACGGCCGTCGAGCCGCCCACGGTGGCCCGGCGGCCGTTTTGTTTTTGGAATTGATCAGGTGGCGGCGGACGTAATCGCTGTTGGCGCGGTCGCGCCCCAGGTTTTCGGCATCCAGCAGCGTGGCGTTGAGCGTCTGCCCCACGTCATCGAGCCCCTTGGCCCGGCCGTCCAGCAAGTCTTCCATGAGCAGGCTGGCGCGATTGCGGCTGCCGCGCGGCCGCCCTTTCGGGTTGCCCACTGTCCCGAGAAGGAACTGCCCGTTGGCCCCCCGCATGGGGAACTGGCCAGTTATCGGCCTCGGAACTGGCCGTTTTAATGGTTTGTCGATGCTTGTGTCCATTTTCTCCTCCTTTCTTTTGTTTGACTTGCCGGCCCGGCACCATTTGTTTAATGGATAAGTAATGGCGGGGGCCGAACCAACCCTGAAATCATATACAGTAGCCCATAATTTCATTATGACATACCGTGTCAAGTTTTTCGGCCCTCTCGCTCCGCAAATCATTGCAGCCAAAGGAAATAAAGTTCGGACGGCACTTTTTGAAAATTGGATTGTTCTTGGAGGAGGGCGCTAAGGCGCTGTGCGGGCGCGACTTGCGGGCGCCGATGTCTCTGAAGCCGCCCAGGCTCTGCGCAGGGCGGCCGGGAATGCTCGCGGTCTCCTGCTGCTCTATCACCTGAAGTAGAAGCTCGCAAAACCGCTGCTGTGCCGGATTCCTGCGCAGAGCCCGAAAAACAGCTCAGTTCCATTTTGCCATGCTACTTCAGTATGGTTGCCCGAACGCGATCAGAGAGCTTCTCTCGTAGGTCCGCAGGCGTCTCCCACACCACATGGCTGTACTGGCGGGTATCGAACTGGACCTTGGAAAGTTCCTCGGTTTGACAGGTCCAAATAACCGGCCGGCCGAGACCGGCCGCAAAACCGGCCTCGAAGTATACGCCCTGCCGGTGAAGAGTCACATCGGCAACCAGGAACTGGCAGCGTCGGATTTCGGCAAGAATCTTGTCGCAGATTTTCTCATTGTGGTGGATGCGGTCGACGCGCACGGGCTCCATGCTACAGTCCGTCTTGAGGGCCGGGTAGATTCCGTTGTCGTAGGCATCCTTCAGTGAGGGGTCGAACGACATCGCGACGAAGCAGCGACCAGGAATGCCGCCGGCTGCGGTCGGCTCAATCTGTTCCCACCCTTTGATTGTGAGCGCTGCGGAATTGTCATTGAAAAATAGGAGGCCCCGCTCTTTGGCGCTGTCGAGAAAGAATCTGCATTCATCCGGCGAACCCGCGTCGATCAAGGGGTAGTCGGTCATACGATTGAACAGAGGGTTCTCACCTGGGTGTCGCGAGCGCCGCCCGATGGATTCCAGCAATTTCCGCATTTTCTGGCTGGCCGAAGTGTGAAGGTGTTCTGCAACGCACTGCTCCCAGTTCTTCGTGGTCAATTCTGCCGCTTCATGCTCGCGGTCGTAATATTGGCGCGTGTAAGCCGAAAGGCATGCAAGAACTCCAATCTCCTCGCTTTCAAGATTGAGCGCGAGCGGCCGAGTGATTCGGTAGGGCCCGCAACGCGGGCACTCGTAGACATATACGTCGTTAGCGGTTTCCCTCGCCTCAGATGGCTCCTGACGACAGAGAAAGCAACGCAGTTCCACAATGCAGACCTCCTGAAGAGCGGTATACCGCCCGAACATCCTCCTGTCAACTCCGTTCCATAATGCGCTCGATTCCAGGCGGGCGGAAACCCGGGAAACCGGGGATGGGACAAGGGAAATAGAGGGAAACCGGGGGAAACGGGGGCAGCTTGAACAGCGCAGTTTTCCAGGGAGCCCCGGTTTACGATGCGTGCTGCCGGAGTTTCTTGCCACATCACCCAGCGCCGGGAGATCACCGCGAAACTTCCCCCTCTTGCGATGAGGATCCGCTGCGTCCCTTCGGCTTCTGGATGCAATGGTGGCAGCGTGAGGCCCCAGCGGATTGGGACCATGTTCTGGAACGCCGAAGAACTCCAGTCTGTTTCCGGCTTCCGTCCGCCGCGGTGGACACGTACTCGGGTCCCGCGGCGGCGGACGCTCCATAAAATCAGGTAGTTCAGGCTGACCCCGTTTGTCCCCCCGAACTGGTGAACCGCGATGTGCGGTTCCTGGGCGCGTCCGTAAGCGTAATCCGGCGTCATCGGGAAGACGCCGACCGACTCGTTCTCCAGGACTGCGATATGGCCAATGTAGTCAGGCACTTCGGCAACTAGATATTTGGATTTCGCCTTGCTTCGCGCCAACGGGCGCTGGTACACTCCGGCCAATGACCGACTACGATGCGCCTGACGTTACCCTCGGTACTGCGATCAAGAAGGGCCTCTGCTCAGCCATCAACTGGCTGGCGCTAGTTGCGACGGCCCTAGGTTTGTCTCTCAAGAATTACTGGGCAATCCCCTGGGCGATTGTCTTGTTAACTGTAAACGCCGCTTACAAGGCGCTCAGGAACATGCAAGCAGCATATGAGAACCGAGAGCGGGCGCACGACGCACGAGCACAACAACTCCTTGAAGAGATCAGGAAACTGCGACGGTTTACAGAGGAACAGGAAGAAGTAGCGAAGATGATGCTCGCCAAATGTTCGCCTGGAGGCTGCGCACTGCTCTGGTGCCTTCTTCACTACGGCCCCATCAACGCGACCTATCAGAGTCCGCATCCCGGCAACCTGCACTCCGGCTCCATAGGCGAGCTACATACACTGGGCTTCATCGGGCAGACCCATCCACCAACCCCTAGGCTAGTCGCTCCAGAGAGTTTTTGGGTGATCAAGGCCGAGTTCAAGGACGTGCTCGAATATCTCGTTCCAAAGCCGGAATCAACCGGCGCCCCAGCCTAACGAGCGCGCACTAGATCTAACTGCGGTAAGCCGCCACTCCCTCCGGCACGTAATGACCGCGACCATGCGTCAGGCCCTTGAACGCCAGCAAGCGCGGGTAGTGCTTGCGGTATTGGATGTGAACGCAGTCGTCGTTTTCCGACACCTTGTCCCTTCCGCGCTCCAGGATTATGGTGTCGAACAGCAGACCGCTGTCCAACCGCAGCCAGTCAAAGACCTCCTGAAGCGGCATCCCTGGTATTTCGATATCGGCCGCGCAGTGATCGGGCGTCGCCAC
>Ga0315289_10005765_pt1 | contig 18250 bp, 12 predicted proteins | sample YL17G11_40_MG_FD_203452 | JGI IMG/M metagenome (GOLD analysis project Ga0315289, IMG submission 203452) | Sediment microbial communities from Yellowstone Lake, YNP, Wyoming, USA - YL17G11_40 | ecosystem: Environmental > Aquatic > Freshwater > Lake > Sediment | place: USA: Wyoming | collected... | reverse complement strand
GTCGAGCCCTCGCTGTCGATCATGATCACCAGCGACTTCACGCCGAAGTCCGAGCAGTTCCGCTTGAGTTGCTGGAGGTAGTTGAGCGTCGGGTTCTCGAAGAACTGGTTGACGTGCTCCAGGCCCTCGATCTGAAGCCGCTCCCGCAGAATGCGCGGCATCTCCAGCAGCTTCCACTTGCCCGCGAAGAAGCTGCTGCTGAATGACCAGGCGGCCAGCGAAATCCCGCTTTGACTCGCCGCCCCGCGGGCGAGCGCCGCGGTCATCGATGCTCCCACAAACGCGCGTCTCGTCTGCCTCACTTTTGCCTCCTCCTGTCTCCGCATTCTGTAACGCTACATATCGTAGCTCAAAGCCCCTGTCGCCGGCACAAAACCTGCCTGCCCTCCCCCCACCCTTCGCTATCATGGCGGTCATGAAGCGAACCATCGCTACGGATCCCGCGCCAGCCACGGGTGCCGCGCCGGGATAGTTGCTCGTGGTTGCACTTCCCGGCCAGCACTCTGGGCCCCGGGGCAATGTTCCGAGTAGAGGTGTTTGGGCCGGGCGGCAGTGCCCAGTCTTCAGCGGAGCTTCTCGATGAGCTGGCGAACCGCCGCGATGATCCCCTCGACGTCCTGTTCCTGCCCAGGCGGCGCCGCCGCCACAAGCTGGTCGCGCAACGCCTTCAGCAGCGGCGCCACATCTTGTCCGGCGGCCGCGGCCTGGAGCAACGGTTTCAGCAATTGCCTCAACTCCTCGGGCATCCCCGGGGACTTGGCGTCCTCGGTGCGCGCCAGTTCGAGCACTTTCTGCAAAGCCTCGTCGCCGGTCGCGGCCTTGTCTGCCGGCAGGCGAGAGAACAGGGCGCGAAAGCGCACGCCTTCCACCTGCTCAACAATCTCGCAAAGCTCGTCGAAGGTGGCGGGCAGGGGGAGGGAGGCGAGGTCCCGGGACAACACTTGCAGGACTTGGGGCAGGTGTCCGTCGGAGATTTGGAACCAAATCAGGGCCGCCGCCAGCCGGTGAGCCAAGGCGCCTCCCGGCTGTTGGCCACTGCGCCAGAGGTAATTGGCTAGGTTGAAGTGGCTGATGGTGCAGTCGCGCGGCTCCCCGACGTGGTAGCTGTAGCGCAAGGCCGTTTGCTCGTAGCGCACTGATTCCCTGTGGTGGCCACGGTTGCCTTCTAAACTCGCAAGGCCGGAAAACACCTTGCCCAGCATTTCGAGATCTGACTCAGCCTCGAAGGTCTGGCGGCACTCGAGCAGCAACTCGCGGGCCTCCGAGTACCGCTCGAGCCGCAGCAGAGGGCCGTAGTCATTGAACCCGGCGTGGGCGATTTCGAGCGTGGTCGCCTGGCGGGTCCTCGTCAGTTCAACGATTTCTTCATTGAGTGCGAGGGCCTGCTGCCAACGTTCCAGCGCCAGCGCAGCAGAATGACCAGTGTCGAGGATGCCCTCCCGCACGTTCCAGAGATCGACGGCCTCCTCGGCCTCGCCGGAGTCGGGCAGCGTCCGCATGCGTTCCCGCAGCCTCTCTACCGCGTCCAGCACTTCCGACCACTGGCCCAGCTCATTCAGGATTTGGAGGCGCTGCGCCTCATCGGCGAGCTGCGTCCAAGGACCCAGGCCCGCCCGCCGGGTCAGTTCCTTCATCTTGTCAACGAACTCCAACGCCTCCTTCGACCGGCCCCTGGTGAGGAGTACGTTGATGAGGCCACCCGCTGCGGCCGTGGCGGTGCGGAACTGGCCGCGCTCCTCAGCCTCGCGAACAACCTCCCGCAGCATCTTCTCAGCTTCGTCCACCTGGCCGAGTGCGCGCAGCGCACTGGCCAGTACGCCCGCATCTTTCAGCCCCTTCTCCGTCCCGCTGGTCGCTTCTGTGATGCGGCGCAAGAGCGGCAGAACCGCGGCCACGGTCTGGGGCGAAGCGTCTCGCCGAATCACCTGCTCCAGCGACTCCGCAGCCGCATGCCACTGTTGCCTCCGCATCAGGTACGGCGCGGCGCTCCGCCCGGCGCGCAGGATCATCGGACCGCCGCCCTGCATCTCTTGACGGACACCGGCACGAGACGCAGCACTCCAGAACGCCGCCATGTCCTCATCCGTCGCAGCCTGGCACGCCTCCCCCGCCTGCTCCCGGCCTGCCTCCGCGACGCCCGGGTGTATGCGGTACTCACCCTTGACAAGGTCCACGAGCCCCACTTCGCGCAACGCTTCCACGCAGGGCTCGATCCCCGGGGCTTCTCCGTCTCTCCCGAGGCGCTTCCAGTGCACCGGCCAGACTTGCGTGACGATCCACTCCTCTCGGTCCCCCTCCTCCAAACAGCACAGGAACTGGAAGAACGCCCGCGCCTCCGGCGCGAGCGACTCCGCAATCGTGCGCGTCCAGGCGCTCAAGGCCTCCAGAAACTCCGGCGCATCAAGGCTGGATTCCCCTTACGCGAAGAACGCCGCCAGCCGGCCCTCGCCGGCAGTCCACGCAGCCGTGGCGCGGCCCAGGTGCCGCTCGAGCGCCTCGGCGCTCGTCGCCTGCTTTTCCGCGAATTCAATCAGCTTCGGGTGGCCTTGCACCACTTCGAGCGCCCGCTTCACCAGCCCGCGGTGGCGCTCGTCCCGAAGCAGCCCGCCCAGGTTCGGCAACTGCCGCGCCAGTAACGCGGACTCGTCCAACGACAGTGAGTGGACCGGCAGTTCCAGCAAACGCTCGTTCGGCGGCGCCGGCCGGATGCGGGAAGTCAAGAGCACGCGGGACTGCCCGTCATGGTTGAGCATCGCCGCGACCACCTTTGCCCACCGCTCATCGCGCCATTCACCGTTCGGCCGCAGCAGCGATTCGAGATTGTCGAGCACCAGCAGGATGCTGTGCTTCCGCAGGAACTCGGTGAGCCGCGGCAGATAAGCCTCGAACCGCGCGGTCTCCGCCGAAACCGCGGCCAGCAGCGGGAGCGCTCTGAGCGACTCATCGCTCAACTGTGTCTCCCAAGCTGTCGCGAAGGCCGCCAGCGCCCCGGCGATTTCGTGGCCTTCCTGCGGAGCGCGGTACCACACGAAATGCTTGAACCGCTGGAGGTGCTCGTAGTGAAACGCCAGCTCGACGGCGCAGGCCGTCTTTCCGCCGCCCGCCATACCGTGGAACAGCACGCCGGTGTGCTGGCTGAAGGGCGCCAGAGCAACGCTGGCTTGCGACAACACGCCCACACGCCCCACGAAGTGCTCGCCCGGCCGCTCGCCGAAATACGCGAGACCGGTTCCCAGAGCCTCTGCCCGGCCCTCCGGCGCTTCAATGGTCAGATCCACCGCCTGCCGTCCAAACAGCACCGGCGTGGCCACGGACTCCGGTGAACTGCCTCCCCGGAGCGCCTTCGGTAGCGCGAGCTGGAGCGCACGCGGCAAGGCTTGCTTCTTTTCAAGCACCCCCTGGTATAGCTCCTCCGCCAAGTCGATGGCGAAAGCGTCCCCTACCGGGTAACGCATCGCCAGCACCGCACAGTCGAGGTCTCGGACCAGAATGCGCGCCAGCGCCGGAAGCGCCTTCTCTCCCGCTGCCCGTTCCGCCTCGATGACCGCCTCGGCGCGCCGGGGTTCGAGACCCAGCCAGAGTAGCGTTTCTTCCACCGTAGCGGCGGCGGAAAGACATGCCGAGAGGGTCACCCACTTCAGCCGCCCCCGCGTGGGCTTCAGCAATTTTAGAAGTTCCTCAGAGGGGACCTCATCGGCTGTGCCGTCGTTCTTTTCCAGGATGAGATGAGCCTGAAGGCCATGGCCGGAGAAATGGACAATGTCCCATCCCTGGCCTTCTTCCAGGATCTGCTCGAGCGCCGGGCGTGTGACGCCGTACTGGAGGACCCGCAGATCAATGGCCAGGTTCCGCCGCTGCGCGAGCCCGCGGATCATCCGCGTGAGCTGATAGCGCTCGTGGCGAAGGTTCAGCGCGCTGGCATCCGTGGGAAGGCTGAACACCGCGAGCATCCGCAGCGGGCCTTCCACCGGCCGGCGGACAACCGGCGCCGCCTCGCCTTTAATCTGAAACACGACCGAGACGTCTTGGAGGGCGAGCGGCCTGCCGCCGGCGTGCCCCAGTTCCCACGGGCGGTACAGCAGCCCCGAGGCCTCTTCGGGCTCCGCCGGGATTTCCACGCGCACCGTCACCGGCGTGCCTGCGGCGAGGATCTTCTCCGCAAGCGAGCCGTAGACGTTGCGCCCGATCCAGGCCCCCACCTCTTCAACCAGTCGTGTCTCGTCCTGGTGGCGGCGGTCGGGCGCGGCATGTCCGCGCAGAAAGCAGGGCAGGTCCAACCATCCGAGGTACTCCGCATCTGCGGCACTGAGCTTCACCTCGCGGTCCGCCAGGAAGTTGCCGTTGGCGTCCGTCAGGCAGCAGCGCCAATTACAGGCATCGCGGTAGTCGGCGACGGAGAGCTTGAGCTGGTGTGCGCGGGGCATTCATCCCTCCGGCATCTCCCCGACCCTACCCCAGACGCACCACTCGCTTCTCCCGAACCACCGCCCGGTAGCTGGCCACCAGCCGCCGCGTCTGCACCGCGGCGTCCCAGTTCGCCTCGACTTCCCGGCGCGCCCGCTCGGCCATCTCCCGCGCCCGCCCGGGCTCCTCCAGCAGCTCCACGATCTTAGCCGCAAACCCCTCCCGGTCGTCCGCCAGCGCGCAGAACTCCCCGTCCACCCTCGCCGCACCCTCCGCCCCCATCCGCGTCGATACCACCGGAATCCCCGCCGCAAAGGCCTCCAGCAGCTTCACCCGCACGCCCGACCCGCTCAGAATCGGGCACACGAACACCGCGTACCGCCCCAACGGCTCCCGCACGTCCTCGACCAAGCCCCGCAGCTCGAGCGCCGGCGTCTCCGGCAGCGCCCACCGCGGCGGCGGGTCCGATCCCACCACCACCAGCCGCGCCTCCGGACGCCGCTGGAGCACCCGCGGCAGCACCTCCCGCACAAACCAGTCCAGCGCCGCCTGGTTCGGCGTGTGCCGGAAGCTCCCCAGGAACAACATCGTGCCGGGCTCCCGCCCCTCCGGCCGGTATTCGTACTGCGAAGTGTCGATCGCCGCCCGCAGCCCCGCCTCGACCTTGCCCGCCAGCCCGGGCCGAAACGACAGCAGGTAGTCCCCGTTCTCCCGGCTGCATACCTGGATGCGGTCCATCTTCGGGAGCAGCCCCAGCTCACACCTCAAGGCGCGTAGGTATTCCAGCCCCGCCTTCAGCTTCCAGGCCGCCCGGTGAGGCTCTCCGAGCGCCCGCGCGATCGACTGGAAGTACACGTCGTGCTCGAACAGCACCGAGGCGATCCGCCGGTAGCCCCCCGCGTACTGCCCCAGCGGCGTGTACTCGAGCTGCAGCACGTCGATCTGGCGCGTGTAGATCTGCCGGTGGATCAGCCAGGCCAGGTCCGCGTTGGCGAACTCCCGGATGGCGTGCGGCACGATCGACCCGAAGGCCCGCGGCTGCCCCGTCAGCCGCACGATGTACTCGACCGACGCGCACTGCCGCTCGATCTCAGCGTGCGACTCGCGCTCCTCCGGGTGGTCCAGCAGCACGATCAGGTGGAGCTCGCACAACCGCGCCAGTTGCTCCACCGTGGCCTTCATGAACACCCCGCCCCCGTGTATCGGCGGGCAGATCGGATAGGGCGAGACGAACAGCACTCGCGGCGGGCCCTCGCCCCCGGCCGGCAGCGCCGCGAACCGGTCCCGGAAATACCCCCCCAGCGGGCGCAGAAACGCCTCCGTGTCGTCGATCGTCGCCAGCGACCGCGCCCGCCACCGCGACGCCACCGCCCGCGGCAGACGCTGAACCGCCCCCCACCAGCCCGCCAGGCTGGCCCGCTCCGGCGCGTCCCCGATCATCAGGCTAACCAGCGCATCGCCCCAGGCAAAAGCGAAGTGCGCCGCCAGCCGCCGCCACTCGTGGATGTTTTTCCAGCAGAACAGCAGGAAATTGGCCTTCAGGACCCTCTGGATACGCTCTTCGCTGAAACGCTTCCCGATCGTTCCCCGGTGCTCGTGATGCACCACGCTCCCCGGCTGGTACATCACCTTCCAGCCCCGCTTCCAGGCGAGGAAGCCCAGGTCCGTGTCTTCCAAATAGAAGGGCTCGAGCAGCCGGTCGAATCCCCCCAGCTCCAGAAACAGCCGCCGGTTGAAGGCGCACGACCCCCCGCCCCCGTAGAAGCACGGGTACAGATCCTTCACGCCCTCATCCGCGCGGTGCCGCACCCGCAGCATGCCGTTCTCCCACCAGCCCTCCGTCAGCCCCGTCTCCTCGCGCTTCCGCGCCGGGTCGCCGAAGAAGATCTGGCAGGAGACCGCAAAAACCTTCTCGTCGGTGAATCCCTCGAGCAGGGGCGCGAGGAAGCCCTCCTCGACCCGCATGTCGTTGTTCAGCAGCACCACGATGTCGTTCGCCGCCGCCCGGAACCCCGCGTTCGAGCCGCCCCCGAAGCCGAGGTTCTCCTCGAGCGCCACCACTTTCACTTGCGGGAAGCTCGCGCGCAGGAACTCGACGGTCCCGTCCGTCGAGCCGTTGTCCACCACGATGAGCTCGTGGGCGGGATTCCGCGCTGCTGCCGCTGCCACCGAGGGCAGATTGCGCTCGAGCAGCTCGCGCCCGTTCCAACTCGGAATCACGATGCTGGCCGCAGTCCGCGACGGCGCCGCTCCGCCGCCCGGGGCGCGCCTCCGCCCCACGAGCCGCCACAGCAGATCCGAAAGCCCCAGCGCCGCCGCCGCCGCCAGCACCAGCAATGGAGATATCAGGAGCAGCGGCAGAGACCGCAGGATCCGCCCCAGCCGCTGCATCTCAGCCGTTCCCGAGCCGCGGCCCCAGTCCCACGGCCCGTCCCAGCTTCATCCACCGCGACGCCCGCGCCATGCTGAGCAGCGCCTCCGCCTGGCGGAGCTCCTCCTCGAGCCGCTGCGCCCACCGGGTGCGCTCCTCCACCGTGGCCTCGGCCCGCTCCAGCAGCCGCGCGCACTCGGCCAGTTCCTGGGCTCGCTCCTCGAGTTCCCTCCCGAGCCGTCGCTCCGTCTCCTGGGCCCACTCCGCCCGCCGGCGGCTCTCCTCCTCCAGTTCCTGCACCTTGGCCTCGTACCCGGCCGCCATCTGCCGGGCGGCCGCCTGCTGCTCGGCGAGTTCCTGCTGCACGTCCGCGATACGCTTCCGCACGGCCCCGAGCCGGGCATCGAGTTCCTGGGCCCAGCGGTTGCGCTCCTCGAGTTCCCCGGTCTGCTGCCGGAACATTTCCACCAGCTTCCGCCGGTCCTCGAGGGTCTCTTCCAGCCGTCGGGTCTTCTCGTCGAGTTCCCCCTCCAGCCTCTCGATGTGGATCTCCCGCTCTCGTAAGATGTTGGCCGCTCTGGGGATATACACCAAAGTTGCAACTGCTACAGATGTAGTAAGAGAACACACTGCGACAAAGAAGTGCGCCTCCTGAGGCCCCCCCGCCCCGCTCTCCACCCACGCCTCCGCCTGCGTGTACGTCTCCACCGGCTGAAAGACGATCCCCCCGGCGTGGTTCTGCAACGCCATGGTCACGTGGGGGAACCGCGCCGCGAGTTCCGCCCGGAACTCCTGGTAGTCGAACTCGTGCAGGTGGTAGGGATTCGGCTCCGACGGGCCCCGCGAGGCCCCGTAGTAGGCCTTGTTCGGCGTCGAGACCACGAAGAGGCCACCCGGCGCGGTCACCCGCCGCATCTCCTCGAGAAACGCCGGCCAGTCCGCCAGGTGCTCGATCACCTCGAAGGCCACCACCAGCTCGAAGGCGGCGTCGGCCACCGGCAGTTGCGTGCACGAGGCCTGCAAGAACGCCAGGTTGGGCATGGCGTAGTGCTGGCGCGCGTATTCGACGGCTTCGCTCGCCAGGTCAACCCCCACCACGCTGCGGGCCTGCATCGCCAGGCGCGCCGCGCCGTAGCCCGATCCGCACCCGGCGTCCAGTACCCGCCGGCCCTTGGCCAGGCGCGCCGCAAAGGCGTACCGCGCCGCGTGCTCGTTCCAGAGGTCGTCCGCCACCTGGCCCGGGATCACTCGTTCGCCGGTGAACTCAGCCAAGCTTCGTCTCCACGCGCGGCGGTTCGCCCTCGCGCCCCAGGCGGCTGTTCAGCTCCACGCGGCAGGGCAGGTGCATGAAGCCGTAAATCTCCCCCTCGCCGTGTCCCATCTGGAGAATGATGGCGTTGTCGATCCAGTCGCAGGTGCGGTAACTGTGGAGCGTCCCGTCGGCGATGGCCGGCGAAAACGAGAACGAGCCCGCGTACAGCTCGGGTAGATCCACGTGAAAATCCACCGTGTAGACGTCGCCCGCCTGCATGGCGGGAACGTCGTAGCCCAGCCGCGCCGTGTTGGTCCCCGAGAAGTCCATTCCCAGGTGGTTCCGCAGCATGAACCCGACGATCGGAAGCGGAACCTCCTCCTTGGCCCGCACGCTGATCCGCACGATGATCCGTGCTTGCGGCTCCAGCAGGTGAACCGGCCGCCCGTAGGCGTCCATCACCGCGATGCCGATCACCTCCGCCCGCCCGTCGCCGTGCCGGTGGTCGATGTTGGGGATGCGCTCGACCACTTCCGGCGCCACCACCCGTTCCGCCCTCGGCTCCGGCTGCGGCCGCCGGCTCAGCGTCAAGTACACGGAGTCCTTCTCGACCATCGCCGCCAGGTACTGGGCCACCACTTTCTCGGTCTCGCCCAGTGCCTTGATCCGTCCCTCCTCCAGCCACAGCGTACGCTCGCCGATGGCCTTGACGTCTCCGATGGCGTGCGACACGAACAGGATGGTGATGCCGCGGGCCCGCAGCTCGTGCACCTTCCGCATGCAGCGCTGGCGGAAGTAGATGTCCCCCACCGCCAGGGCTTCGTCCACCAGCAGAATGTCCGGATCCACGTGGATCGCCACCGCGAACGCCAGCCGCACCACCATCCCGCTCGAGTAGGTCTTCACCGGCCGGTTGATGAAATCGCCGATCTCGGCGAACTGCTCGATGGGGCCGTACTTGCGGTCCATCTCCGCGGTGGTGAAGCCCAAAATCGCGCCGTTCAAGTAGACGTTGTCGCGCCCCGTGAATTCGGGGTTGAAACCGGAGCCCAGCTCGAGCAGCGCCGAGACGCGCCCGCTGGCGGTGACCGTGCCGGTGGTCGGCTGGAGAATCCCCGCCACGCATTGCAGCAGCGTGCTCTTGCCCGAGCCGTTCTCCCCGATGACGCAGAAGGTCTCGCCTTTGCGCACCTCGAAGGTCAGGTCCCTGAGCGCCCAGAAATCCCGGTGGAAACTGCGGCGGTTCAGCGTCAGCAGTTCCTTCAGGCGGTCGCCCGGCGCGTCGTAAACCGCGTAGCTCTTCGAGACGCCGCTGAACTCTATCGCCTTCACGGGGTGCGCTCTCCGGGTGAAGTGCCGGCGGCTGCGCCGCTCCCCGCTAGCGGGGCCCGCTGGCGCAGTTCGCGCTCTTCAACACGAATCTACTGAACGCCGCCCCTCCAGTCAATTGCGCCCGCGCGGATTTCCCGGCGGGACCGCTTCCTGGGGGGGGGCCCGCGGGTCCCCGCCCCGGCTTACAGGCGCTTGTGACGCGCGAACACCTCGACCGGATCGTCGCCCCGGGCGAAGTCCCGCGGGCCGCGTCCTCAATGCCCATCACCCGTTCGCACTCCTGCAACACCTCGAGCGTGAGGTGTCCCGGTATCACCAGCACCCCGTCGTAATCCCCGAAGATGAAATCGCTGGGGCTGACTTGCACCGTGCCGTTAACTCCCCATTGACCTCAAATGTAGAGTATTAGATAATCAGGGCAGAAGGCCATTTCATGCGACCACCTGCCTCGATCGAGCCCTGGTTGTCCACCGAGAGCATGCAAGTATGGGTGCGCGAGGCGCCCGACAAGTCCAGCTTCCAACGGCGCTTGGCCATTTGGCTGACCCATATCGGACGCCTGGCCGCTCACCAGGTGGCTGAGTTGCTGTGCGCCTCCAAGCAGGCCGTCTGGCTGTGGATTTCGCAGTACAACCAGCAGGGTCCCGAGGGACTGGATCGCCAAGGCCGGGGAGGCCGCCGCTGGGCCTTCCTGTCAGTGGAGGAGGAGGAAAGGTTCCTGGAGAAGTTCCAGCAGCAGGCGGCCGGAGGGGAGATTCTCACCGCCAGGCAACTGCACGCTCAACTGGTGAAGGCCACCGGCCGGGAGGTCTCGCTGGGCTACCTCTATCGCCTCTTGCACCGGCATGGCTGGCGCAAGCTGGGACCCCGGCCGCGCCATCCCCAGGCCCGCGCCCGAGCCCAGGAGCGATTCAAGAAGAAGTCCCCCACCTCCTCCAAGAGACGCTGAGGCTGCTTCCCGCCGGGACACGGCTGCGCCTGCTGTTTCAGGACCAGGCGCGCTTTGGCTGCATCAGCGACCAGTGCCGCGGCTGGGCCCCGTCGCTCCTGCGGCCGGTGGTGGGCCAGCAGATCGTCCGGCAGTTGGTCTACGGCTTGGCCGCCGTCAGCCCTCTGGACGGCCACCTGTGCTCGCTGGCCTGGGGTGGACACCGCGGCCATGTCCATCCCTACAACCCGGAGCTTAATCCTGTGGAACACCTCTGGGATCACCTGCGCGATAACTATATCGGCAATCGCCTGTTTGCTTCCTTGGACGAGGTGATCGACCAGCTTTGCGTGGGGCTCCGGCAGTTGCATCAGCAGCCCAAGCTGATTCGGTCGATGATCTGATTCGACTGGATCAAAACACTATCTGTGATGTCAAACTAGTATAGGAAGAACGAAGGAGAAGCCCTTCCGCCGCCGCCGCCACCCGGCACCAGCACCTCGCTGTTCGGGGCTGTCTCGAGGAGGGGCGCCAGAGTGAATACTCGCGCCTGGCCGAGGGCGACGTTATCCAGCACCTGCCAGCGGCCCCGCCTCCGCAGGGCGTCCGGATCGTCGCCGCGCTGGCAACAAAGCGCAGTGCCGGAAGCCAGGCCGCCCGCGCCGTGCAGACCAGCCCGCACGGGCTCATCCGCCTGGCCGGCTGCGCCGCGGGGGTGTGTCGCGTGGATCTGGCGCGGGACGAAGTGCAGGACGACAGCTACTGGATCCGGGAACTGGTCCGCCCCGGCGCCTGGCCGGCCTTCAAACCCTGGCGGCTGCTCCCCCGGAGGCTTTCGCGGCAGATACGGCGCGGTTCGGCGGGTGCTGCGCCTGCTCGTGGCGTACCACCTCCAGCGCGCACGAGCGCGCCCTGCGCCGATGAGGTAGAATCGGGGGTGCGGGCCGGTGTAGCTCAGGTGGTTAGAGCGTGGGTCTCATAATCCCAAGGTCGCTGGTTCGAGTCCAGCCGCCGGCACCACCCCTGTGAACCCCGGACTTTCGTTTCGCGCGTGCTGCGGCCAGCTTCTGATGATATCTCAGTGAATATCAGGCTCCCGACCCCGCCATGATCCCCCAGATCCGCTGCAGGTCCTCTCCCGAGTAGTACTCAATCTCGATCCGCCCCCGCTGCTCGTCCCGCGCCACGATGCGCACCCGCGTCCCGAGCACCCGCTCGAGTTCCTCGACCGCCGCCTTCACGTTGGGATCCTCCAGCGCCGCTTCCACCGGCCCGGGTTCCCGCGTGGCCGTCATTCGCTGCACCAACCGCTCTACCTGCCGCACCGAAAGGCCCTGCGACGCCACCTTCTCTGCCACCCGCCGCTGCAACTGATCGTCCGGCAACCCGAGGATGGCCTTCGCGTGACCCATCGACAGGCGGTGCTCGGCCAGCAGTTGCTGTACGTCGCGCGGCAGCTTCAGCAGCCGCAGCAGGTTCGTGATCGTCGCGCGGTCCTTCCCGGTGCGCCGCGCGATCTCCTCGTGGGTCAGCCCGAACTCCCGCGACAGCCGCTCGAAAGCCTGGGCCGTCTCGATCAGGTTCAAATCCTCGCGCTGGATGTTCTCGACCAGCGTGGTTTCCAGCAGCCGGTCGTCGGAAATATCCTGGATGAGCGCTGGCACTTCCTTGAGGCCGGCGAGCCTGGCTGCCCGCCAGCGCCTCTCGCCGGCCACCAACTGGTAGCGCTGCCCGTGAGAGCGCACCAGCAGCGGCTGGAGCATGCCGCTGGTCTTGAGCGACTGCGCCAGCTCCGCCAGCCGCTCGGCGTTGAACGTCGTCCGCGGCTGCACGGGGTTCGGATCGATGACATCCACAGCCAGATTGGCGACGGCCCCCGCGCTGGGAGTTGCCGGGAGCGGCGCCTCCGCTGGCGTGCCGGTCCGGCTAGCGATCAACGCGCTCAGGCCCTTACCCAGCGCCTTGCGCGGATTCTCGGGCGGCTTGCTCATGCTCCAGCATCTCCTTGGCCAGTCGGATGTAGCTCTCGGCCCCGCGTGAGCGCAGGTCGTAGAGGAGGATGGGTTTGCCGTGGCTCGGCGCCTCCGCCAAGCGGATGCTCCGCGGGATCACGGTCTTGAAGACCTCCTCCGCGAAGAACTCCCGGAGATCGGCCGCCACCTGCCGCGTCAGGTTTGTCCGGTCGTCGTACATCGTCAGTAGGATGCCCTCGAGTTTGAGCGGGTGCTGGTAGTGGTCCCGCACGCGGTCGATGGTGTCCATGAGCTCCGAGACGCCCTCGAGCGCGAAGAACTCGCACTGGATGGGTACCAGCACGGAGTCGGCCGCCATCAGGGCGTTTAGCGTGAGGAGATCGAGCGCAGGGGGGCAATCGATGAGCACGTAGCGGAACCGCTCGTGTGTCCCCTGGAGCCTCTGCCGGAGACGCAACTCCCGATCCGGCATGTCAACCAGCTCCAGGTTCGCTCCGACCAGGTTCTTGTCCGCAGGCACCACCTCGAGCCCGTCGAAGCCCGTGGGGCGGATGATCCCCTCGAGTTCGATGTCGCCAAGCAGAGCGTCGTAGAGGGTCGCCTGCCCGGGAAGCTTGTCGATTCCAAGCCCGGTTGTAGAGTTGCCTTGGGGGTCCGCGTCAACCACCAGAACCTTGAGGTCGTTGGCGGCCAGCGCGGCGCCCAGGTTTATCGCGGTCGTGGTTTTCCCTACGCCGCCCTTTTGGTTTGCGATGGCGATGACCTTTCCCACGCCGAGTGCTCCTTGAGGCGAAAGAACATACTACCAGAAACGTGCCCCTCCGTCAGGAATGTTCCACGTGGAACATTCGCTCGCTTACGAGAAGGAAGCTCTGCCGGGTCCACGGTACCGGGATGGGTACCTGCCACCCGAAGCCGGCCGTGGCTTGAACCCCGGCCACGTCCTGCTCGCCGAGCAACAGGGCCAACCGGCGGCCCAACCGGCCGACGACGCGCCTGAGCTGCTTCCAGGCCACGGCGCGAGACACCACCCAGTCGAAGCGCTCTGTGAGCTCCTCCGCACGCTCCGCCACCACTTGCACGTTGGGAAGATCCCGGCTAGCCTCGCGGAGGAACACGGCCTTGCGGCGGTGGGACTCCGCCAGCGTAAAGTGGCAGTCTGGTCTGAAGATGGCCATAGGAATGCCAGGGAAGCCGGCGCCGGATCCAATGTCAAGCACCGAGAGCGGCTCGGGCGGCAGGTGCGTGGCGAGGAACAGCGACTCGCAGTAGTGCCGGCGCACGGCCTCCTCCATGGACCGAACCGAGGTCAGGTTCAGTACCTTGTTCCAGCGGCTCAATAGTTGATAGTGGCCGTGGAGGCTCTGAAGTTGCGCCGGAGTTAAGGTTCCGACCGGCGAGAAGTGGGCCTTCAGCAAGCCAGAGAAGTCGTCAGCGCCGCTCATTTGCCGGGCGAAAGACTCAAGTATACGTCCAGGACGCTGATGGCGGCGGGGGTCACGCCCGGGATGCGCGCCGCCTGGCCCAGGGTCAGGGGCCGGATCCTCTCGAGTTTCTCGCGGATCTCCCTGGAGAGGCCTGGAATGCCTGCGTAGGAGAAACCTTCCGGGATGCAGCGGGTCTCGGCGCGGCGGAGGCGCTCGATCTGCCGCGCCTGCTGCGCGATGTAGCCTGCGTACTTGACCTCAGTCTCGATGGTGGCCAGCACCCCGCGGGCGGGCTCCTCGCCGAGCGCGGTCCGCACCCAGTCTCCCAGCGCCGTGATGCGGGCTTCGGGGCGTTTCAGCCACTCCAGAAACGCAGGGCGGTCGTCGGGCGGCAACCGAAGTTGCTCCGCGGGGACACGGGTCTTGGCCATCTGCTCGAGGAGCAGGGCCTTGTGCGCCTGCTTCCTGGCCAGCAGCGCCCAGCGTTCATCGCTCGCCAGCCCGACGCGGCGGGCGACGGGGGTCAGGCGCTCGTCGGCGTTGTCGATGCGGAGATGAAGGCGGAACTCGGCGCGCGAGGTGAACATCCGGTAGGGCTCGTCGGCGCCCTTGGTGACGAGGTCGTCGATGAGGATGCCCGTGTAAGCCTCGTGCCGGCCAGGGACGACGGGCGCAAGACCTCCCATGCGGCAGGCGGCGTTGATGCCGGCGATGATTCCCTGGCAGGCGGCTTCTTCGTAGCCAGAGGTGCCGTTGATCTGGCCGGCAAGGTAGAGGCCGTCGATGGACTTCACTTCGAGGGTATGGTGGAGCTCGCGGGGGTCGATGGCATCGTATTCGATGGCGTAGCCAGGGCGGAGCATCTCGGCGTTCTGGAGGCTCGGGATGGAGGCGAGCATCGCCATCTGGACGTCCAGGGGCAGGCTGGTGGCCATGCCGTTGACGTAGACCTCGTAGGTGTCCAAGCCCTCGGGTTCGAGGAAGAGCTGGTGGCGGGGCTTGTCGGGGAACTTTACGATCTTGTCTTCCATGGAGGGGCAATAGCGGGGCCCGCGGCCCTTGATCTGGCCGCTGTAGAGGGGTGACCTGGGGATGGCCGCCTGAACGACGCGGTGGGTTTCGTCGTTGGTGTAGGCGATGTAGCAGGGAACTTGCGGGCGATCGATCCTCTCGGTGAGGAAAGAGAAGGGGGTCGGTTCGGGGTCGCCGTACTGGGGTTCCAAGCGGCTCCAGTCGATGGTGCGGCCGTCGAGGCGGGGCGGGGTTCCGGTCTTGAGGCGGACCCAGGCGAGGCCGAGGCACCGGAACTGGTCGCCGAGCAGATTCGAGGGAGGCTCGCCGTGGCGGCCGCAGGCGAACGTGGTCTCGCCGATGTACGCCAAACCGTTTAGGAACGTGCCGGTGGCGACGATGACGGCGCCGCTGGCGAGAGCGCGGCCGTCGCGAAGGAGGACGCCGCGCACGTGGCGGGGAGCTTCGTCGATCAAGATTTCGGCCACTTCCGCCTGAAGAATGCGGAGGTTGGGCTCCTGCTCGAGGACCTCTCGCATGCGGCTGCGGTAGAGCTTCTTGTCGCACTGCGCGCGGGGCGACCAGACGGCGGGCCCGCGGCTGGTGTTCAAGAGGCGGAACTGAATTCCGGCGGCGTCGGTGACTTCGCCCATGACGCCCCCGAGAGCATCGACCTCGCGCACCAAGTGCCCCTTGGCGATACCGCCGACAGCCGGGTTGCAGGACATCTGCGCGATGAGGTCAAGGTTCATGGTGACCATGGCGGTGCGGAGGCCGATGCGGGCGCAGGCGCGCGCGGCCTCGCAGGCGGCATGGCCGCCGCCGACGATGACGACGTCGTAGCGGGAGGAGTGGGTAAGGACTTGCACGAAACTGGCGCTTTCATCCTATTCTAGGTGGAGGCAGGAGGCGGCACAAGCCGCAGCATAATCCTTGCTAATGTGGAGGCGATGGATTGCGAGTCCTACTTATAGGCAGTGGGGGCCGCGAGCACGCGATCGCCTGGCGGATGGCGCAGAGTGCGTCGGTTGAGAAGGTGTATGCGGCGCCGGGGAATCCGGGCATGGCGCGGGTGGCGGAGTGCATCAGCCCGGCGCCCAGCGCGCCGGAGGACCTGGTACGGCTGGCCGAATCGGTGGGCGCGGACCTGACGGTGGTGGGCCCGGAGGCGCCGCTGGTGGCAGGGGCGGTGGACGCGTTCCGCGCGCGCGGGCTTGCGATTGTAGGGCCGACGGCCCCGGCGGCGCGCCTCGAGGGGAGCAAGATCTTCGCCAAGGAGTTCATGGCGCGCGCGGGGATCCCGACGGCGCGGTTCGTGACGGTGGAGAGCGAGGCGGATGTCCTCCACGCGCTTGGTGGGTTCGAGTTGCCGGTGGTGCTGAAGGCGGACGGGCTGGCGGCTGGTAAGGGTGTGATCGTGGCGCAGGATGGGCGAGAGGCCGAAGCGGCGGCGCGCGGGCTGCTTTCGGGGCAACTCGTCGGGGCCGCGGGCAGGCGGGTGGTGATCGAGGAGTGCCTGGTCGGGGAGGAGGTGAGTTTCATCGTTCTCAGCGACGGGCGGAGGGTGGTGGCGCTGGAGCCGACGCAGGACCACAAGGCGGTGTACGACGGGGACCGCGGGCCGAACACGGGCGGTATGGGGGCGTACTGCGACAGCCGGATTGTGGGGCAGGCGGAGCGGCGCGTGATCATGGAGCGCATCATTCTGCCCACGATCGAGGGGATGGCGGCGGAGGGTTGTCCGTTTCAGGGGTTCCTGTATGCGGGGCTGATGATGACGGCGGCGGGGCCGCAGGTGCTCGAGTACAACGTGCGGCTGGGGGACCCGGAGGCGCAGCCGCTGATGCTGCGGCTGGCGGGCGACTTCGCGGAGGTTCTGCGGGCGGCGGCCGCGGGGGACCTGTCGGGCGTTCAACTGGAGTGGAAGGCGGCGCCGTCGGTGTGCGTGGTGATGGCTTCGGAGGGGTACCCGGGGACGCCGCGGACGGGGGTGGCGATCACCGGGATTGAAGAGGCGGAGGCCCTGGGGGCGACGGTGTTCCACGCCGGAACAAGAATGGGTCCGCATGGTTTGGAGACCTCGGGTGGGCGCGTGCTGGGGGTGACAGCCTCGGGCGAGGAGCTGGCGACGGCCATGGCGCGCACGTACGCGGCGGTGGAGCAGATCCGCTTCGAGGGCGCGCACTACCGGCGCGACATCGGCCAGAAGGGGCTGAAGCGGTGGGGGCCCGGACGTTAGGTCACGATCGCCGGCTGGCCTGCGGAGGTGCTGTCCGCGGCGCTGCATCTTCTGGTACAGCCTACGGGACGCGCGCGATGCGGGCGCCGAGGGGGGCGAGCCTGGCCTCGATCTTCTCGTAGCCGCGGTCGATGTGGTAGACGCGGTCGATGAGGGTTTCGCCGCGGGCCACGAGTGCGGCCAGCACCAGCGAGGCGCTGGCGCGGAGGTCGGAGGCGATCACGCCCGCGCCCGATAGCGGCGTTGGCCCCGCCACGATCGCCTGCCGGCCCTCGAGGCGGATGTTGGCCCCCATGCGCGCGAGTTCCAGGGCGTGGATGAAACGGTTCTCGAAGATGGTCTCGGTGATGAAGGAGATGCCTTCGGCCTGCGTCATCAGGGCCATGTACTGGGCCTGAAGGTCGGTGGCGAAACCGGGGTACTCCTCGGTGGTCACATCCACGGAGCGCAGCGCGCCGCCGGAGCGCACGCGCAGGGCATCGGGGGCGGGCTCGGAAACCTCGGCGCCGGCCTGGCGGAGCTTGGCGATCAGGGCAGTCACGTGCTCGGGGACGCAGCCGGTGACCAGCAAGTCGCCACCGGTGATGGCCCCGGCGAGCAGAAAGGTGCCGGCCTCGATGCGGTCGGCGATGATGGTGTGCTCGGCGCCGTGGAGACGCTCGACGCCCCGGACGCGTATGGTCGGGGCGCCCGCGCCCTCGATGTGGGCGCCCATTTTCACGAGCAGGTCGGCGAGATCCTTGACCTCGGGCTCGCGCGCGGCGTTCTCGAGCACGGTCTCGCCGCGGGCGAGCACGGCGGCCATCAGGACGTCCTCGGTGCCGGTGACGGTGATGCGGTCGAAAGTGAAGCAGGCGCCGCGCAAGCCGCCGGGCGCCTCGGCTTCGATGTAGCCGTGTTCCTGGCGGATGGCGGCGCCGAGCTGTTCCAGACCGGCCAGGTGCAGGTTGATGGGCCGCACGCCGATGGCGCAACCGCCGGGCAGGGAGACGCGCGCACGCCGCGCCCGCGCGAGGAGCGGTCCGAGGACGAGGCTCGAGGCGCGCATGGTCTTGACCAGCTCGTAGGGCGCGACCGGCGAACGGATCTCGCGCGCCTCGACCCTGAGCGCGCCGGCTTTGTACTCGACCCGGGCGCCGATGGAGCGCAGCAGCTTCTCCATGGTGAGCACGTCGCGCACCCGGGGGACGCGGCGCAGCACGACCGGCTCATCGGTGAGCAGGCAGGCCGCCAGGACAGGCAGCGCGGAGTTCTTGGCCCCGCCGACGGGGACTGCGCCGCTAAGGGGCACGCCGCCGCGGATGAGGAACTTA
>Ga0315289_10005763_pt1 | contig 18251 bp, 17 predicted proteins | sample YL17G11_40_MG_FD_203452 | JGI IMG/M metagenome (GOLD analysis project Ga0315289, IMG submission 203452) | Sediment microbial communities from Yellowstone Lake, YNP, Wyoming, USA - YL17G11_40 | ecosystem: Environmental > Aquatic > Freshwater > Lake > Sediment | place: USA: Wyoming | collected... | reverse complement strand
GGCTAGATAGACATCGACCCCGCCATCAGCGGCGGGGGCTAGATATAGTGGCTTACCACCAAGTTTGACATCCCAACTGCGTCCCATTTACCAGTTCCCAACACCGTGGTTGAGGTCACGGAGACGATTCCGAATATTATGTCTGATAGTTTGCTCTTCCGCCGTCAAGCGCTGACTGTGCTTTGTGCTGCAACCTTGCCCCCCAAGAGGCCATTTTTGAGCTAGAGAAGCATGTGCAGACTTGACCTTAAGGAAAGGTTGCAGTTTCTCCATCAATTCTACAATCTCTCTCTGCCCCCAAACAGCCCAAACATAAACGGGAAGATTCCCTAGATGGTTGGCGTGTTCTGATACACGGTGGACAGTTCCTATACCTATCTTCTCGTATATGAACTCAATGGCTCCTCGATTAGTATTGGCTATGGACATACGTAGCCCCAACTCATCATATCTATGACCAGGACGGCTACCTGAGACGGCAGCACAAAGCGTCCCTTCACCATCGAAGAACCCCGCAAGCCATATCCAGAAATCACGCATGTGAGTATATCACCAGTTCCATTCAGTTGGAATTCCTGATGTATCTATGCCCTGCCAAGGCTCCTCATCGCGTATGTCCTGGAATGTCGCCATTGGCATCCAACGGGCTCGCTGCTTGTGCAAGTCCTGCTCGGCCAGAACCATCGTCATGCCGTAGAGTTGCTTGGCCCGTGCGCTGCCTAGGTATTCATAGATGAGGTTGAGTGCTTCCCACTTTGCCTGTGCCTTCAAGAGAGGGGTTGGGCAGGTAGTGGTAGCAGCATCTGTAGCCAATATCTCATATGGGTGACGAGCAACGATGACCAATTTCATGTTGGCGATTGAAGCTGGAACCGAAGGGAGATAGAAGCTGAGGCCGTTGTCATCTTCGATGGGACGGATTACGGCGACGGACTCCTCTATGATGTTGGTTGCGCCGCTAGATATGTCGCGGAATAGGTAGCGCAAGATTTGCCCTTTGGATTGGAGCCATGTAGCAGTAGGGGTATAGAGGTTTTGTCCACTCGCCAACGTGACCTCAACGCGATCCTCGAAGTAGAGGTTGCCCAGGCCAACATTCACAGCCTTGCGCCACTGATCCGGAGTGAGGATCGAATACATCTGAACGAGGTCATTGGCGACAGGGATGTTGTCAACGAAGTTCTGGATACAGACGACGTTGGAACTGCTAACGGTGTCCACCCGTCTCCACTCGGCGGGTTTAACAGGGTCTGTTTTGGCCCCTATGTAGAGGAACCAATCACGCAGCGTCTCATCATCTAGGACGAGATCGAGGATGCGTGGAATGGTGAATGTCTTGGCATCTACCGCAGCAGTCACCTTCGCGGGGCTGTCCGCGCCCCCGATGAGGCGGCCAAGAGATGCAGCTGTATCCTCGGTGATTGCCTTCAGGCTGACGTTGATCGCCATTTATTCCCCCTGGTAGGGGCGGGGGCTCCCGCGCACCCAGGAATGGACGGAAGCATCCCCGCCCCACTAGTTATCCGGTTTAGACCAGCAGGGTGTCGTCAGCCTTCTTGCCGAAGATGTCAGCCTCGCCGTTGCTGATGAAGGCCGCCACAGTAGCGGTGCAAGCATTCGCGCCGCTCAGGTTGAGCCAAGTGGAGCGAAACTGGACGCTGGCCGCAGCATAGCGGTAGGGGCGAATGTTCGTCCCAATCTGGGTGACCTTCTGCCCCTTGAAGCCGAACGGGATGTCGATGGCAGCGCAGGCATGGTAGTGAGCGCCGTTGTCCACCGAATACTCCAAAGTGGCACGCAAATCGGCGTCGGTGTCAGGTGTCGCCACCTGCACGACGAACTCGGCACCAGTAGAGATTCCACCACCAGCCAGCTCGATAGCCGCGTCGCTGACGGTGGCGCTGGCAGCAAGGTTGAGGGCAGCAGAGGCCCGCAGGATTAGAGTGTAGTCAAAGGCCATTTCTATTTCCTCCTAAATGCTCAGCCCGGCCAGGCGCGCGATGCACCGAGGGTGGCCGGTGTAGAAGCCCACAACCCAGCGGAACCGTGTCTTGTCTACTTCAGGATGGTCGGGTGTCTCTCCGTAGTGCTTAACATCCAATCCACCACCCATCTGGAGGCCCATGAAGTGATCTTCGCCACCCTTGACGAAATACATGGATGTGGTGCTGGCGCGGGCATAGATTGGAGAGGTCTCGCCGTTGTTAAGGATCACCTGGTTGGCGACGCCACCGACGATTGAACCGGCGGGTGTGCATCCGCAGTCCAAAAACGGGACGCCACGGTAGGTGGTGATCTCACGATCAAACTGATCCTTGGTGACATCGAGCAGCTTGAGCGCACGCAGGCCCGACCGGAACTTCAGGTGTGTCTGCCGGTTGACGCCGCAGAATGTGGCTACTCCACCGTCCAGGTGGTAGAGAGTTTCGTCGATGAAGTCCAGCCACCCCAGGCGGTGGGCGTCGTCGGCGTCGATATCAAAGGCAGCGGATACACCGGCGTCTACGGTCTGGCCGACGAACTTGGCGTCGTTCTCCAGGCGGAACTTTAGGCCCGCAGGGTTTCGGGCATCAACTGTCGGGTCGCCGTTGACGAGCAAGTTGTTGATCAGATAGTTGAGTTCACGGGTATAGATCATGATCTTGCTCTGTCGCGGATCAACCACTAGGTTCTTCTGCATGAGAAGAACGGGGTCGATGGACAGGGTGTTCTCGATGATCTTCAGGGTCTCCTGAAACTGGTCGAAGCGGGCTTCCCACGCGCCAGGAGTCTCATTGATGTGGCGCAGAGTCGGGGAGTCAGCCTGAACCAGCATGGCGACAGGCACATTGAGGGCCTCCACATTCTCCCAGGAAATCCGCTCCACGGGAGAAGGAAGAGTGTCTGTGTAAAAGGCCATCAGAACACCCTTGCGGAGTTTCTTCTGCTCGATAGCAGCAGACTCCAAAAGGGTCATAGCCATTTCGTTTTTCCTCCGTTAGTTGTCTATTCTTGTTCCTCTGAAGTAGGGGAGTCTTCCGCCAGACCAGCACGGATCAAGGAGCGTGCATCACCAGATGTGGACTCTCCAGGCTTACCGGCTGGCGTGTTGACCGAACCACTACCGCCAACGATATTCCCAAGACGCTTGTTCTCTTCGGCGGTTTTCCACTCGTTGAATAGGTCTTGTGCCTTCGATTCAACGTCTACAGAAACCCGCTTCTGAGAGATCACGTTGAGGTAGGTGGCGAGATACTGAGCATCCGAGACCCCAGCAAACCTGGGGTTGTCGGGATGGATATCCCACCGCTCCTCCTTTGTCATCGCAGAGAGAACCTTCTTGAAGTCCCCCTCTTCTGCGATGGTGGGGATCACGTTGCGGTATAGATACTCAACTGCCCGGTCAGCGACCTCCTTCTCCTGCGCCTGCTGCGCCGAAGCCTCATCGTGCCTGGCGACCAGCTTCGCGTATTCCTTGCCGAGACCCTCATAATCCTGGTCAGCGATCAGTTGCTTGGCCCTGCCAAGCGTTTCCTTGGCCTCAGCCGCAGATTGCGCTTCTTGTGCCATCTGACGCAGCTGGTCAAGGATGATCTGTTGACCACGGGGGGTTTGAAGTGCGGACTCAACCTCAGCATCGGTCAGGGAGTGTGGGGCAGTTTCCTTGCCCTCTTCACCCTCTTCGGCTTTGGGTTCCGCCTCTTCCTCGGCTGGCTCACCTTCAACCTCTTCGGTATCTGTGGTGAGTTCCTCCTCTTCGGGGGCAGCCCCAGTAGGAGTATCCGTATCGGTCATGTTAAAGAACCTCCATACAATCTAATTGTAGCACGTTGGTAGAACAACCGTTTTAGTGCTCCTTGATTTTGCGTTTTGCCTCCTCCATCACCTGCTGGAAGCGAGCCATCGCCTCCATGTCGGTAGCCACCCGTGTCTGGGCGAGTATCTCTGTCGCGCTGTCACCATACTGTGGCAGTCCAAGAGCCTCAGCATTGGACAGGCCAACGGCAGTCTGAGGGAACCACTGTGGGAGCTGTGGGTGCGCCTGTAGGAAATTGAAGCGGTTGGGGCTTTCCAGCTCCCGGCGCAGGTCTGTATTGGACGACAGCAACAGGGCAAGGTTGAAGAGCGTCTGCTCCCGCGTGGTCAATCCTTGAGGTGGGTTCTGGATCAAGATTTCGCGGGCGATTGCCTCCGTGATCCCAAGGGTGGTCTCTAGAGAGTAACCGTTCTTCAATGCAGCGCGACGAAGTTCCTCAGTGTAAGTGATGATGTATCTCCGATATTGATCCACCTTGTCGCTATCCTTGTAGCCCAACCCTGTCCAGTGTGGTATCTCGTAGAACTCATCTCGCTGAGTCTTGGCCTCCTGGTATTGTTTCTCATAGGAGTCCAAGACTGGGTTGCCCCAGAAGACGCCTGCCCGCTCTAGGGCGTAAGATTTGAGGTCTTCCACACCATGAGCGGCAGCGTCGTCAACTAATTGATGGCGCTTGGCCCTGAAGGTTTCCCATTCTGTGTCACTTACAGTTCCGTCACCATTTTCATCTGCATCCATGAAGAGATACAGATCAGCGTAGGCGTCCTCCAGGAAGGGTTTCTGTTTCTCCCATTCATAGCGCTCATCCGGGTATTGCTTTTCCAGGTCTTGCCGCTTCAGCATAAGCTCTTTGCCGATGCCAGCACGCACGTCGGCCAGCTCCCGCATACTCTTCTTGCCCTCATGGACAGCGATGATTGCATCTGCAAACTGGAGGGCCTTTTCCCCACGGAAATCAGCATAGAGCTTCTCGCGCACACCACTGGGGCGACCCTTGGCGGCGGACTCGGCAATCGCTTTCTGGGAATAGTGGCGGGCCTGTTTACCCGCTGGGGTGTTCTCGTAAACGTCCCGCTGTTGTTTCACATTGAGATCATCCCATTTGGCATCAAACAGGGCTTTGGCACCAATTTCGCGGTGGTAGTCAGCCCACTCCCAGGACTGAACGGGATAAGCACGGCCACCGATAAATGTGACACCGGCAGAGACCGGCCCCTCTTCGATCAAGGACTGTAGTGAGAAAGGAAGACCACGGATCAAGGTGTTTTTGAGAAGAGCAGCCGGGTCGTTGAGTTTTTCGCCTAGATAGTTTCGACCAAGGAGATCGGAGATGAGCAAGCTCATTGCCGGTGAGGATACCCCCCAAACTTTCTTGGCTATTGGGTTATGGTCGATGTCCATTATCTCCGAGGCTGTCTCCGGGTGTTGCACTCCCCGCTTGATTTGCTCAGAAGTCGCGGCGGTTAGACGAAAGACGTTGTAGTATCCCCCTCCGAATGGGCTAACATGTGCCCCGCCAACTTGGTAGGTAAACGCCTTGCCGGAGGTGAAATCGAAGTTCGGCTCTTGGCCCAGAATCAGACCCGTCAGACAATAACCAGAGACAAGACCAGCAAGACCACGGCCAAGGAAGTATCGCGCTCTATTGCCGCGCATACCACCCTGCATGGCATCTGAAATCAGGCCCATATAGGCACGCATGTAGCGAGGTGCGAAGAAGAGTGCCCCTTCAACTGCGGATTGAGTCTTCGTCATCCCCAGAGCAGCGGCGTTGATTGTGCCTCGCGCTTTGTTCACTACAGCAGCGATGTCGCGATAGATTTTTGCTCGAACTTCAGGGGCAGTCGCGCCAGGGGGTATAGCACGGCCAAACGGCGAAGCAGCACGAGTGGCTGCCTGGGACAATCTTGCTGACCTGCCAGTAACGGGAGCTGTGGGATACCAAAAACGTTGGGACAGCCCCACCCAATGGCCCTCAGTCTCAAGTGGCCGTGTGGCTAGCTGCTCCTCCAAGGTAGGGGGTTTTGGCGCAGGTGGAAGAGGCTTTCCCGCTGCTGTTCTAACTGGTTTGAGCGAGGGCTCTCTCCCAGCATTAAGGTCGCCTAGAATCCGCTCCATCTTAGCCGCCAATGGTTGTGTTTCCCCTCTGGCGATGCGTGCAACATTGGCGGCGTCCAGAGCGATAAGGTCGTCGGCAAGATGCGTCCAGGTGGAAAACAAATCTATGGCGGCCAGATTACTTGCGCGGTTGAACCCCTCAACGAAGGGCTTGAGTGGATATCCTTTAGAGAGGGCAGTCCCAATCAGACGAGCGGGAACACCGGTGTATTTGCGCCCAGCCCAAACCTCAAAGGGCCGAGCTATGGCCGGGGCTCTTCTCTGGATAAACCTACCAGTGGCATTGAAGGGTGTCCAGTTTATCGGAATGTCCGTCCCATACCAGACACCACCGGAGTCAAAGAACAGTTTGAGCATACCCGATCTCTGGTGCCGCCAGACGTTCTGGAAGTAAAGGTCAGGAGCACCAAAGACGGAAGCGTATCCCCAGCCAGCACCTTTGAGGAAGGCACCTTCGCCACCGGCAGCACCCATCAACCCCTGAACCGCCCACCAGGACAAGTCCATTGAAGCCATGACAGGGCGGAAGACGTTGTTGAACCCGTTGATAAATTCGGCAACACTACGCACAAGACCCCTGCTGCCGCCCGTCAGAGAGCGGACGTTGCGAGCAAACTCGGCGTCGTATAGGCGGTTGCCCATCCCCAGGTCGAAGAGGTAACTCTCTCCAGGTTTGCGGCTGGTGACGCGACTCTTGATCCGTGTCCAATCCACACGGGCGTCGGCGAGTTCCCGCCTTGCTACATCTAGGTCGCTTTCTAGCTGTGTGATCCTACCTCCTAACTGTTTGAAGCGGGTTTGCTCGGCAGCGGTAAGCCGCTCCAACTGGGGTCGGGTTGCCCCCGCTTCTGTCATCTTGGTAGTAAGTTTGGCGCTTGCCTGGTTAGCGCGTCTGAGAGCAGCATTTATTCTGTTGCATTCAGCACGGGCATCCAGAAACCGTTGTGTCGCCCCAGGATAACGTTTGAGGGCGATCTGTGTGACCGTTCCTGATCGTTGCCCAAGAACCTCTCTCACCTGTTGGTGGTAGATGAGGTAGTCGCTCGCCTCAGCACGGGAGGCATAGGCCGCAGCGGGGCTGTTCAAGTAGCGGAACCGGTCAGGATTTTCCTTCAGGGCGTCATCGGCCCACACATATATTCGGTCTTTGAAGTGGGGCGACCGGCCCAATTGGTTTCCCCTATGTGCGGCAGCAAGGGTGTCATATCCTTCATATTCTGCCATGACACGAGGAACGAACTCGTCGTCCGAGCCCTCGAACAACAGCTTCAGACCAGCAGCCTTTTCTGCGGCTCTGAGTTCGCTGAAGAAAGCCCTGTGCTTCCAGATGTTAGCCGCCTGGTCAGCACTAAGGTAGGGAATATAGTCAGCAGGATGCGCGAATACATCCATCCAGGTGCGCCGCATCCCCGCTGGCGGTTCTACGGCGAAGTTCAAAATATTGCTTGTCTTCTCGTCAATCTTCCAAGCCTGCTCGTCCCAGCGGGCCATCAACTCTCTGATTGCGCCGTGATACTGTGTCCGTGCAAAGAGGGAAGAGTTCATATCAATGATCTGGGAGAAAGCAGGGTCTTGGTAGTGGAAGTATTCTGTTGGGTTTGCTATGCGGAGAATATTGCGGGCGACCGGCGTCTGTGCAACCCGTTGGAGGAAAGCGTTATGAGTCCTAACCTGTGCTGCTGCTTCGGCCAAGGCAGCGTTTGCATCAAGGACGAAGGGAGAACCGGTGCTTTGGGCATAGAGAAGAGTAGAGACCTCATCGGCCCCAGGGAGGAAGAGCCACTGATACTGGATTTCCGCTGTAAGAATGCGCTCTGCTTCGGCACCCGCTCTAAGTTCACGGACGGTCTTTACTACCCCAGGAACTTTCCCTGCTGAGGCTCCAGTAAAGAGGCCAAGGGCCTCTAGTAATCCGCTTGGCCCCACATGGACAGGCCCCAATTTCACTACTGGAATACCTGGGCTACCCTCTCCAGCCCACCCCGGCCTTTCTAAAGTTTTCCCAATAGCCCCGCCACCAATACCAAGTGCCGTCGATCCAAGCATTGCCAAAGGAGCCATATATAGAGAAGCTATACCTACTGGGCTAGAAAGGAAAGTGATGTATGGTTCTGTTCTTTCCCAATAGGGAACCTTCTCATGGAGGAATTCTTTGGCCTTTTCAGGCACAAGCCATTCATAGAAACTTTCAGCACCAGGAGGAGCGATTGGGCGCGTTTTTTGGTATTCGTAGGCTTCCCGCGTCGTAGGGGCTTCACCTGTGGGTGGCACCTGTGGCACTTGGCGAGTCTTTAACTCTGGTCTCTTGGCCGGGTAGCCATACTTCAAATGGACGGCTTCTTCAGATATGCGGCGGCCTTGCTCCTGAGCGGTCTCTACCGTCTCGCGTGTGCCACGCGCTATACCTGATATACCCGTCCGTAGGGTCTCTTCTACCACCCCAAGATTTTCCCGTATCCCACGGTTTGCTTCTGCCAGTCGTGCGGCGGCCAACATCGGCCCGGCGGTAAGTTCACGGACAAGAGGGACGTTGAGCATCCGCTCAAAGAAGTTCGTCCGCTCCTGGCGGCGACGCGCATCCTCTTGGAGTCTACGGTCGCGCTCAGCGAGGATAAAATCTACAGTCGGCATCGGCTATCCCAGTAGAGAACCAGCGAATCTCCGGCCCACCAGGGGCGAAGCGGAGGCTACTGGCGCTCCGAATGTTTTTGCTGTTGCCACCTTGGAAGCCTCAAAGTAGTCTGCTGGCTCCATCCCCAGCATTGAGAGAAGCCCAGCATATGCCTGTTGCTCCGTCCCGCTCATCTTCGCCATGTTGTAGTAGTTGGAAGCAAGAGGGTTGAACCTCTCCCCCAACTGCTCCTTGGTCTCCCCGAATGCACCACGTATCGGTCGTGGGCGATAGAGCGAGGAAAGAACACCACCAGTAAAGGCGGGTGTCTCCAACATTTCAGGTGGCAGCACATCTGTAGGAATATCCAGGGTAGGATCGGTTAGCCAATCTGTGCTGGCAGCACCACCCTGGTCATTAGCCCAGGCCACCCAAGGCGGCACTGTTGTCCCACCACCTTGCATTTTGACAACCGCCCCACTCTTGGTCGGGACAGGATGCGGCGACGGCTTCCCAGCTGCTATCCAGCGAAGATAGGTGTTCTTCTCCTCTGGGGTAGTGATGGCGTTGTATTCGTCCATAGACCCCCCGTATCTCTGAATGAAATACTCAGGGCCAACCTTATTACCGTCAGGGTCATATCCACCGTTAGTCATCAGGCGAAGCCGCTTTTGTGCTGTCCCCTGTGCGCCCTGCTGGTAAATATTCTGGCTTAGTTCTTGTCCTGTCGGCGCTGGGAATCCGAGCGCTTCCCTACGCTGGAAGGAGCCATACAGGTATTTCGTCATGGGGTCAATCACACCACCGGGGCCAGCACCATACTTGCGCCTGTTGATGGCTGCGATCATTTGTCCTTCAGGGCTTGCCAAGAAACGGTCGGCATAACTTTGGCCAGCGGGGTTCAGGTTAAGCATACCGGCAACGTTAGCAGGTGCCTGGCCAATCAGCCCTAGAACTGGGCCACCACCACCCCCGTAGGAACCTTCTGTCACACCCCCAGCCCCACCTGGAGCCCAGTATCCAAGGTCTCTCCCTCCGCCCGGAGCGCCACCACCACCGCCGCCCGCTGGGGCTGCTGTTGGGCCAAGGTTAACCGGCGTTCTGTGATACCGCGTTTCTGTCCAGTTTGTTGTCACCCCACCACCGGCCATCCTCCGAGGGGGTTTGGCAGCATTTAAGAAGTAGGCCCGCCACGGGTCTTGTTGCTGTTGTGTAACCTTTGGCTTAACGGTCGTTCCAGCCTGGGACTCTTCCACCTGCGCCATGATTGCTCTGATGGCATTTCTAGTGGTCGGTGGTTCGCCCTTTGGCCTCTTGGCAACCACGGTTCCAGGCGACGCCAAGACATATTCGGACACGTCCCACTTATCGCCCTTCCTTGGTTTGCGGTCGCCCGTCAGAAGGAGAGCTGGGCCGTCTACAACTTTGCTGCCATCTGCCATTCCCATTACGTTCGTAGGAATGGTATTCTGCGCCGCAGTAACACTACCAGGAGATTGTAGCCCCCTTCCCAGGAATAGGCTCTCGAATATCCGCCGTGGGTTCGTGCCAAGAGTGGCCTGAGTGGAGACCTTCTCGAAAGATAGTCTCTCAGCAGCGGTCTTTGCACCGACGTCAGCGACATACCGCTGGGCAGCAGCACTAACCTCTGCTCCCTTGAGGCCCTGGTCAGCGGCGTATCTCTGGGCTTCTGCGTAAAGATTAGCGGCAGCCACTTCAGCAGCAGCAGCGGCTGATGCAGAACCAGCATTGATGCGGGCGACCTCAAGGGCACGCTCGTAGTCCATCTTGGCCGTCTGCATCGCTGCGGTAGGAGCACCACCAGGGAAGTAGCCACGGGCAACGGCCTCGTCGATGTCAATCTGTCTCTCATTGAGAGCCGTCTCAGCGGCCACCTGTCGGCGCAAGAAGTCAAGGATGTCCTGATCGGTTCCTGAGACCACGGGTGCCCCAGCATTTGAGACATCAGCTCGGTTGGGATTGTAGCGGCCAGTGACCCGCCCATTGGCATCAAGGTAATAGATGGTGCCATCGGCGGCAGTAACCGTTCGCCCTTCTTGTGCGCGGACAACTTTTCCGCCCTTAGCGGTTCCGGCGGCAGCGTAGACATCCTCAACAGTAGGAAAGGCAGACAGCTCACCACCAGGGCCAATGCCCTGACCAGCGAGCATATTACGGGCCAGGCCACCAGATCGTGCCAGCTCCTCCTCCGTGGTCGGGACAGGCTGATTGAGCATCCCCACTGGTATTTGGGCTGTGCCTATCTCACGGGGAAACTCGCCGGTGATCCCAGCGATACGGTTGAGCACATCCATCGCTCCGCCAGGTTCCGCACCAGCGCGGTAGACCTGCCCGGCCATAGGTGCTCTTTCGGCCACCGTCATAAGGGTGTCCACGTAGTCCTTGGCGGCTAACCTCTGGGCAGTAGTGCGGTTCATCATATCCGCGAGAAGGTCGATGGAAAGGCTGCGCTCACCCGTTCTGTTGACGCTTTCCTCTTGGAGCTTCTCAACCATGAGAGAGACTGCCAGGTTTTCTTTCTGTGCTTTCTCTGACTGGGCTAGCTGTGCATAACCAAGGGCGTTATCAGCAGAGCTGGCATCGGTTCCAAAGAGGTCTGAAACCATGAGTTCCTGGCCCGCACCGAGGATGGCCTGGACGATGGGGACATCGCGGTAATAGGGCGTGATCTTTGCCATCTCGTTGTGCATGGCAATGTAGTTCGGCTCATCCCCCTTGGTGAGAGCATTCATAGCTGCGAGAGCAAGGTTGGCAAGCTGGTCTTCCTGCTGTGCGGAAAGTGTTGGGGCTCCGGCCACTCCGGGCATTGGCACACCGCCAAGGACGGAGCCGGGCAGAGACATAGATGGTATGGGAGGCATACTTCCTTCTGCCGTTATCTTACTTATCATTGCCTGAATGTCAGCATTAGAAGCCACTCCTGGCTCGGTGGTAGAGGCTCCAGCCGGAGGAGTAGTCTGGTTGAGGTAGTTTGACAACCAAGTATTCTTCTCATCCGTTGACCAAGTATTCCACCCTTCTGGTTGAGGGATAGATGTCCCTGGGATGTTTACTACTTCCCCTTCCCGGGCGCGAATGACCTTATTCTTGTTCATTGGAATCTACCTCCATCGCCGCCGCCATTGTGGGAGCAATGTATGGCAGCAAGTTAGCCGCCGCACCACCTAGAATGGAAACAGCAAACCTCATTTGGTCTTCCTCGTATTGGCCCCAGCGGTCGCCTAGACTTTGACGGAAGAAGTCTCGTTCCTGGGAGGATAATGCCATGTATCGCTTGAACTTCTCAACAGGAGATAGTCGCCTCTGCCCCATAGGAACAGAACCTGCTAACTCCTTCTGGGCGGCCTGGAGCCTCTGAGCGAGGTCAGCGCGAAGCTCGTCTCCCAGGAGGTCTAATTGATGGAAATCACTTTTGGCCATCTGTTTCACCTGGGGGAACTACTAGATCGGCAAGCAAACCCTTGACGGCGCGAGAAGTGACTTGAATATGGTGCATAGCCACCCGTGCCCCATCGAGATCGCCTCTAGCTATAAGGTCTGCGGCCTTGTCGTTGAAGCGCCTGATCCGACGTATACCCATCTCAATGGCTTCTGTGTCTTCCATGTTATCTCCTTCCGCGAGGGCGCTGCGTGGGAGAACCAGATGGTCGCCCACCACCACGTTTGGGCTGTCCGCCTAGATTCCGCTGGCCCAAACCTTGTCCTGGGCCTTCGGGTTCAGCTTCCTGTAGTGCCATTGGTGTGACACCGGAGATGTAATCAGTGGGCGAGATGCCAGCAGACCGGAGGAACTCAGCAAATGCCATGAGTGTCGGTTGGTCATCTGTAGCATGAGCAGCAAGCCATGCCTGCACCAACGGCAGGCCAAGAACTTTCTCCCGTGCTATCTGTAGGTCTTCCTCTGTGGGGTTATCAACACCAGAGAATTTCTGGGAGCGTCTGCGGCTCCAGAGGGTAGAGTTTTCCATGAAGGCAGCGTGGGTGCCACGGGCGATCTCGTCCTGAAGGGTCTCCATGCGGAGGCTATACATCACGTCATAGTGGCCCTTGATATCGGCGGGAGCGAGACGGGTCGCACCCAGTTTGCGGTTGGTGTTGTCCTCCTCGAAGATGTAGCCGCTCACCCATAGTGGCTTGCGGATGATATTCTCAATGACGTGGAAGCAGAGTTTGATGAAGTCAGCGGTAGCGAACTGGGCATTCTCCACGATGGGGGTAAGCTTGGCAACTGCTGCCTCCATCGCTGCCGCCTGAGTAAGTCCAGGGGTGCGTGTGCCAATGAACCCGCTAGCGATTGGTGCCAAACTGACTCTATCCATGAGGGTGATGATAAGGTTGATAAATTCCACCAATGAGCCACCAACGGGTGGGGGCTCCAAGAAGCCTGCCTTTGCGCCAACACCGAAGTCATACATCTTCCCCGGATGGAAGTCGAAGGTGGCGATCTCGTCGGTGGGCCTGATACCGGCCTGAAGGAGAGCAGCATCACGGGCCACATATGGAGTTGGGTTGCCTGCTACGATGCTCCAAGCGGCCATTGATCCAAGGAGAGTATCGAGCCACGGCTGGAGATACATCAGCGGAAAGATGACACTCAGGGACGCAAGCGCAGGATCGTCCAGGCCCGTTACTTCGCCATAGGCCCAGCAGTAGGGAATCTTCCCTGCAAACTGCTTTTCGTCGTTAGGGAGCTTGAAGACTTCCCCACCGACGTTGAGGATAATTTCATCAGGAGTCCAAATCTCATCTACCTGGATGTCCGGCCCCACAGACGGAGGCGGTTCCCACTGCGGATAAGGTTCCCCCTCTGGGATGTGCTTCAAAGTCCCCTTCTTTCCATCACCGGGGACAAGACGTAGGGCCTTCAATGCGTCACGAGTGGGGCGCTTGCCAGATTCCATCACGGCTTCGCTCCACTCGGAGCGGGATGGATAGAAGGTCAACGGGTCAACGAGGCGCTCACGCAAGGGGATAGGCGGAGTGCTCTCTACGAATTCGTCCACGCGCTTGTTGTATGCTTTGTCCCCCTCGTCTGTATCGCGGATAGGATAGCCTTCCCAGGCGGTTCGCATTAACTTTCTGACGCCCATCCCGTCACCGGCGCACTGGTCAATGAACTTCAACTCCAACGGCTTACGAGCGATGCGCTCCAAAGTCTGAAGGAGGAGATCAGCGCCTTGCTGGAGGTTCTCGGCTATGGCCTCATCTCCAGGCTTCCTGGGACGAATAGTGGTAGCCCCCCGCCTCTTGTAGATGGAGCCCGTGGCCGTCTGAACCAGGCGGTAGGCGATGGGAGCACGGATGGCAGCAGTCATCCACCGTGCAACCGCCTTTGGAGGACGGGCACGCTGGCGCATGAAGCGAATCTTTCGCAGACCATGAATGAGCTTGTCCCGTTCTCGGTATTCCTCCTTGCGGGCGGTAATCTCCTTCTGAACGAAACCAGCCAAGTTGTCAGACACTCGTTCCATCATGGTCTCCAGGTATAGTCCATCTCCCGAATCTGGCCGAGAGGGGCCATAGATTGCCGGGAGTAATGGTCTGCTAGCCAATAACACAGCGCCTTAACAGCGTCACAATTGAGTTCTTCAGGTCTGCGGGTAATCTTGTGTCTGCGCCAGTGATCCATCTCGTAGGCGGCGCGGCGAGCCTTGTCGGAGAAGAAGATGTGTGGCTTTCCCTCCCCGTCGCGCAGGAAGTAGTTCATTCTCTCAATGGCGTCATCGACAGTGGGGCGATGGCGGGAGCGGAGAACCACGCGGGACTCATCAAACCACACCTGCTCAACCGATGGGCTGCCGAATACATGGGAGCGGGCAGCATAGGGATCGGCAACACCACTGGTAACGTGCTCCCAGAACGGCTTGAGGGCGCAGAGCTTTATAATCGAGTTATGTGTCATTTCAGTGGCGGTCACTTCATCTATGACGTAGACGTTGTTCTTCGCCTCTTCCCACTGCACGAACTCCACTGAATAGTGCCGACCCTGGCCGTAGTTGGGGTCAACCGCTATCTCGATGGGCAAATCTGGGCGGTAGTTGATGTCCGGCTGGATGTGAATACTCGGCGTCCAGAAAGAGTGAAAGACAAGGCTGGACGGAGGAGTGGGAATACCACCGCAGCGCTCCATGAAGATAGCGCCAAGTTTGCGCTCCAAGCGCAATATTTCGGGATCATTGCGCCCACCGGGAAACACAGCCTGGTTGTCCCAGGTAGGAGCGGAAAAGGAAGCGATGTCATCCTCGTTGGGCCACTTCTGGCCCTGCTCCCAGAATTGGGCATATTCGCCAATCGAATCCTCAAACGTGCCTGCCAGCCAGAGGAGGCCCCGCTTCTGAGCTAGACGCTCTCTGAATCTGTTAATTGCTTCGGTAAATTCGGGGATAAGTCCCGGCTCGCAGACGAAGATGGCGTCAGGCGCATAGGCGGCGACCTTACTCAAGTCCGCCAGTGTGCGGTTCTCAATCTGGCACCCCCAGACAGTTTCCATCACACAGGGCTTGTAGCGGTCAGCAGGCATACTTATCAACCTTGGCGTGGTAAACCCCAAAGAAAGTAAAGCCTCCAAACAGTAGGAGAACTCCATGCGAGACACGCTGTAGTCCACCCCCATGAACCAGATAAGGTCGGAATGGAGTGCCCAAGCAACTGCCTCCATTGCGGTAGCGAGAGATTTGCCACCACGGACTCCACCGGCCCCGACGCGCTCGCGGGAGGTGTGGAAGTGCATACTTGCAAAGGCTGGGCTGGGTGCGTAGAAAGCAGACTTGCCTCCCTTGCCAATGCTGGCGGTCGGAATACTCGCCTTCTCCCAGAGAAACAGCTTCTCCTTCTTAGTGGGAACGGAGAGGTTAACTGCCCTCCGCTGTCCCTGTATTGTCATCCCCAGCCTTTCGGATTTCCGTGATGGAACCCAGCAGCCTGTCCAGGGCCTCGTCGCGCTCAGTCCCGGCATGGGCGGCTAGGAATTCCAGCACCTTGATGGCAGCGGTTAGGTGCCCGGGTTTTGTTTCTTTACCCTCGGTAGTGACGGTGCCCAGCATCCCCACTGTCTGGGCGCACCCCATCGCATATTCGGAGAGTGTGCCGAACACCTGCTTGAGCAGCTCGGCGCGGGCAACATCGGCCTCGCGCATGATAGCCGCCCGCTCAGTGGTTCGTTTACTGCCTTTGGGCATTACTTTCCCCGATTCTTTGGGTTGATCTTGACGGGCGAAGCCTTCTTGCCCTTTTTCTTCTTCTTCCTGCCCATCTACCTATCCTCTAGGGCCAGATTTCCTCAACCAGAAGGCGATATTCCAGGTCATCGGCAGCAGCGGCGATGGCACCACTGTCGTAAAGGCGAATGGTGTAGCCCGCAGGGAGAATCCAATCACCCAATTTCATGCGGATAGCCCCGCCACCATCGAAGGCAACGTCGTCTGGCAAGTCATCTGAGGCAAAGTAGTATCGGGTAAGACTCGCCGTCTGCACCGCGCCGAAGTTCCTTTGCCAGATGATATTGGTGCCGTCGCCTATCCCAATTGTCATTTGCCTATTCCCAGCTGTGGCCGTGGTTATCAACTTCGCCGCTAGTATCTGTAGTCGCCAGAATTTGCCCGCTGGGACGGTAAACGTCTTGTCAGAGTCATCGAGTGCAGTATCCGTCTGCATTACAATCGGATTGCTCAGAGGCATGGTCTATCTCTCCTTGTCGTCCTCTAGGAGTGCGGCCCTTATGTGGTCATGGGGCGAGTTGGGGCGAAGAACCACCCCGCCGCTTTTCATTTCCGTTGGCGCGGGTGAACCTGGGCCGGGCATCGGGACACCTGCCTGCTCTGGACTGCCAATGACTGCATATACTGGAGTGGGTTGACCACCAAGCATCACAGTCATGGGTGCCACTTCACCACTAGGGCCAACTATTGCTATCATCGGCGGGGTTCGTGGGCCTTGGGGGGCACCAGTAGGAGGAGCACCAGTGGGAGCAACTTCACCTCCACCTTGGAGGTTGGTGACGATTGCACCCTCTGCGGCTTTCTTGATGTGCTTGGATTTCTTTCCTTTGTGTGTCCCCTTTAACTTGCCCTTGTTGATGGAGGCATAGAAGACCTGTGTGCCCTTCTCATCCCCGTATTGCTCTTTCATCTCAGCGAGGACTTTCTCTCCCTTTGCGGTAAGTGGCATCCTATTCCTCCTGTAGTCCTTGTCTTATCAACGGTGAACCCATAGAAATCTTCCCTTTTCTCATCATTTGATCCGTCTCCTCGCACGCCTCGGAGTAGGTAGGGACGACGTGGATGGAGAAGGAGGAGGAATAGACACGGGGGGCCTGGGCACCGCACTTCGGGCAAACTGCGGCCTCGGTAGATATGGGGCACCGCACCTCAAAGCTGCCGCCACAATCGCACACAAACTCATAGATGGGCATTACTTCTCGTTGAGCCCCTCTTTAACGAGGTCACGCGCTCGCGGCTGGGCTACGACACCACCATCGGCCATTGGATGCATGGGGCTCCCACCGAACACCTTTGGTCGGGGATGAGGGAGGGGATGCGGCCCCCTTATTCCATCTTCCCCAGGTCGGCGGAGTTTGGGTTTGGTGGATGTGGGCCTCTTTTTTCCACCCACAGTCGCAACCGCACCCGCACCTGGATTCGTTTGCGCCGCAGGGTTAGCCCCGCCGGGGCCTCCCCATCCGCCTTCGAGCTTGGTCTTTGTCATTTACCTCTACTCCTTCTTCCCTCCAGCGCTTCCGTATCTCGCGCTGAAACTGTGGCTCCGGGAGAAGCACCATCCGCACCAGCTCAAGGTAGTTGAGAAAGGTGTCGTCCTCTAAAGAACAGGTGTTCCCCATCATCATTGTAGCATCTCTGGCATCTATCCAGATAAAAAGATACACCCTGCCCCTTCCTGGGAATCAGGATGTTGTTGCGGCCTGGGGAGCCTGGTTGTGTGCTCCCGGACTATCACTCTAGCCTAAGTGTAGCACGATTGTTCTGTGGTTGTCAAGGGGTGGTATAGTCTGTGTGCAGAAGGTTGCAGAAAATCAAACTAACTGCACACAAAATACAGGAGACCGCCGACCAATTAAGGACGGCGGCCCTGCCTGCTAATTGCGGATTCACCCCATATCCGCCCGCCCCGGTAGGAAGTTATTAACTCCTTACCCACCTGCGGTGCGCTCGCTAGCCCATCACGGGCTATCGCCGCAAGTTCGCCGCCTGGTTTCCTTGGCAGCCCTATTACCAATAATGCCGGGGCTTTCCGTTCAACGTGGAGATTAGCCTCTTGGCCAGAGACATACACCCACGTTAGCCCGCCGTGGCCAGAGCATCCCGACGACGGCGGGGTGGCAAGCAGGCGGTGCATGTTAACCCTACCCCTCCTGCAACCTTATTGTAGCACCTCTCAAATGTTGCTGTCAACACTTGTTATTGTGACACCTGATATACATGGAAGGAAAAAGAAGAGAAAGAAAGAGAAAGAAGAGAAAGAAGAGAAAGAAAGAGAGGGGGAAGGGCTTCCAGACACCCGCAACCAGAGGTGCGGGCGCGGCCCTGGGGCTTTTCGCTTCCCAGCTGCCCCAGATACAGCGGCCCCACATGTGATTTAGATTCAAATAGGCCCGATGATGGTCTATCATCGCGCTTAGGTGGTAAGAATGGGAGGATTGTTGACATTGTTGACTGAAATGGTCAAGAATAGGGGGAGGGAGGGATCATG
>Ga0315289_10005762_pt1 | contig 18251 bp, 14 predicted proteins | sample YL17G11_40_MG_FD_203452 | JGI IMG/M metagenome (GOLD analysis project Ga0315289, IMG submission 203452) | Sediment microbial communities from Yellowstone Lake, YNP, Wyoming, USA - YL17G11_40 | ecosystem: Environmental > Aquatic > Freshwater > Lake > Sediment | place: USA: Wyoming | collected... | reverse complement strand
CGCGAGGACTGGCTTCCCGCTTTCCTGGGTGCTGGGGTAGGATTACCGCAGCGCCTCACCCAATTCCGGGTTCCCTTACACACTTAAGGGATCACTACCTGCCCCACCCTTCACCTCGACAGCCCCTCGGGCAGAACCTATAATGAGCGCGCACTCGCCTGGCTATCGGAGCGACGGGCCGTGAACCTATCGGTAGAGCTGGCACCCCGGCGCAAGCGGGGGCTGCTCCTAGCCAACCCGGTGATGACCGCTTCCGGCACCTTCAGCAACGGGCTGGAGTTCGCCAAGGTCTTTGACATCCAGCGGCTGGGCGCCATTGTCAGCAAGGGCACCACCCTCAGGCCCCGCTCCGGCCACCCGCAGCCCCGTACCGCCGAGACGCCCTGCGGCATGCTGAACGCGATCGGCCTTCAGAACATCGGCGTCGAGGCCCTGATCCGCGACGTCGCCCCCGTCTGGGCCACCTGGCGCGTCCCCGTCATCGTCAACGTTTCCGGCGACAGCGTCGAGGACTACGGCGAGCTGGCGGCCCGGCTGGACGGCGTGCCTGGCGTCGGCGGCGTGGAGCTGAACATCAGTTGCCCCAACGTAGCCGTCGGGGGCATGGAGTTCGGGCAGGACCCCCACCTGGCTGCCGCTGTCACCGACGCCGCCCTGCGTCAGACCACCCTGCCCGTCATCGTCAAGCTCACCCCCAACGTCACTCACATCGCCACCGTGGCCCGCGCCGTAGCGGAGGCCGGCGCCGACGCCGTCACGGTCATCAACACCGTCCAGGGCATGGCCATCGACACCCGCTCGCGGCGGCCCGCCCTTGCCAGCACCTTCGGCGGCCTCTCCGGCCCGGCCATCAAGCCCATCGCCTTGCGGATGGTCTACCAGGTAGCGGCGGCGGTCGACATCCCGGTCATTGGCTGCGGCGGGATCAGCAGCGGCCTGGACGCCATCGAGTTCCTCATGGCGGGGGCCACGGCCGTCCAGGTAGGGACCGCCACCTTCTCGAACCCCCTGGCGCCCATGGAGGTGCTGGAAGGCATCCAGCGCTTTCTGGAGGAAGAAGGGGCAGACGACGTGCACGACATCATCGGCGCCGCTCACGTGGGGAAGGGAGGCGTCCTGCGCCCGACAGCGGCCGAGAGATAGCCGCCACCAACAACCGAAGGCCAGGCTTATGGTTCTCAAGTATTTAGATTCACCTCTGAGGGTTGAAACCCTCAGCTTCGAGGAAGCTGCGGATTTCAATCCGCAGGATTAACTTACTTCGTTTAACGCCATCAGCCTGGCACCCGTGCCAGCCCCAAGGCTGGCCTTCGGGGAAGCTCCTGCCGGCCTGAAGGCCAGCCTTCGGAGAGAAACTGTCCGGAGAACACCCGAACAAGGAGATGGAGGTCTCAGATGACCCTCGACTTCAAGGACATCCTCTACCAGAAGCACCATCGGGTTCAGGGTGCCGCCTGGATCACCATCAATCGTCCCCAGGTCATGAACTCGTTCACCGGCGATACGCTGCGCGAGATGAGACAGGCGGTGCAGGACGCCTGCGCCGACACGTCCGTCGGCGTTATCGTCATCACCGGTGCCGGGGAGCGCGCGTTCTGCGCCGGTGGAGACGTCAAGTGGCTCCAGGCGGCGCAGCAGGAGGGCGGCTCGGCGTCCGGCGGCATGGACCCTCACGCCGGCGTCGAGGAGTGCCTCAAGCCGGTTATCGCCCGCGTCAACGGCTACTCGATCGGTGGAGGCAACCACATGGCCTACCATGCCGACTTCACCATCGCCGCTGAGCATGCTCAGTTCTCCCAGGTGGGCCCGCGGATCGGCAGCCCAGCCTCCGGCCACTGGGTCAACTATCTTGTGCATGTGGTGGGGGCGAAGAAGGCGCGGGAGATGTGGATGCTCTGCCGTCGCTACTCGGCCCAGGAGGCCCTCCAGATGGGCCTGGTCAACGCCGTTGTCCCCTACGACAAGCTGGACGAAGAGGTGGACAAGTGGTGCCAGGAGCTGATGGCCAAGAGCCCAAGCTGCCTCAAGATCCTCAAGGCCTCGTTCCTCGCCGAGTACGAGCCCCTGCGCCAGACCAGCGGCCGTGACTGGGTAGGGGAGATCGCACCCGACTTCTTCCGCAGCGGCGAGGCCGACGAGGGGAAGAACGCCTTCGCGGAGCGCCGCGAGCCCGACTTCAGCAGGTTCCCGCGCTGAAGGCCTTGGTGGAAGTCCACTGAGCTACGGCCGCACTCACGACGTTATGTCTTCTGCGGTTCGTAGAAGATGTAATACGTGTTGTCCTGAACAGGCTTCGGAACCTTCAGCCTGAGCATCCATTTGTCGAAGACCTTCTCAGCCAAGAAGAAGTTCCCCTCTTGGATGCGCTTCAACTCGTCGTCGGCTCTTATGCGCACCTCACCTATCCTCACGTCCGGGTGGTACCTCCCAATCTCGTACTCCTCAGGGAGAGTCACTTCCACCTGCAACTCAGCCGTTGGGTACGCGATAGTCCAGTCCACGCCGCAGACGGGTTCACTGTACGCGTACGTACCAGCACTTATCCGCCTCATAGCTTCCTCGTACGTGTACGGACGGAAGTTGTGGAGCACGGCTTTCCACGCATACCTAACCTTCTCGCCCTTCTTAAGCGGCGGATTGAACACTACCTTCCACAGAAACTTGTGGTCGGCGTCCAGCATAACCTCCGTCGTCACATTGGTGGCCGAAGGGCATTCCTTACACTTGAAGTCGAACCGCACCGGCTTCACCGAGAGCCCGGGCGTCTTGTCGTCTAACTCGCCAATGGTATGATGCGTGGCCTCGAGGCCTTCAACCAAAGACTCCATCAACGACTCGCAAGTGACCGTCAAGATTTCGGGGGACGCTATCTCTTCGATAGCATGCAGATAGTGTCTCATAAGGAGGGGCACTTGGAGTGTCCTCACCTCGTAAGTCGACTCCAAGTACTTGCGCAACTTGAAAAGGAAGGTTGCCAACTTGGCAACATCTGCAGTGAGGTTGTCCCTGTCGAAGCGCTCTCTTCTCTCCTCCATCCCAATGTAGCCCTCAATCTTCACGCCGTCTTCGGTAAAGATGGCTATCGGTTTGCCATAAGCGCTCGCCAGGGCTAATTCGTGCTGAATCCAGTCGGAACAAGTCCAGTAGTTGGTACCCTCGATCTTCCTGCGCCGCGTTGCTATGGCGATCAGGCAGTCCGAGCGGATGATGAGTTCCTTGACTTTATCAGGAATCCGGCCGATTTCCTGGTAATCGTACACGGTCGGTGTAAGGTCGAAGGCTCCGATGAGCTCTCGGAAGAATTCCAACACCCGCTCGTCCTCGTCAGCTAGGCTGCAACTCAGGAAGGCCCTAAAGAGGATCTCTGCCATTGACGTGGGACCCGCTCGACAAAACTCCAGAATCCGGCTCTGCTGGTTGAAGTGCTACTCCATAACGCTGTCATTGTCAATGGGTCGTTCACTAGCGGCGAGGACGAGGGCCCCAACGGAGACGACAATAATCGCTGCATCCATCGGCCGCGGACTACGGGGTGCTCAACAGGACACAAGCAGACGTACCCCCCTGGGGCCACAGTCTGCACGGCAAGCCACCGTTGCCCCGAAGCAGGCTCTCGATCCCACACCTTCCGCTGTTCTCGCGCACGGGGGGCACTGCCTCCGCCACTATCCTGGGTTCGCCCCTGGCGCAGGGTCTGGGGATTCTGCAGGCTGCTTGAGAGGATGTTTCCCAGCCTCCGCAAGCTTCTTGTTCAGGGCATGTCGCTTCGCCTGCACCACGGCCGGCTGGACGAAGCAGAAGTCAAACAACCCCTCCAGAACGTCCAGAGACCATTCTGCCTCCCCCGGCTCAACATCCAGTATCTCACCGCTATTCGTGCTCTTCATGGGATGAGCAGCGAAGTTCCCGCTAGCTCGTATGGCGTCTACCGCTTCAGCCAAGTACGACGGAAGCCTGGGGAGCACCTCGTCCATTTCCTCTGAGAGGTTGCCCGCTTTGACTGTGAAGTGTTCCCGCAAGATGTTCTGAAGACAGCGGCGGCTTAGCGCTGCGCTGGCCTTAGGACTGTCGCCCAGCACCAAGCACGCCTCGCGGTAGTCCTTAGCAAAGGTCTCAGGAACGTCGGATGAGAGCGGGGAGCGCATGGGCGCCTTTGGGCGGACAAGGGTCTCCTGGAAGGCGTTCTTGTTTATCGGCCTATGCAGCAAGGTGAGCACTCCACGTTCACAGGTGGGGCACTTGGTGAATCGAACGATCCAAGTCCCATCGACGTCACCAAGCTGATCACCAATGCTTTGCCAGCTCTCGAAAAATCCCTCGCCGCAATGGGGACACTTCATCTGACGAACACCCGTTGCTCCGATATCTGCTCGCCCGCATTATAGCACGGTCCCGCCCCGTCAGCATCTACGCCCTCGCCTCGCTCCACCTCCCGTGCGGGGCCCATCGGTTGACGCCGCAACGCCCTTCCCTTTACGCTACCTCCATCGGGGTATAGCTCAGTCTGGCAGGAGCGCCTAAATGACCAAGCCGTCCTACGACCCAAACTGGCGCGAACGCTACGCTGACAAGCTCCGTTCCGCCGACGAGGCCCTTCGCGTCGTGCGAAGCGGCCAGCACATTTTCGTGGGCTCCGGCGCCGCTGCGCCCCAGTTCCTGGTGGAGCACCTCATGGCCCGCGCCGACTACCTGCACGCCGCCCAGGTGATCCACATCATGACGCTGGGTATCGCGCCCTATGCCCTGCCCGCCGTGAAGGAGTCCTTTCGCCATAACGCCTTCTTCGTCGGGCCTAACGTGCGGGAGGGCGTCGCCGCGGGCGAGGCGGACTACACCCCCATCTTCCTCTCGGAGGTGCCGCGCCTGTTCCGCAGTGGACGCGTCCCCATCGACGTGGCCCTCATCCAGGTGACGCCACCCGACGAGCACGGCTTCTGTAGCCTCGGTGTCTCCGTTGACATTGTGAAGCCGGCGGTGGAGTGCGCCCGCCTGGTCATCGCCGAGGTCAATCCCCGTATGCCGCGGACGCTGGGCGACAGCTTCATCGCCGCCGCCACCATCAATGCGATGGTGGAGCACGACTCGCCGCTGCCGGAGGTGGTCCACCCGCCGCCGGACGACGTGTCGCGCGCCATCGGCCGCTGGGTCGGCTCCCTGGTGGAGGACAGCTCCACCCTCCAGATCGGCATCGGCTCTATCCCCGACGCCATCCTGGAATGCCTGGCCGACAAGCAAGACCTGGGCCTGCACACCGAGATGCTATCCGACGGCACCCTGGGCCTCATCGAATCCGGCGTCATCAATAGCTCCCGCAAGACTCTGCACCGGGGCAAGATCATCGCCAGCTTCGTCATGGGCACGCAGCGCCTCTACGACTTCGTGGACGACAACCCGCTGGTGGAGCTCCACCCCAACGATTACGTGAACGACCCCTTCATCATTGGCCAGAACGAACGGATGGTGGCCATCAACGCCGCCATCGAGGTCGATCTAACGGGGCAGGTCTGCTCCGATTCCCTTGGTCACCTCTTCTACAGCGGCATCGGCGGACAGGTTGACTTCATCCGCGGCGCCGCCCGCTCCAAGGGGGGCAAACCCATCATTGCTCTGCCCTCGACGGCCCAGGAGGGGTCCATCTCCCGTATCGTTCCCCAGCTAAAGCCTGGTGCGGGCGTCGTCACGAGCCGGGGTGACGTCCACTACGTCGTGACCGAGTACGGCGTGGCTGACCTCTACGGCCGCAGCGCCCGCCAGCGGGCGATGGCTCTCATGGGCATCGCCCACCCGGACTACCGCCGTGAACTGCTGGCCTTCGCCAAGGAGCAGCGCTACGTCCTCCAGGACCAGGAGATTCCGCCCCCGGGCGCCGGAGTATACCCGCAGGACCTGGAGACCACCTGCACCCTGACCAGCGGCGAGACGGTTCTGGTGCGGCCCATCAAGCCCAATGACGATGACCTCTGGCTGGAGTTCTTCTACTCGCTGTCGGAGGACGCGATCTATCATCGCTTTTTCCAGCCGCTGAAGCGCATGCCCCGGCGGCAGGTCCAGCACTTCGTCGTCATTGACTACCGGGACCGCATGGCGCTGGTGGCAGTGTCGCGTCAGGAGGAGCGCGAGCAGATCATCGCCGTAGCCCGCTACGAACGCGAGCCCGCCACTAACCTGGCCGAGTGCGCCTTCGCGGTCCAGGACCAGCGGCAGGGCCTCGGATTGGGTACCTTCCTCCTCCAGGATCTCATCCGCATTGCCATGATGAATGGCATCGAAGGCTTCACGGCCCTGGTGATGGGTGACAACCGCCGCATGCTCCGGCTCTTTCACAAGACAGGTTATGTCATCCGCAGCATTTTCGAGGAGAATGCGTACAACATCACTTTCCGCTTCGACGAGAAGGCGGAGGAGCCAGAGGCGGCGTCCTGACAGGCGGGGGGCTGGAGACGCTATGCCGAATTCGGTGGAGGGCTGAAGCCCTCCGCTACAGGCGATCCGCGATTCGTGGAGAATCGAAGGCTCGGCTGCGGATGTTGTGTGTAGCGGAAGGCTTCAGCCTTCCAGGGGTGGTGGGGTTCTGTTGACGGCGTCAGGCGCTGCCTATACGCTAGGGACTGTCGGGGTGTAGCTCAGTCTGGTTAGAGCGCCTGGTTTGGGACCAGGAGGTCGGCAGTCCGAATCTGCCCACCCCGACCAGCTTCAGAAACCGGTCACCCGCAGCCATCATTTCCCCGGAACCATGCGCTCCAACTGAGGCCATCCGCGCAGCTTCGGTCACGGCTCGCCCCTTTCAAGCTTCTCCTGGTGGGCGGCTCGCTGGCCACAGCCTCTCGAACAGACGATGCGGCACCCCTGCGCCTTGCGATCCCTCTCCCGCCGATTCGTCCAGGGAAACTCGACCCCGCAGGTGATGCAGGTCTCCATGCGAAGAATCCTGGCCCCCCACTTCTCCTTCCCCTCGCTGTGGCGTCCCCACTTTTGACCCTCTCGGATGGCCTGCCGGATGCCACAGCCTGTCGAACAAACAACGCGGGTTCCCTTCGCCCGGCGGTTACGCTCCTTTTGCGGCGTCCAGGGAAACTCGGCACCACAAGAAACGCAAGTTTCCAAGTAGAGAGTTTCGGTTCGCCGCGCAGCCCGCTCACCGGGCGTCAAGGTTTGTAGCGACCGGGGCGGAAGGCCGAGCCGCTTCCACGATTGTTGAACCTGAGACTCCGCAATTCCAATTGCCTCCCCGATTTCTCTGAGGCTCATTCCCCGGAGGTCTGCAATCAGCATGGCTTCGGGATGGGCTTCCAAGAAGTCGGCCAAGAGGCGGTCGGTTTTGGCCCTACGCGCTTCCCCTCCCCGGCGGCCCCACGGTTGGCCGGTCACTTTGAGGATCAATTGGCGGACGCGCTCGCGGGTCATGCCGAATTCGTCCCCGATCTCCTGTAGGTTGTACGTCAGGCACGGATTGGGATGCTCGGCGAGCCAAGCTCGGAGACGATCTTGCCCCGTCCGGGGCCGCGTCTCTCGCTCGCGCAGCGGATGGCCGTGCAGCCGCCAGCGCTCGTAGTGCGGCTTGCAGAAGCCTCTGGTCACTGCTTGCCGCTCGCAACCTTCCACTGCACAGAGAGCAGTGGGCAGTGGGCGGCCCCGCTTGGCAACGTGCAGCGGGTCACCGTGTGCCCGCCACCGGGCGTAGTGTTTGTCGCAGAAGCCCCTAGCGATCGCTCGCCGCTCGCATCCGGTAATGGTGCAGAGCTTGACCGGACGGGGCAGCCGCTCGCGGGGCGGCTTGACCGGCCGGACGTACAGCGGATCACCGAAGCGCCGCCATCGGTCGTAGTGCAGTTGGCAGAAGCCTGTGACCTGTGCTTGCCGACCGCAACCCTCCACCATGCAGAAGCCAGGGACACGTGCTCTCACGGCTGGCCCCCTCCAAACGGGATGCGGATGCTTTCCACGGCCCGCTTTGCCGCTTCCTGGCCCCGCCGGTCGTAGCGTTCAAGCGTCCGCAATTGGCGATGGCCGGAAAGCCGGGCCACTGCAAACAGGTCAACCCCGCTGTCAATCAACGTCGTGATGAACGTCCGGCGGCAATCGTGGGGGCTGAACCGGCTGACTTTGGCCGCCGTCGCCAACGTCCGAAGCCTTTTCAGGACGGCTTGCGGGGTGATCTCGTGAAACTGGATCACGTCGCCTTGATCGACCGCCACTAGCAGCGGCCCGGCGTCCAGGCCCCGCCGCCTGCGTATTCTGTGGGGCCGCACTTACGACATGGACATGCCCCAAGTGCCGGTATGACTTCGAACACCTGGCTCGGGCCGAAGCGGACGAACAAGAAAAAGCACGCACTTGGCTCAGTATTCTCCGGTTCCTCCTCAGGCTGGCTCGTCGACCATCGGCGGTCCCCCAAAACGGCGATTCTTGACCTACCGCCCCGGTGGAGCACGCCTGTCAGACTTCGGCCAGGTATCGCTCCACCAGCCGTTCGGCAGACTTGATTGCATCGCCAGCTTTTTTCTCACTCAACTCCTGCCCCGATGCGCGCTGCTGCTGTTCGAGCACAGCGGCGAAAGCTTGGAGCAAGGCCGCCTCTACCTGTGGTGTCGGTGTGATCAAGAAGGCACCCCAGAAAGCCCGCAACAGTTCGGAAATGTCCGGCACGGACCACTCTCTCCTTGCCACCGTCTCAAACTCTTCCCAAGGCATTAGCCCTGTCTGCGCGGCGCTCGCCTTGTCGTGGGCATGTCGTATCACGTCGATGACCGCCTCCCCCCCTGCGCACCGCTTCGCCACATCCAAAAAGTCGAGAACGGGTTTCATGCGCTCTCGCCGGTGCTGTCTTATGTACTGCCTCTCCTCTTCCTTAACCTTGTAGGCAGCCTGTCGTTCCTCAGCCTTACGAGCAGCCTCCGTCGTCCAGCAGTGCGTCGCGTAGCTCACGGCCAGCGTCATGATCCCACCGACAACGACAGCGGCGAGAGAAAGAAGGATCGCCTGCCACAACTCAACCATCGCTCGTATTCTACAACCTCAGACCGTCCAGCGGCGAAAGCCTTTCCTGGGCGGCTCGCAAGTCGCCGTCAGCAAGGTGGGCGTAGGTTTTGATCACGCTGTAATCCGCCCAACCGCCGAGCTGTCGCAACGTCTCCAAGTCGGCCCCCCGGCGTAGCAGCAAAGTTGTCCAGGTGTGCCGGAAGCGATGCGCCGACAGCTTGAAACCTACCTTTACCGAAAGCCGGTTAAGCGCCAACCGGACGGTGTTGCGGGTGATCTCCGTCCCGTCCTGAGAGACAAGCAGCGCCTCGCAGCGGGGCCGAAGCCGTGGCCGCCCCGATGCCAGGTAACGAGCGACGGCCTTTTCAGCGGCCCGGCCGAGAAACACGCTGCGTGGCCGCCGCCCCTTGCTGTGCCGGATGCTGATTGCCCCGTCCTGTAGGTGGGCAAGCGTCACCGAGCAAGCCTCAGTCGCTCTCAGGCCGGTGTCGGCTAGCAGAGCGACTAGGGCGTAGTCTCTCAGGCCGAGCGGCGTCCGTTCCGCTTCAAGGATGCGAAAGAGCGCCTGTAGCTGGCCGCTCGCGTAAACCCGCTTCGGAGCGTCTTCCTTCTTGGGCGGCCGGAGTCCCGTCAACACCGCCTCCGGCAACAGGGATTCCCGCGCTGCCCACCGGAGCCAAGCCCGGATGCTGGTAAACACCGTCCGCAGCGAAGCGTTAGCGTGGCCGTCGGCGTAGTCGCTCAGGAACGCCCGGATCGTAAAGGGACTCAATTCCCGCTCGCCTAGGTGCCGGAGTAGCAAGTCGCTATGCTCCCTGTAGCTTCTCAGAGTGTCCGGCCGCGCTCCTTCCGATTTCAGGGCTACCAGCCAAAAGTCGCGTACCTCTCTCGCTTGCATTGATGCCCGTCCTTTCTGTACCATGCGCTCCAAGACGCCCCATCCGCGTTACTGTGAAGCCAAGCGGTTCGCGGTTGGTTTGGGACCAGGAGGTCGGCAGTCCGAATCTGCCCACCCCGACCAGAAATCGAATCTAAGCTGCCCGAGGTAGTCGCGCGGGGACAAGAATGGAACGGCGCCGGCCGGACTCATTCTTGGGGCCACTTCGGGGCCGGCGTGTCTGAGCTCTGGCTGGCAGCTGAACATGGATGTGTTCGATACGATGCTGGGCGCCTTTCAGGCAGGATGATTCCGCCACGAACAGATGCGACACTAACCGTCCGCGACGGACGGACTCTCGGATACGCACAATGCGGTGATCCGGAGGGAGAGCCCGGGTTCCACTTCCACGGGCACCCTGGCTCGCGGCTCGAGGCCCGGCTCGCCCATGAGGCCGCCGCGCTAAAGGGCGTGCGCATCATCGCGCTCGACCGGCCGGGCTACGGCCGGTCCGAATTCCAGCCTGGCCGAAAGATCCTGGATTGGCCCAACGATGTCGCAGAAGCAGCCGAAGCGCTCGACATCCAGAGATTCGGCGTCCTCGGTGCTTCGGGAGGAGGTCCCTACGCGCTCGCGTGCGCCCACGCTATTCCTGAGCGACTGACGAATGCAAGCGTCGTCAGCGGCGTCGGGCCATACTCGGCGCCTGGCGCGACCGATGGGATGCGCTGGCAGAACCGCGTCGGCTTTCAGCTCGGTGCGCGCTTCCCAGCGCTCGCCCGCTTCATCATGTGGTCAATGGAGCGCCAGGTGCGCCGCAATCCGGAACGGACGGTTGTGGCGGTTGCGAGGGCGATGTCGCGCGAGGATGCGGAGACTATACTCCGACCAGAGGTTCGTGAGGCGCTGGCGGCCGTCATCTCAGAGGCGTTCCGCCAGGGCAGCCGGGGCGCCGCCTGGGACGTGGTTCTCCTCGGCAGGCCGTGGGGCTTCCGGTTGGAGGAGATCACGATGAGAGTGCACCTCTGGCAAGGCGAGGCCGATGTCCTGGTACCGCCCGCGATGGGGCGGCACCTCGCCGAGCGACTTCCGAACTGCCGCGCCCGGTTCTTTCCAGATGAGGGCCACCTCCTAGTGATCGACCACATGGCGGAAATCCTAGATGAGTTCGCTTCCTCAGAGGGCGGCCACAGCGCATAGGCACCATGTCCGTTCTCAACGCTGGTTTGGGCCGAGGAGGCGGACACCATCCCCAGGTAGCATTGGACCAGCCAGCCCCACGCACGTCAGGCCGCGCGGCTCACGGCTGCCCGGGCCTGGTGGGGGGCTGTCTGCATGACTTGGACCAGGAGGTCGGCAGTCCGAATCTGCCCACCCCGACCAGCAGGCAGAGGTTGACGCTTGGGCCCCTCGCGTCCATAATCCCCCTAGCGATTCTTCTGTGAGATAGCCAGTGCCCTTTTCTTGTCTGAGCTCCGACGACCTTCCCTTCGGGAGACCCGGCGGAGCCGACCCACCTTGGGCACGACACGGCCGTGGGCAATCGACTCGGCACCTCGAGGAAAGGCTTTATGGTGGATGCCGTAGCCAGCGATAGGCCTGGGGACAGGAGCCAGGCCCGGGACACCGAGCCGACTGGCCAGGCAGAATAGAGGTCTAGTGGAGCAGTTCTCTCAGCAGGTCATCAGCGGCATCGCAAGCGGCAGTCTCTTCGCCGTCCTGGCCCTGTCGCTCGTGATGATCTATCGGTCGACCAGCATTCTCAACTTCGCTCAGGGTGAGATGGCCCTGTTCAGCACCTTCATCGCCTGGACCTTCCTGACGACCATGCCCTTCTGGCCCGCCTTCTTCCTTGCCCTGTTGGTGGCCGCGTTCATGGGCGCCGCCCTGGAGCGATTCGTCCTGCGGCAGGTGGAGGAGGCGCCGGTCCTAAACGCCGTAATCGTGACCCTGGGGCTGTTTACTGTCTTCAGTGGCCTATCTCTCACCGTCTGGGGCTCTCTCCCCAAGAGCTTCGGCCCGTTCTCCGTTTTCAAGGGTCCGGCCATCGACCTCGGCCCAGCCTCCATCGGCCGCGCCAATGTCGGCATCCTGATAGTGGCCGTGATCGTCATGGCGCTGCTGTTCCTACTCTTCCAGCGGACGAAGCTGGGCCTCGCCATGCGGGCGGTCGCCCAGAACCGGGTGGCCAGCCGGCTGGTCGGGATTCGTGTGGGCCAGATCCTTGCCGTCGGCTGGGGCATCTCGGCGGCGGTGGGGGCGGTGGCCGGAGTTCTTGTCGGCCAGACCTCGGGGCTGAGCCTCGGCCTGATGTTCGACATGCTGTTATATGCCTTCGCTGCGGCGGTACTGGGCGGCCTTGACAGCCCCGTCGGCGCCATAGTGGGGGGACTGGCGATCGGCATCACCAAGAACCTGGCGGGCACCTACATCGACCCTGGGGTCGACGCCACGGTGGCGTTCATCATTATTGTCCTCGTCCTGATGATCCGTCCGACCGGCATCTTCGGGCAGCGTGTCCTGAAGAGAGTGTGAGGCGTGATTGAGACCCTGCTGAGGCCCAGGGCTCTCGGGATCGCCCTGCTAGCGGCCTTGCTCATCGTTTTCCCGTTTCTCCATACATGGCCCTTCTTCGAGGGGTTCATCGGCCCCTTCCGCACCTTCCAGGCCGCCACGTTCGCCTACTGGCTGGTGATCTTGCTGGGCATGAACCTGTTGACCGGCTACAGCGGTCAGATCTCGCTGGGGCACGCAGCGCTGGTGGCCGTGGGCGCATACATCACCGCGATTCTGTTTGACCAGTACGCGGTTCCCCTGGGGTTGGGCGTACTGGTGGCGGGGCTCGCCACCGGGGTCATGGGGGGAGTCATCATCGGCGTGCCAGCCGTTCGCCTCAGCGGACCCTACCTGGCCATCGCCACCTTCTCCCTGGTCATCGCCCTGCCCCAGATACTGAAGATGGACATAGATGTGGCCGGTCTTCACCTAGACCTCACCCAGTGGACAAAAGGGACGCGCGGTATCAGCGTCGGCGAGATCCAGGCCCCAGGGCTAGTGGATGGGCTCGTCGACGCGCGCCAGTGGCTGTACTATGCGTCGATGCTAACGGCTGTGATCATGACGATCCTGGCCTGGAATCTGATGCGCAGCCGCATCGGGCGGGGCTTCATAGCCGTGCGCGACAGCGAGATCGCCGCGCAACAGATGGGGGTGAACGTGCGGCTCTACAAGGCCCTGGCCTTTGGCATCAGCTCCTGCTTTGCCGGCGTTGGGGGAGGGCTGTTCGTCATGGCCCAGGGTGTCATCAGCCCCGGCAGCATGGATGTCCTGACCTCCATCAACTTCCTCGTAGCCATCGTCATAGGAGGACTGGCGACCATCCTCGGCTCGATCTTTGGGGCGGTCTACCTGACCTTCCAGGGAGAGCTGATCAGCAAGCTCGCGCCTCAGATCGCTCGGCTCGTCCCAGAACAGCTCGTCCAGGACCCGAAGACGCTGCGCGGGGTCATCTTCGGCTCCATTCTCGTCATTACGATAGTATCGTTCCCCCGGGGACTCGCCGGGGCCACCCACAACCTGCTAAGATGGGGCTCCGGCCGGAGAGCGGGCCCGCCAGACCTGCGCCGATCGCTTGCGAGCCTGCGCGCCGTGGCCTCCTCTGCCCGCTTGAGGTGGCCGAGACAAGTGACGGATTCAGAAGCCAGCCATACGGACCCCAAACGAGAGAGCCCAGACCACCCAGACGAGGGAAGGGGGTGATCCTCAGGACCCATCTTCGCTCCGTATTCTCAAATATTGGGGGGATAACCATGCAGGGAGGTAACCCAATGCGAAGATCCCGCATTCTCTGGATTCTGCTGACCGCCGTGGCTCTGCTGGCAATAGCGGCTGTGGCCTGCGGGGAGGAGGAGGAGAAGGAGGTCACACCGCCGGCGGAGACAGTGGCGGCGGAGACACCGGCGGCGGAGTCGCCTGAGGCTGTGACCGGAGACACGACTGGTGTCACCGACACGGAGATCCTCATCGGCACGCACCAGCCCCTCACAGGGCCCGCCGCCGCCTACTCGCAGATCTCGGCCGCCACGACGGCGTACTTCGACTACATCAACGAGACGGAGGGCGGCGTCAACGGCCGCAAGATAAAGCTTCTTGTGGAGGACGACCAGTACTCGCCACCCCTTACGGTAGAAGTGGTGAGGAGGCTGGTGGAGCAGGATAAAGTCTTCGCCATCCTCGGCGGCTTGGGCACCGCCACCCACATGCAGGTGATCGACTACCTCATGGAGCAGGGGGTTCCGGACTTCTTCGTGAGCACGGGCGCTCTCGAGTGGGTGAAGGACCCCGCGGCCAGGCCCAATTGCTTTGGCATCCTCCCCAACTACATCGCCGAAGGCATCATATTCGGCGACTACATCGCAAAGAACTACGCCGGCGGGAAGGTCGGCGTCATCGGCCAGAACGACGACTTCGGCCAGGATGGCTACGAGGGTGTCAAGAGGGGAGTAGGTGACGCCCTCGAGATACTCCCCTTGGAGACGTTTGAGGCCCCAGACCCCGACGTCAACTCCCAGGTGGACCGGCTACAGGCAGCGGGGGCCACCGTCCTGGTTGTATGGGCAGTTCCCCGCCAGGCGCCGGCCGCCATTAGGCACGCCCGGGCGGACCTCGGCTGGGACGTCCCCATCTTCATCGGCACGGTAAGCGCCAATGAGCTCACCATCGCGCTGGCCGGGGGGGGCGAGAACGCGGAGGGCGTCATCAGCAATGAGGCGCTGAAGCACGCCTACGAGACCGATGACCCCGCCATTCAGAAGCACATCGAGATCATCGACAAGTACGGCGGCATCAAAGCCGCCAACAACCTGACCCTCTACGGCCAGTCATTGGCCGAGGGCTTCATCAACATCCTCAAGGAGGCGGGCCCTGATCTCACCCGCGAGGGCGTGATCGCCGCGGCCGAAAGCGCGGAGCCCTTCCAGTGCTCGGTCTGCCTGTTCTCCACCAGCCTGAGCGAGACCGACCACGACTCTAGCCAGGCGGTGGTCCTGTCCCGAGTCGAACTGGACCCGGCGAACCCCGTCGGTGCAAAATGGGTGCCCTTCGGCGACGCCTATAGCTGGCAAGGCGTCCTGCCCGGGGACATGACGATAGACGACATCGAGAGGATACCGTTCCCCTAGCAGGCTGGGACTCGTCAGGGAAGCGAGAAGGGCGCTTGCTGCGACTGGCGCTAGCGTGGGGGGCCGGGCGGATCGCCCGGCCCCCTGGCTCTCCCGGCCTATCAGCCGTCGCTCGCCGACGTCCAGGGATGCGGTCGCTGTTGCATCGATGGTGCCGCCGAATGAGTGAAGGAGCGACTGTGCCGGGGCAGACTTCGACCTCATGCTCCCTCTTGACGGCGTGAGCATGAACCGCGGAACATAGTGCCCCGAGGTGCTATCACAGGGGCCACGTACCCCGGGTCCGCCTCAGATGGTCCGATTGGGATAGAACAGGTCGATAGTGCACCAGGGAGCACTTCTGCCGTGGTGATTCGCAGACCATCCACCGATGCCATCCCCCGCGGCGGCGGCGGTGTCATCCGCCACGGTGCGGCCTCGTTCTTCGGGGCTCCCGTCGTGGAGGACCTGTCAGAGCTGAGGGCCGATGTCGCCTTCCTTGGGGTGCCCTTCGACGCCGCCACCAACGACCGCCCCGGCGCCCGCTTTGGCCCGGCTGCCGTCCGCGACGCCTCCATGCGTTTCCAGACCGCCAACCGGGCCGGCTGGTTCGACCCCGAGCGCGGCCTTCACATGCTGCGCGGCGTGAGCATGCAGGACGTGGGCGACGTGGACGTGCGCACCGTGGACCTGACGGAGAGCTTCCAGCTCATCACCGAGGCCGCTCGCCTCGTGCGGGCCTCGGGCGCTTTCCCCGTCTTCGTGGGAGGCGACCACGCCATCTCCTTCGCCATCGTGCGCGCCTTCGACGACCGGCCCCTGACCGTCGTCCAGTTCGACGCACACCAGGACTACACCAACGAGAAGTTTGGAGTGCGCTACTCCCACGACAACCACATGCGCCGCACCAGCGAGCTGCCCCACGTGCGCCACATCGTCCAGATCGGCATCCGGGAGCTGATGGCCCAGACGGAGCCCTGGGAGGCGGCCCTGGCCAGCGGCGTCCAGATCGTGCCCGCCGAGCGCATCGTCCGCCGGGGCGCTGAAGAGGCGCTGGCCGGCGTGGAGATAGAAGCCGACTGCTATCTCACCATAGACATCGACGTGCTGGACCCGGCGCTGGCCTCGGGGACGGGTTACCCGGAGCCCGGCGGCCTCAGCTACTACCAGCTTCGCGACGCCGTCTCCCTGATCGCAGGGCGCTGCCGCCTTCTGGGGTTTGACCTGACCGAGGTGAACCCCGTCTACGACTTCTCAGGAGCGACAGCCCGCATCGCGGCCCACCTCCTGCTGGACACGCTGTCCGAGGCCCTGCCCGAGGCCCGTGGCAGCGGGACAGGCGACCGACGCTGAGCGAGGGCAGCCCCTGCCAGTACTGAATCAAGGAGCCAGCCCGCGCGGGCTGGCTCCTGCCGTCTCCTCTTGTCCCCTCGCCTCACTTCTCCTCAATGTCGATGCTCAGGACCTTGTCGCCGGGGGGCAGGTCTGGGTTGGGGTCCCGGGGCGTCAGCGAGAGCAGTACGTCCATCCCCTCGACCACTCGCCCGAAGGATGTGTCCTCGCCGTTCAGCTGCGGCTGATCAGCTAGTGTGATGAAGAACTGACTGCCGGCAGAATTAGGCTCGTCGCCCTTCTTGGCCATGCCCAGAGTGCCGGCCTGGAACGGCACCCCGCTATCTTCGTCGGGGATGGTGTAGCCGGGACCTCCATGGCCTGTCTCTTCAGGGTCGCCCGTCTGCGCCACGAAGTCAGGCTTCACCCAGAAGAAGGTGAGCCCGTCATAGAAGCCGTCCCTGGCCAGGAAGACGAAGTTGTTGACGGTCTGCGGCGCCTCCTTGGCGAAGAGCTCCACCCGGATGTCGCCCTTGTCCGTGTGGATGACAGCGAAGTAGCTCTTGTTGGTGTCGATGGTCATCGCCGGCGGGCCGCTGTAGCGCTGCGTCGCCGCTGTCGGCGTCCCCCCCGGCGTGGGTGTCGTTTCTGCCGTAGCTTGCGGCGTCGGCTGACTACTGGTGCTGCTCTGAGAACTGCGGGCGAAGCGCGTGATGGGCGCCACGCTGCCGATCATGATCAGCGCCCCGATTATGTAAAACAGCTTGACGTTCCTAAAGAGGGAGAACGGGAAGCGCGCCTTGGCGCGGCCCGTGGTCCAGTCGGCCGCCTTGTACGCCCGTGACTGCCTCTTCTTGGGTCTTCGAGTTCTGGGCACCTCACCTATCCATCGAAGGCCCGTACCGGGCCTTCCAGGGCAGTATAGCAGAGGCCAGAGAGCCAGGGCAAAGGACGAGCGCTCAGGCCGTCAACCGCCACCCGACCGGAACGAGCCACGGGCGCCGTCTCGCAGACGGCGCCCGTCCTGCTCTCGGCGTGGTACCCCCAATGGTTGTCATTTATAACTCCGCAATGGCTCAGAAAGCCGCATCGTGTAATCGGACCTGAATTCGGTTTCTAACCCTTCTATGCCCCCGTAGTGATTTCGAAACCGGGCCATACATCCTCACGCGTCGGTTGCGCTACTCTCCGTCTGGCACGCCACGGATCGGCGGGGGGAGACCCGGAATCCGTCGTTCGCGGAGCTCACCGCCGCTAGGAAGGCCTTGAGTGTGGGGCCAACAGATATGGATGGGGGCTTGGACCGCTCTATGGTGAGATCGTCCTTCCGGTCACGCGAAGCCTCGGATGGCTCCAGCGCGCCGCAACCCGGTGAATGCGCCTCTCCCATTTCCCCCGTTTCCGGGCCAGAGGCTGCTCGCCCGGCTCAGGCCGGAAGAACCGCGACTTGCCGGCCTCGACCAGACCCAGATACGTGACGACCATCAGCACCAGGATCGCAAGAAAGCCGGCCGGGAGCGCCGTGAACCCGAGCACGCCTGCCAGAGGCGAGAACGGGAGCACGACACCAATGGCGGCGCAGGCCAGCGTCGTCGCCAGCAGTGGGCGGCTGGGGCGACTGTGGAAGAAGGGAATCCGCCTGGTGCGGATGATGAAGATCACCAGCGTCTGCGTGGCGAGCGACTCAGCGAACCACCCGGAATGAAACAGCGTCTCGCCCGCGTGAAAAACCCACAGCATGACTCCAAAAGTGAGAAAGTCATACACCGAGCTGATTGGGCCGAAGAACATCATGAACTTGCGGATGAAAGAGGTGTCCCAGTGCGCCGGATGCTCCAGCAGCTCCTCGTCGACGTTGTCCGTCGGGATGGTCATCTCGCTCACGTCGTACAGCAGGTTGTTGA
>Ga0315289_10005761_pt1 | contig 18253 bp, 20 predicted proteins | sample YL17G11_40_MG_FD_203452 | JGI IMG/M metagenome (GOLD analysis project Ga0315289, IMG submission 203452) | Sediment microbial communities from Yellowstone Lake, YNP, Wyoming, USA - YL17G11_40 | ecosystem: Environmental > Aquatic > Freshwater > Lake > Sediment | place: USA: Wyoming | collected... | reverse complement strand
GACAAGCCCAGTGCATGGGCCGCCTCCTCCACCGACCACCTGCCAGCTCCTATCTCGCTGACTACTCGCAAGCGGGTCTGCTCCTTCTGGGACAAAGTGACGGTGTCCTTTCTCTCCATGAGGACAGGATCACCGGCCGGCCACTGTGGACAAAGTCACTGAGCAGTTGGCAGGGACAGATTCTCAGAGCAGTTACATCCTGAGCCGATCGCCTTGCGGCGCCGAGGAGCGGCTGTTACAATACGGCCAGTAGAAGGCCCCGGTCGAACCTTTAAATCCGGTCCAGTGAGGCCGGGAAGGGGAGTAATCCGGTGACGGGCGCCAAGGCCCAAAGCTACAACAAGATAGGAGCAAGGGAGGCCTCTTGTCCGCTGGGGGCGGGCGAGAGGTTTTTCTATGCCTGAGAGCGTCATCCTCACCCAGGAAGACGTACGGCGAGCCATAGTGCGCATCGCCCACGAGGTCGTGGAGAACAACCGCGGCTGCCGCGACCTGGTCTTTGTCGGCATGCAGACCCGGGGCGTCCCCCTTGCCCGACGTCTGGCCGCTGCCGTAGCCGACTTCGAGCACGAGGAGGTGCCGGTAGGGACCCTGGACATCGGCCTCTACCGCGACGACGTGCCGGCCCGCGGGGTGACCGTGGAGATCAAGCCCAGCGAGATACCCACCAACATCGCCGACAAGCGCGTGGTGCTGGTAGACGATGTTCTTTACACCGGGCGTAGCATCCGCGCCGCTCTGGACGCCCTCATCGACTATGGCCGTCCGGAGCGCATTCAGCTCGCCGTCCTCGTAGACCGTGGCCACCGGGAGCTGCCCATCCGCGCCGATTACGTGGGCAAGAATATCCCCACCTCCCCTCGTGACGAGGTGGAGGTGAGGTTTCAGGAGATCGACGGCAGCGAGGAGGTCGTGCTGATTTCGCGGGAGGAGGAATAGTTATGTCAACTAGTTCCCGCTCAAGTGCTGCTCGAGGGACGGGCGCCGCCGTCCAAGAGCGACGTACTGTCCGTCTGCCGCCTGCCTTGCCCTCCTTCTGGCGCCGCCGCCACCTTCTGGACCTGGACGACTTCTCAGCCGAGGAGATCGGCCTCGTCATGGAGACGGCGGACGCCATGAAGGAGGTGCTGGGCCGCCAGATCGCCCGCGTGCCCACACTCCGTGGCACCACCATCGTCACCCTCTTCTATGAGAACAGCACCCGCACCCGCACCTCCTTCGAGCTGGCGGCCCGGGTGCTGGGAGCCGACGTTGTCAGTATCGCCGCCAGCGCCAGCAGCGTTCAAAAGGGCGAGTCGCTGGTCGATACCGTTCTCACCCTCCAGGCCGTCGGCGCCGACATGCTCGTCATGCGGCATCGCTACTCCGGGGCGCCCTACCTGGCGGCGCGCCACTCCCACCTCAAGGTGGTCAATGCCGGCGACGGCTGGCACGCTCACCCCACCCAGGCGCTGCTCGATCTCTACACCATACGCTCCCACCTGGGCGACCTGCGGGACCGCAAGGTGGTCATCGTAGGCGACATCACGCACAGCCGGGTGGCTCGCTCCAACATGTGGGGCCTCACCGCCGTGGGCGCCCGCGTGGTGGTCTGCGGCCCCCCTACCCTCATGCCCGTCGGCCTCGGCGGCGCCAACGGGCAGGAACGCGGCGACCTGGCCCCTACGGGCCCTGCGCGGGTCTCCGTCTGCCTACCGCCGGTGGAGGTGGACCTGAACCTCGACCGAGCCATCGAGGGGGCAGATGTTGTGATGGCCCTCCGCCTCCAGCTCGAGCGACAGCAAACGGGCCTCATTCCCAGCATCCGGGAGTATGTCCGCCTCTATCAGGTGACCACCGAGCGCCTGGCCCGGGCCAAGCCCGGCGTCCTGGTGCTCCACCCGGGGCCCGTCAACGAGGGCATCGAGATCCCGCCCGAGGTGGCGCACGGCACCCGCTCCCTCATCGAGGAGCAGGTGACCAACGGCGTAGCCGTGCGCATGGCGGTGCTGTACTTGCTGGCCGGGGGACAGACATGAACCGTTCCCTTGCTGTCCGCGGCGGCCGCGTGCTCGACCCGGGCCGCGGCCTGGACACGATAGCCGACGTCCTCGTCGAGGGCGGGCGCATCGCCGCCGTCGGCCCTGACCTGGCAGCAGGCGCCGACAGCGTCGTCGAGGCGGAAGGGCTGGTGGTCTGCCCCGGCTTCGTCGACATACACTGCCACCTGCGCGACCCCGGCTTTGAGCACAAGGAGACCATCGAGACCGGCACCCGGGCGGCGGCCCGCGGCGGCTTCACCACCATCTGCTGCATGCCCAACACGGAGCCCCCCATCGACAGCCGGGCCACGGTGGAGTACGTGCTCCGCACGGCGGCGGCCGTGGGGCTCGTGCGCGTGCTGCCCATCGGCTGCGTGAGCCGGGGTCGCCATGGCGAGACCCTGGCTGAGCTGGGCGACCTGGCCGAGGCCAACGCTGTCGCCTTCAGCGACGACGGCAGCCCCGTGGCCGACGGCGCGCTGATGCGGCGTGCCCTCGAATACAGCCAGGCCCTCGTTCTGCCCGTCATCGATCACTGCGAGCAGCCATCGCTGGCGAAAGAGGGCGTGATGCACGAAGGCTGGGTCGCCACGCGTCTGGGGCTGGCCGGCCAGCCCGCCGCTGCCGAGGAAGCGGCTGTGGCCCGCGACATCGCCCTCGCCGAGTTCACCGGCAGCCACGTTCACATCGCCCACATCAGCACGCGCGGCAGCGTCGACCTCGTGCGGGCGGCCAAAGCGCGCGGCGTCCGCGTCACCGCAGAGGTCACGCCTCACCACCTGACCCTGACGCACGAGGCGGTGGCCTTCTCGCCGGGCGATAACGAGGCCCTGACCTACGACACCAATGCCAAGGTGAACCCGCCCCTGCGTACCCGCGAGGACGTTGAGGCCTGCCTCGAAGGGCTGCTGGACGGCACCATCGACGCCATCGCCACCGACCACGCGCCCCACGCCATCGAGGACAAGGAGTGCGAGTTCGACCAGGCGGCCTTCGGCATCAGCAACCTGGAGACGGCCCTCGGCGCCCTCCTCACCCTCGTGCCGGGCGGGCGGCTGGACCTGCCGACGCTGGTGGCGAAGCTAACCGCTGGCCCGGTGACGGCCCTAGGGCTGGACCGGCGACCGGGCCTCGATGGGCTGGGCAGCCTGGCGCCCGGCGCCCCAGCCGACGTGGTGGTGTTCGATCCGCAGCGGGAGTGGGTGGTGGAGCCGGAGCGCTTCGCCAGCAAGGGACGCAACACGCCCCTGGCCGGCCGCACCCTCCGCGGCCAGGTGGTGGCGACGGTGTACGGGGGGAGGGTGGTGTACACGGTGGAGACGGCGGGCATCGGAACGATGTAGCGGAGGCCTTCTCCGCCGGAGGCGGATGCGGCTTCGGCGCAAGGCCTCCACATGCAGCCGTGGAGGGCTACGGGGGCGCAACGAACACATGGCAGACCCTTCGCTGCGCTGAGGGTGACATGGCTGTCCCAGACGGGTCTCTGTCATTCTGACCACAGCGGAGAATCTTGGTGCTACATATGGCAGCGACACTGTCCGGATGGCGGATAGAGGCGACGGTCTACCGCGGGCGGGTGCCGTTGACCTGTCCAGAAGGGACCTAGGAGGGGCCAGTGGCGACAGCAATCGGTCTCGGAGCTGGGTTCGTTGGCGGCGTCGTGCTGAGTGTGGCCGGGGCAGTCCTGGTCGTGCGCTTTCAGAGGCAGCGCCTGAGGATAGGCTACCGGATGCTATCTGCTGGCCCCATCGTTCCCTTCGAGACGAAGCCTGGCGACCCGCTGCGCGTCGTCGTAAGGCGCGACGCCGTACCAGCGACAGTTGGTGAGGTCCTTACGGAAGAGCAGCGGGAGTACTCGGACGCGGGCAGGGTCTACGGCTTCCGCATCGTTCTCCGGAACACCGGCGGCGAGACGATCAGAGGAGATGAGAAATCGCCCGGACTCGATGCCTTGTTCGAGCTTGACGAGTCAGCGACCATCCTGTCCATCACGGTTGAGAGTCCGGCACTCCGCCCCGACGACGTGCTAACAGACAAGGGGTATCAGTCTAGGGCCAACCTCGGCAGATGCTGGCTGAGCTATCTCAACAAGCGCGAAGAGGCCACGATAAGCATCCAAAGCGTGGGAAACCGCGACAACTCGTGCCGCGTAACGGCGCGGGCACCCGCCCTGGAGCCCGCGTACGACATGGTAGCTGCGGGCATGAGAACGACCGACGTCATCAGCGCCGCCTTCGCTGCGGTAGGCATCGTTGCTTTTGGCGTCGGGAACGGTTGGGGGATCTCGGAGTACGGGGTCCTTGCATCAGCGGAAGAATGGGGAGCAGACATGCCACGAGGCGGCATCATCATGGCGCTTCAGGCAATGGGAGTTGCGATGGCACTGTCCGGCGCCTACGGGCTGGCGCTCATGCGGGTCCTGCGCAGGCGCCGGGAGCGGACCAGTGCTGCCTAGAGCCCTTCTTGTCCTTGAGGACGGCGCCGTCTTCGAAGGGAGGCCCTTCGGGGCGGCGACGCGCGCCCACGGCGAGGTGGTCTTCGACACCAGCATGGCCGGCTACCAGGAGGCCCTCACCGACCCCTCCTTCGCCGGCCAGATCCTGGTCATGACCTACCCCCTCCAGGGCAACTATGGCATCAACCAGATCCACGTGGAGTCGGGGCGCATCCAGGTGCGCGGCTTCGTGGTGCGCGAGCACTGCGACATCCCCAGCCACTGGCAGTCTGAGACCACCCTCCACGACTACCTGGCCCAGCACGGCATCCCCGGCATCAGCGGTGTCGATACGCGCGCTCTGACGCGACGGCTGCGTTCCGTCGGCGTCATGATGGGCGCTATCACCTGCGACGAGTCGCCACAGGACGCGCTCGCCCGCCTGCGCGAAATGCCGCGCTACGACAGCGTGGACTTCGTCCCGGAGGTGAGCACCCAGTCGGCCTACGACTGGCCCATCGACGGCGGGCCCGCCCGTCCGCGGGGCGGATCGAAGGGCCGCCGCATCGTGGTGGTGGACCTGGGGGTCAAGTACAACATCCTCCGCTGCCTGCACCGACTGAGCTGTCGCGTCACCGCCGTCCCCTGCCTCTCCAGCGCCGAGGAGATCCTGTCGCTGCGGCCGGACGGCGTCGTGCTCTCGCCTGGGCCGGGGGCCCCGGCCTTCCTGGACTACGTCGTGCGCTCCACGGAGGGGCTCCTGGGCAAGGTGCCCATCATGGGCATCTGCCTCGGGCACCAGGTGCTGGGACACGCCTTCGGGGCCAGCACCTTCAAGCTCAAGTTCGGGCATCGCGGGGCGAATCACCCCGTGCGCGACCTGGCGACCGGCCGTGTCTACATCACGGCCCAGAACCACGGCTACGCCGTCGACGGCGACGGGCTGCGCGGCGGCGCTGAGGTGAGCCACGTCAACCTGAACGACAGCACAGTGGAGGGGCTGCGCCACCGCGAGCTGCCCGTGCTCTCCATCCAGTACCACGCGGAGGCTTCGCCGGGGCCCCTGGACAACATGTACCTCTTCGAGAGGTTCCTGGAGATGGTGAAGGAGGCAGGGGGGACGCGGCTGCGTGGCTAAACTGCCGAGAACCACAGCTCGCCGGCTCGTGCGGGCACTCAAGAAAGCGGGGTGGTACGAACACAGGCAGCGAGGCGCACATTTGGTCATGAAGCATCCTGGGCAACCTGGCGCCAGGGTGGTGGTACCAATGCACTCTGGAGAGGTGGTGTGGCCAAAGACCCTGGCGGCCATCCTGGATCAGGCGGGCATGAGCGCCGCCGAACTTACAGAACTGCTCTAGGAGAAAGCATGCGCGAATACACCGTTATCCTGGAACCTGACGACGAGGGGCGGGGTTATACGGTTCTTGTCCCTGCCCTCCCTGGTTGCATCACGCAGGGCCGCAACCAGGAGGAAGCCCTTTTGAGGGCCAGGGAGGCCATCGCCGCCTACATCGAGAGTCTGACGGCCGACGGAGAGCCCGTGCCAGAAGAGCGGAAGCCGATCCAGGTTCTCAAAGTGGCGGTTTGACGCTCTGCCGCGCCGGGAAGGGATACCAAGATGGCATCCGCAGAAGCCACCTATCGACAGGCCACCATGGACGACGCTGAGGCCATCGCCGGGGTGATCAACCGCGTCGTCCAGGAGCCGGACCCGGTGGGGCTGGAGGGCCCAACGACGGCGGAGGGCGTGCGGACGTGGCTCACCCGCCAGGGTAGCCAGGGCGGCCTCTTCCTCTGCCTGGTGGAGGGCCACGTAGCCGGCTTCAGCGCCCTCGACTTCAACACCCAGGAGCCGGACACGGCCACCGTGGGGGTCTGGATGCTGCCCGAGCACCGACGCAAGGGGCTGGGCACGGCCACGGCAGAGTACGCCCTGGGCTTCGCGCGGGACAAGGGGTACCGCCGCCTTCTCGGCCGCCTGCCCGAGAACAACGACCCGGCCCTGAGCTTCCTCTCCAGCATCGGGGCGCTGGTGCCCATCTACAACCCTGACATGAGGTTTGAGCTGCCGCTGTGAACGTGTCATGACCACATCTCTCCACCTCCGTCGCCGCGCTGACCGCTTCCTGCGGGGGCTCTACTTCCGGGTGCTGCGGCCCGCCACCCGACCGGTGGTGAGCGACATGGTGATACGTATGTCGTACGGGGTGCTGACGCTGAGCGTTATGGGCTTCGTCGCCGGTGTGCTGCTGGTGCCCATCGGCGTATTCGGCGGCATCGGCCTCGCCATCGCCGGACGGGGGCTCTTCGCGCTGTGGTTTGCCCTCATCAGCTTCGGCCTCGCCATCCTCTCAGGGGGTGTCGGGTTCCTGCTGGGCTTCGCCGGGCTGCCTTTTTCGGCCGACTTCATCACGGAGTGGCCGGCCTACGCCCTTGCCGTCACGTTGTCGCTGGCCGGCTGCGCCTTGCTGGCCGTCCTCATCTTCCTGACGCCGCTGCCGGCCTGGGGCGCCGTGCCCCTGGTGCTGGCCCTGGTGGGGAGCTCGGCCTACGTGGTCGCCCTGGCCCTGCCGAGGCCGCGGCCTAGGGCCCGGATGAGAGAACGGACGTTGTCGAGGCGATGATGACAGGGGCTATGAAGGCGCCTGGTAAACGACCTTGCCGGTACGGATGATCTCACGGAGGAATAAGGTGGGCTTCAACAAATCCTCCGGCGCATACCCTAGCGGAGAGAGGCGTGCATCTGCTGTCGGCAAATGCTCGGCCAGAAGCTCTTGCCGCCGCCACATGGGGAAGGGAGAGAAACTGGGAGAGATGATGGCGATGTCGATATCGCTCCATTTCTCGGGGTTGCCAGAAGCATACGAGCCAAAGAGGATGATCTTGTCCACACGAATCCTTGGCTCCAACTGGCTCACCACGGAGCGGATCACGTCCATTATTTCAACATCTGTCGCAACCATGAGAATAGCCCTCTTGTCTGCTCATAATACCATTGAACCGTTCGACGGTCCGGCTCCCTTCCTTCAGGGTAGCGGCTGGGTATCAGCTCCCAGTAGAGCCTTCGGAGAAACTCGCTCTGCGAGTCAGATAGCTCAATCGCAAGCTCCCTGGCAAGGTAGGGCAGGTTATGGGTTCTCTCGGGTTCCTCGTCTCTCGTTTCTACCCAAATGGCCTTCAAGATCTTTTCGACGGCCTCGTGGCAATGAAACAAAGAGATGCGCAGCAAGTCGTGTTCAAGGGCCAGAGGGGCCGCTTTCAGGTCAGCTTCCGCGAAGCGAACCCACTCTCGTGTCACTGACCTCATGCCCGTATGGTAGGCCATCGGGGACAGGCCAGGCAAACGCCCATGACTAAGCCCTCCAAGGTCCTCATCATCGGCTCCGGGCCCATCGTTATCGGCCAGGCGGCGGAGTTCGACTACGCCGGCGCCCAGGCCTGCAAGGCCATGCGCGAGGAGGGCGTCACCTCCGTCCTCGTCAACTCCAACCCCGCCACCATCATGACCGACGAGGGCATCGCCGACGTCGTCTACATCGAGCCCCTCACCGTCGATGTCGTCTCCCGCATCATCGAGCGCGAGCGTCCGGACGGCATGCTGCCGACCCTGGGCGGCCAGACGGGCCTCAACCTGGCCGTCGACGTGGCCAATGCCGGCGTCCTCGACAAGTACGGCGTGCGCCTGCTGGGGACGCCCCTGGAGACCATCCGCAACGCCGAGGACCGTGAGCTATTCAAGCGTCTGCTGGCCGACATCGGTGAGCCGACACCTGAGAGCGCCACCATCACCACCCTGGAGGAGGCGCGAGAGGTGGCCCACAAGCTAGGCCTTCCCCTGGTCGTGAGGCCCGCCTACACGCTGGGCGGCACCGGCGGCGGCGTCGCCCACACGTGGGACGATCTGGAGCAGATCGTGACCGGCGGCCTCGCTGCCAGCCCCATCCACCAGGTGCTGCTGGAGCGCTGCCTATTGGGGTGGAAAGAGGTGGAGTACGAGGTGATGCGCGATGGCGCCGACAACTGCATCACCGTCTGCAACATGGAGAACCTGGACCCCATGGGCGTCCACACCGGCGACAGCATCGTAGTGGCTCCCAGCCAGACCCTTTCGGACAAGGAGTACCAGATGCTGCGCTCGGCCAGCCTGCGCATCATCCGCGCCCTGGGCATCGAGGGGGGCTGCAACATCCAGTTCGCCCTGGCGCCGAGGCCGGAGATCGCCTCCTGGCAGTACCAGGACGCCTCGGCCGCGCCCTACCACGTCATCGAGGTCAACCCTCGCGTGTCCCGCAGCTCCGCCCTGGCCAGCAAGGCGACCGGCTATCCAATCGCACGGGTGGCGGCCAAGATCGCCGTCGGCAAGCGCCTGGACGAGATCGCCAACGCCGTCACGAAGAAGACCACGGCGGCCTTCGAGCCGGCCCTGGACTACGTGGTGGTGAAGATACCGCGCTGGCCCTTCGACAAGTTCCCCTTCGGTGATCGCAGCGTCGGCACCCAGATGAAGGCCACCGGCGAGGTCATGGCCATCGACCGCAGCTTCGAGGCCGCCCTCCAGAAGGCGGTGCGTTCCCTTGAGGTAGGCGGTCGCTCGCTCCTGTGGGAGCACCCGTCTTGGGCGGAGAAGCTGCCGGCCGGGGGCGACGCGGCGCCTGGCCGCGACTGGCCCCTGCCCGCCAACGACCAGCGCTTGTGGGCCCTGATGGCCGCCCTGCGTCGCGGCGCGAACCCCATGGAAATGGCCCAGCAGACCGGCATCGACCCCTGGTTCCTCCACAAGCTAGCCAACATCGTCTCCATGGAGAAGCGCCTGCTGGCGGAACCCCTGACGCCGGACCTCCTGCGAGAGGCCAAGCGCCTGGGCTTCTCCGACGAGCAGGTGGGTACCCTAGCCGACCAGTTGCCGGAGCGCGTGCGCTTCCGGCGCCGCGTGTGGCACATTCGCCCCGTCTACAAGATGGTGGACACCTGCGCCGCCGAGTTCGATGCCGTTACCCCCTATTTCTACAGCACCTACGAGCAGGAGAACGAAGCGGAGCCCGAGCCCGGCCGCAAGGCCCTGGTGATCGGCAGCGGGCCGATCCGCATCGGCCAGGGTATCGAGTTCGACTACTGCTCGGTGCACGCCGTCTGGGCGCTCCAAGAGGCCGGCTACCGCGCCCTAATCGCCAACTCCAACCCCGAGACCGTCTCCACCGATTTCGACACCAGCGACCGCCTCTACTTCGAGCCCCTGGATGAGGAAGCGGTGCGTGACATCCTGGAGAACGAGGCCGGCGACACGCTGCCGACAGGGCCCGGCAGCCTGCCGCCGCCCAGCATCGTGCAGTTCGGGGGGCAGACGGCCATCAACCTGGCGGGGCCCCTGCACCAGGCGGCTATGCCCATCCTGGGCTCCAGCGCCGAGGCCATCGACCTGGCGGAGGACCGTCAGCGCTTCGAGGACTTCCTCGAGAAGCTGGACATCCCCCAGCCGCCCGGCGCCGCCGTCACCACCGTCGAGGATGCCCTCACCACGGCCCAGACCATCGGCTACCCCGTGCTGGTCCGCCCCAGCTACGTCCTGGGCGGCCGCGCCATGGAGATCGTCCAGAACGCCAGCGAGCTCATCCGCTACATGACGGCGGCCGTCGAGCTGGGCAGCGGGAAGCCTATCCTTATCGACAAATACATGGAGGGCCGCGAGGTGGAGGTGGACGCTATCGGCGACGGCGAGCGCGTCCTCATCCCCGGCATCATGGAGCACATCGAGCGGGCCGGCGTCCACTCCGGCGACTCCATGGCCGTTTACCCGCCCCTCAGCCTCAGCGAGGACGAGATCAGCACCATCGTCGAGTACACGGAGCGCATCGGCCTCGGCCTGGGCGTCCAGGGGCTGATGAACATCCAGTTCGTCATCATGCCCAATGGCACTCCCGCCCGCCCGGCAGGTGAACCGGGCGCTGGCGCCGCAGGCCCACCCGGGTCGGCTTCGACGGTGTACGTTCTGGAGGTGAACCCACGCGCCAGCCGCACCGTCCCGTTCCTTTCCAAGGTGACGGGCGTGCCCATGGTGCGCCTGGCCGTCAACGTCATGCTGGGCAAGAGTCTGGCCGAGCAGGGGTACTTCGCGGGATTGTGGCCCCGCCAGAACCTGGTGGCCATCAAGGCCCCCGTCTTCTCGATGGCTAAGCTCATAGGCGTCGACACTTACCTGGGGCCAGAGATGAAGTCGACCGGCGAGGTCATGGGCGTCGACCACAGCTTCCCGGCGGCGCTAGCCAAGGCCCTGCTTGCGGCTGACCTCATGCTGCCGCTGCCCGACGCCAAGGCGTCGGTCGGCAAGGGCGGCGGCATCCTCGTCAGCCTCTCGGATCGCACGAAGCCCGAGGCCATGCCCATCGTCCGTGAGCTGGCTTCGGTGGGCTACCGCCTGTACGCCACGGAGGGCACGGCGGCCATGCTGGAGGCGCTGGGCCTGCCCGTCGAGCAGGTCACCAAGCGCATCGAGGAGGGTCATCCGAACGTGGTGGACGCAATTCAGGCGGGGCTGGTGGACTGCGTCATCAACACCGCCGAAGGGGGGCAGCCAACGGCCATGCGCGACGGCTTCCAGATCCGCCGCGCCGCCGCCGAGAGGCGCATCCCCTGCTTCACATCCATCGACACCGCCCGCGCCGCCACCGAGGCCCTCCTGCGAGGAGCCCAGACCTACGTCGTGCAGCCCCTGCCTCTCTACCGAGACAACAGGCAGCCCCGCTGATGGACGGGCCGGCCAGCCAGCGAAGCACATGCCCATGAAGACTGCCTGGGCCACCGTCGTCGAGTCTGCGCCCCTGTACGGCGATACGAGGGTCCTCTGGCTCCATGCCCCCCTGGTAGCGCGGGGCGCAGCGCCGGGCCGGTTCCTCATGCTCCGCTGCCACGACGACGGCCCTGGGGATGGGGGGCACCATGTAGCGGCGACCTTCAGGTCGCCACTTTCTGGCCCTCACGAAGGCCGTGGCGAGCTCCCGCCGGGGGCGGGTCCGCCTGAGGCGGCTGTAGCGGCGACCTTCAGGTCGCCACGTGCTGACCCTCACGGAGGTCGTGGCGGGCTGAAGCCCGCCTCTACACCGATCGGCCATACCGGAACCGGCTACGGTCCCCCCATGCTGCCCCGTCCTATGAGCTACCACCGCCTCCGCCCGACTCAGGGCGGTGGGGAAGACTTCGCCATCCTCTACGAGATCCTGGGGCTGGGGACGCAGTGGCTCTCGCAGCGCAGGCCCGGCGACAGCATCTTCGTCTACGGGCCCCTGGGCAGGGGCTACGCCGTCCGTCGGAGCGCCGGCAACCTCCTGCTGGTAGCAGGCGGCATCGGCGTGGCGCCCCTGGTCTGGCTGGCCGAAGAGCAGGTGGCTATCGGCCGCAAGGTCACCCTCATCCAGGGAGCCCGCAGCGCCAGCAGCCTCTTCCCGGCCCACCTGTTGCCGCCCGAGGTGGAGGTCGTCGTCGCCACCGACGACGGCTCGGCGGGCCACCGAGGGCTGGTGACTGATCTGGTGTCCGAATACCTATCGTGGGCGGACCAGGTCTTCGCCTGCGGGCCCAAAGCTATGTCCCGTGCCCTGGCCGACCTCATGCGCCGCTTCGAGGGTGAGGGCGCCCGCCGAAGGCGGAAGCCGGTGCAGGTGCTGCTGGAGGAGGTGATGCCCTGCGGGACCGGTATCTGCTACGGCTGCGCCGTCATGACGCAACGCGGCGTGCGCCTCGTCTGCAAGGACGGCCCGCGCTTCGAGCTGAGGGACGTGTTCTGAATCGAGCCGTAAGGACGGAGCTTCAGCTCCGTCCGCAATCATCATAATCGGACAAAGCTGAAGCTTTGTCCTTACGGTCAGACTCACGCTGTGCCTCTTGACTGACCGCCTGATCCATGATCTAATGATCACATGATCGATCACGTTACCAGCACCGATGCCCCCTCCCCCAACGCCATCATCGAGGGCGACTGCATAGAGGTGATGGCGAACTCGTAAGAATCATCCCTGAGGGTTGAAACCCTCAGCTTCGAGGGGGTCATGTGGTGGAAGGCATCTACCACGTCTGGTTCAGCACCAAGGGCCGCAAGCAAGCCCTCGAGGGCGAGGTCGGCGACGATGCCAAGCGGCTGCTGACTGAGACTGCGCAGCGAACGGGAATCCGCCTCTTCGAGGCTGAGGTCGCGGCTGACCATGCCCATCTGCTCCTGGCAGTGACTGCAGGGCAGACCCTTTCGTCCGTGATGCACGAACTCAAGGGTGCCAGCGCCCGCGCTGTCTTCCTCAAGTATCCCGATCTCAAGATCGATCTCGGGCATCATTCGTTCTGGCAGAAGGGCTACGGCTTTCGCAAAGTCGACCCTAAACACATAGAAATGACGAGGCAGTACATCAGAACTCAGACCAGTCGGCCGCTAAGACATGACCAGTGATAGCCTCCCGAACCGGACAAGCTGCGGGATTCATCCCGCAGAGAGTGGTAAGATGCCGGAACCTGTCACTCTCTTCGCTTCCCTCTTGACTCCCCACCAGCCGCATGATCTAATGATCACATGATCGATCACGTTACCAGCACCGATGCCCCCACCCCCAACACGATCATCGAGGGCGACTGCATAGAGGTGATGTCGCAGTGGCCGGACGCCTGCATCGACCACTGCATCGCCGACCCACCCTTCGGCATCGCGTCGGGCGGCGGTCGCGGAGGCAAGGGCAAGGGCCTGGGCTGGGCCTTCTCCTCCCACGTCACCATGCAAGAGAACTGGGACCGCTTCTCCCAGGACGAGTTCTTCCAGTTCAACGTCCGCTGGCTCACGGAGGTGTGCCGGGTCGTGAAGCCCAACGGCAACCTGCTCGTCTTCGGCACCTTCCACAACATCTACCAGCTCGGCTTCATCCTCCAAAACGTCCTCAACCGCCGCATCCTCAACTCCATCATCTGGTTCAAGCCCAACGCCCAGCCCAACATCACGGGCCACACCCTTACCGAGAGCACCGAGCAGATCATCTGGGCTGTCAATGAGACGCCGGAGCGCGCCAAGAACTGGCTATTCAACTACAGAATAGCCAAAGAGCTGTCAGATGACATTCAAATGCGAAATCTCTGGGAAGTGGGTGTGTCTGACAATGTGGTAATTGTTCCGGTGGTGCCCAAGAGTGCACGTAGGCACCCTTCCCAGAAGCCGCGCCAGCTAATGGACAGACTTACTCGCCTGGCAACCAGACCCGGCGACGTGATTCTAGACCCCTTCGCGGGGTCGGGAGTGGTGGCGTTGTCTGCTCTCCGCTACCGTCGTAGATACGTGCTGGTAGAACTCATGCCAGACTATGTGGCTGCCTGCAAAGCGTCTGTTGCTGAGTTCCCACTGACCAAGCGCGGGAAACTGATGCAGCGCGAGACGGGGTTTACCGACGAAGAGCTCGATGTGCTTACGGAGGTCCCAGTTCCGCAGGCAGACGATCTTGATCTGGTGTTCAAGGTGCCTGAACTAGTGGAGAATGGAGCGGAGACAAGGAGCCACATTGCCCGAGAACTGAGCTATGTACCCAGACAGGGACCCTACTACGCCGATGCCGCAATATCTGTTCGCCTTGTCGAGGCCATCGGCACTCTGGGCAAGACGGGCCAGCGTCTAAAGGTTACCGAACTGGGACAGGACTGGTTGCGGGCACCGCAGTCCGACAGGGCAAGGATTCAGCGAGAGGCGGTGCTAGCTGCTCCCGTGATCAAGTACGTCGCTTCGCAGTTGGGTGTTGATGTTCGGCGGACTTCGGCCACACATGATCTCTTGGATCAATCAGCGGTGGCCGGGGTCTTGCAGGAATTGGATCTGTCTCCAAACACAGCCGGACGTAGAGCGGAAGCCTTATGTGGTTGGTTGAAGAAGATCGTGGACGCCGCGCTGCCGGAATAGGTGGCTGAGACCGCGTTCGGTGAGCACATCTGGGAATCCACCACTGTCAGCCGGAGCCTCGTTCGAAGCCGAGGTCGAAAAGGTGATCCGCAGCTTAGGCCTTTCATACCTGCGCCAAGTCAAGATGGGGTCAAGTATTCTGGGCCGGCGGCGGATCGCTGACTTCCTAGTATACGACGATGAAGGGAGATCATTAGGGATAGAGTGCAAGTTCCAGCAAGGGCCGGGGTCAGCGGAAGATAAGCTGGTTCACACAATCACGGATTTTGACGCTCGCCCGGTGAAACACATTCTTGTGTTCGGCGGTGAAGGCTTTTCAAGGAACATAAGGGGCTATCTTCTCAGCACCGGCAAAGCGGTAGAGGTAGACCAGCTCCGCAACTACTTGGTCTTCTACTTCGGTCTCAAGCAGTACTTCCACGAGTTCGGGCAGAAGCCCTCATAGCAGCCCCTTCGCCGGCGCCGGCACGCTAGCGCTGGCCGCTCGGCGCCACGGCCGCCGATGGCTGCTGATCGAGAGCGTGTCCCGCTACGTGGAGATGGCCCGCCGACGACTGGCGGCGGAGGAGGCCAGGCCCCGCTTGGAGACACTGTAGGGGCGGTTCGCGAACCGCCCCTACGAGGTGAAGACCGAGACCCGTAGGGGCGCAGCATGCTGCGCCCATAGTGCTTAGCGGGCCTGGAGTTCCCCCAGCTTGGCGCCAAGGTCGACGTATTCGTCGGCGACGGCGCGGAGCTCAGCAGAGGTGCTCTCGGCGAAGGCGACCACCTCCACGCGCACCCCCTTGCTGGCCACCAGTTCCACCAGGCGGCGGAAGTCGCCGTCGCCGGACACCAGGCTTACCACGTCCAGCCGATCGGACATGGTGAGGACATCCATGGCCAGCTCCACATCGAAGTTGGCCTTGATGCTGCCGTCGGCGAAGCGCTTGAGGGGCTTTGTGACTATGCGGTAGCCGTGGTCGGCGAAGGGCTGAACAAACTTCTGGCCCGACAGGGGCACCATGGGGTCGTCGCTGATGGGGGCGTAGGCACTGGCCCGCACCAGCTCCCGGCCGCGCGACAAGAGGTCCAGGAGACGACCGAAGTCAATGGTGATGCGGCGCCGCTCGGCGGCGTACATGACGTTGGGCACGTCGACGAAGATGCCGACACGCGGGAGGGGCAGCCCGCCCTGGCCGGGTGCGCTGCGGGTCAGGGCAGTACTCAGGCGCGCCTCCAGGGATCCGAGGGACCGGTGCATGCCCTGGAGGGCTTTCAACTGCTCAGCAGCGTAGGCCTCCTGTACCGCGCCCTGGCGCGTGAGGAGCCCCTGGAGGTCTGCCGAGTCGGCTGGTGGTCTCGGAGATGGTGGCGTCGGGGCAGGCGCTTCTGCTGTCGTCGCCTTGCTCCCACGGCGCCGACGCCGCGCCGGCGCAGGAGGGGGAGAGGGTTCGGCGGGGGGTTCCGGGGTGGGCGGCTGAGTCGCTACCTCGGCGGCCTTGGCCTGACCACCCCGGCGGCGTCGCCGCGTTATCGCGGGCATGCCCGAGGGAGGCTTTGGCGCCAAGGTGCTGGGCTTCTCGGGCTCCGGTTGCCGTGTTCGCCGGCGTCCCCGCGGGCGCGTCCTGGCACCCACGCGAGCTTCCTCCTGCTGGGCGAACGACTCCAGCTCCGGCTCCACGCGAGGAGGCCGCCTCCGCCCGGACGGACGGCCGTCTGGCCGGCGGCGGGAGCTATCCTGCCGGGGAGGCTGGCCTACTTGCTGGTCAGGCGGGTTCGGGGGCGTCGTCGCTGCCCCCGATGTGGGCTCAGTGCCAGCGGGGTCGTCCCTGGCTTCGCCCGGGCCTCGGCGACCGAAGAATCGCAGCGCCATGGACTAGCTCACACCTCCAGCGGCGGCAGCGCCTACGTCTGCCATGAGCGCCAGCACGCTACAGCGAGCGGCAACCTTCTCAGCCAGGGCCACGAAGGCCTTCGCCTGAGGCGAGTCTGGCTGAGACTCGGTGATGGGCACGCCTTCGTCGCCGGCCGCCCTGGTCTGAGCGTCCAGCGGTACCTCCCCCAGGAACTCCAGGCCTAGGTCCTCGGCCGCAGCTCGGGCGCCGCCATGACCGAAGATGTCCGTCCGCTCCCCACAGTGGGGGCAGACGAAGTAGCTCATGTTCTCTACCACACCGAAGACGGGCACCTTCATTCTATCGAACATGGAGACGGCCTTGATGGCGTCCTCCAGCGAGACATCCTGGGGAGTGCTGACGATGACGACGCCAGCGACGGGCGCCTCCTGAGCCACGCTCAAGGATGCATCGCTCGTGCCTGGCGGCAGGTCGACGAGCAGATAGTCGAGGTCCCCCCAGGGAACGTCGTGCATGAGCTGGCGGATGGCAGTGTGTATCATCGGCCCCCGCCATATTATGGCAGAACCCTTCTCCAGCACAAATCCGATAGAGCAGATCCGGACGCCGTAGCGCTCCACGGGCTCCAGGCCATGCTCGGAATCGGCCATGAAGCCGGCCGAGAACCCCATCATGATGGGCACGTTGGGACCTGTGACGTCTGCATCCAGGAGGCCGACGCGGGCGCCCCGCTTGGCCAGGGCCACAGCCAGGTTCACGGACACGGTAGTCTTGCCAACTCCGCCCTTGTTGCTGGCGATGGCGATGATGTTGCGCACCCCTCGCACCGGCTTGGGCCCTGCCACGGCCTGACGCCCCCTCACCTCAGCGTCGATGGTTATGTCTACTGAACCCACGCCCGGCACGGCCATCAGGGCTTTCTCCACCGCCTCCTTGATGACGTCGCTGAGAGGACAGGCAGGCGTTGTGAGGACGACCCTCAGCGAGACGCGGTCACCCTCGACCCTCAGGTCGCGCACCATGTTTAGGGACACGATGTCACGGTGCAGTTCAGGGTCCTCCACCTGGCTCAGCGCGGCCAGGATCTCCTCTTCGCTGGGCTTTCTCATGCTTGTCCTTCCAATCCGGGCGGCAGCCGTAGGAGCACCGCCCCATATTCGCACAGAACGGGCTAGACCTCAATTGCGGCCCGACAGTGGTCGTCCCAACCTCACGCCACGACCAGGCTCGGCCTCGGGTAGGTTCTCACGTTGGAGAGCCCTGCGGTACGGGCGGACCGCCCTGGGAGGCAGCCGCCGGGCCTGCAGCAACTGATCGACGAGGCTGGCGTCGTCGTGCGTCACGACGGTGCGGATGAGGCTCTTGTCCCTATGCACCGGAATCTCAGAAGTGTGACCTTGGTCACATTCGGCGTCTCTGGGGCATCTGTATTATAGGCTCGGCCAGACAGCCGGGGCAAGGGCGTCGGCGGGTTATTTGTAGTTTTTATCGTCGAAAGCTTGACAGACCATGAAAGCTCTGCTATTCTGACGTTCCGTTGGTAGTGATTCCCCTCGGCAGGAAGGGGGTGACAGGACGAGATGACGCAAGAAGCAGCACTTGAAGAGAAGGCAGCGCCGGCGGCACCTCAATGCCGCCACCACTGGCTCATCGAGACCCCTCAGGGGGCCACCAGTTGGGGCACCTGCAAGCTGTGTGGAGAGCGACGTGAGTTCGCGAACTCTGCCTCGGACGCCCTCTGGGAAGGCGGAGGCTTCCCCACCGGCAAGAGCAGGCCCGTTGTTTCCTACGACGCCCGGATTGGCTCTCTCCGCGACGACGGCGAGGGCTTCTGAGAACCGCCCACTCGATATCCCTCGTTCCCGGACAGGGGGCGGCTCCATGGGCCGCCCCCTACGCTTGTCCGGGGTGCCCCACCACTAGTGATCCATTAAGTGTGTAAGACGGGGCACTTCGGATAAGGTGAGTGTGCAAGTAAACACTCAGTCCGAAGGAGGTCCCGTCCATGTCTATCCTAGCTCAAACTGGTTGTCTCCCTCAGCCT
>Ga0315289_10005760_pt1 | contig 18255 bp, 16 predicted proteins | sample YL17G11_40_MG_FD_203452 | JGI IMG/M metagenome (GOLD analysis project Ga0315289, IMG submission 203452) | Sediment microbial communities from Yellowstone Lake, YNP, Wyoming, USA - YL17G11_40 | ecosystem: Environmental > Aquatic > Freshwater > Lake > Sediment | place: USA: Wyoming | collected... | reverse complement strand
ATAACCCGGGATTTTTCATTCTATTGGCCCGATTCCAACTTCGTGGCCGTCTGGCTGGGGATAAACCTCGCCAACCGCATCAACGCCACCATTGGCGAAAAGGTCAGGCTCTACTCTCTTAAAGAGGTCGGCGGTTCCCTGACGGGCTTCTCGCCCAAAGCCATGCCCTGTGTCGTGACCGGCATTATCGAGACCGGTATGTCCACTTACGACGATAACTTCGTTTATATGCCGCTTAAGGCGGCCCAGGAACTTTTCGATCTCGATGACGCGGTTTCGACTATCGAAGTGAAAACCAGGGACTTCTTCCGGGCTTCCGGCGTCTCCAGGGCGATAGAAGAAAAGCTGGGCGTCAAATATATCGCCACCGACTGGAAGGACTTCAATCGCAATCTCTTTTCCTGGATGACGCTTGAGAAATGGATGATGTTCCTCGTTCTCATGCTCTTTGTCCTGGTGGCCGCAACCAATATCGTGGCGCTCTTATACATGATGGTTCTTGCCAAACGCACCGATATCGGAGTCCTCATGGCGGCCGGCCTGTCGCGAAACAGAGTCAAGAAAATATTCGCTTTGCAGGGGTTGATTATCGGAACTTTAGGGGGAGCGTTCGGCATAATCATCGGATCGATATTGGGACTGCTCCAAAAGAAGTTTTCCCTCATAGCCTTGCCGAGCGACATCTACTTCATCTCCGCTCTGCCGATCGATATCAGAATTCCCGATATCGCGCTTATCTTGATGCTGGCGATTCTGATAGGTTTGCTATTCTCCATCTATCCCGCGCTTCGCGCCTCCCGCCTCGACCCGGTCGACATAATTCGCTATGAATGAGGTTGATAACCATGGCAAATGAGGTGCATCTTCTGTCGGCAGTGGGGGTCCAAAAGAGATTTCGATCAGGTGACACTGTCCTGGAAGTCCTCAAGGGGGTTGATCTGCATCTTGCTTCCGGCCAGCTCGCCATTCTGACGGGGCCTTCAGGGTCCGGGAAAAGCACCCTGCTTTACATCCTGGGAGGACTGGACAAGCCCGATGCCGGCAGCGTGGACTTCCAGGGGCAAACACTGGGGAAATTCGGCGCCTCCCGCCTGGACAAATACCGCAATTGCGAGATCGGTTTTGTATTTCAGATGCACTATCTGATGCCGGATTTCACGGCCCTTGAAAATGCGATGATGCCGGCACTCATCGCGGGTCAAACGGCGGCAGTTGCCGCTCGCAGGGGAGAAGAGCTTATGGAACGCCTTTCTCTTTCCGGCCGCATAAACCATTACCCCAACCAATTGTCCGGAGGCGAGCAGCAACGGGTGGCGGTGGCCAGGGCCTTGATCAACTCCCCGCATCTGATATTGGCTGACGAACCAACGGGAAATCTCGACCGGGAAAACGCGGCCCTCCTTTTAAAGCTATTCCGCAAACTTGTCGATGATACTGGTGTATGTATCCTGGTGGCGTCGCACGATCCGCAATTGGCCGGTATCGGCGACGTGACCTATCGACTCTATGATGGCAAAATTATTGGCCCAAAAGACCTTGCCAATGGCGGCTAAGTTTGACATATTATCGTTCAGGGAACTGGTTTCGGCGCAGATAAGTTCAATTGATTGAGGGAAATGAAGATGCTTTGTGAGGACTGTAACCAGAATGAGTCGACGGTTCATTTGACACAGATAGTGGATAATAAAAAGCTTGTCTTGAATCTCTGCAAAGAATGCGCCGAAAAGCGGGGCTTTCACTCTCCGTTCGAGCATATGCCGTTTCCTCTCGCCGATATCGTGACCGGAATGGTCAGCCCTATAAAGATGTCTCCATCCAGGGGTGGCAGAAAGTCCGCCAAAGTTAAAAAATGTCCCAAGTGCGGCATGACATTCGAGGATTTCGGCAAGTCGGGACGCCTTGGATGCGGCGACTGCTACCGCACTTTCCACGATGAACTGACCGATTTGCTCCGCAGAATTCACGGATCGCCAAGACATCGCGGCAAGGGATGCGTCACCCCTGGTGCGGCGGTGGAACCCGTCAAAGAAGAAAGGCGTCTCAAAGATGAACTCAGGAGAGCTGTCGAAAATGAGGAGTTCGAAAAGGCGGCCAGTCTGCGCGACCAGATAAGGTCGCTTTCGGGGGCGGAGTAGATTTATGTCGGTGAAGTTGCTGGATGAAATGGCCAAGAGGCCGGCGCCGTGGCTGAATGCCGAGGGCCCGGATTCCGCGATTGTGCTTTCATCGCGCATCCGTTTGGCCAGGAATATCTCGGATTTTCCGTTTCCGCCAGCCGCCACTACGGATGTCAGAGAAAAGCTTATAGACTACATGCAGTCGGCGCTCATGAATCTCTCAAGTGCCAAAAAAGGAGGCTTTTTCCGCTCCGGCGATATCGACCGCATGGATCAGGCCTTCCTGACCGAAAGGCATTTGATATCACCGCAGTTCATGCAGGACGGAATCGGGCGAGGATTGTTCATTGACGAAAAGGAAAGAGTCTCGATTATGCTCAATGAGGAGGACCACGTCAGATTGCAGGCCCTCTCTTCGGGCATGTCCCTTCACGACTGCTGGGAGTACGCCAATACGTTCGATACCGAGATTGGGAGAGTTCTGGGGTACGATTTCGATGATGAATTCGGCTTCCTGACGGCTTGCCCCACCAATGTCGGCACTGGCCTGCGAGCCTCGATACTCATCCATTTACCGGGCCTGGCTCTAACTCGGGAGATCGAGAACGTCATCACCCGCATTTCCAAAGTTGGGCTGATGGTGCGGGGATTCTATGGCGAGGGAACCGACGTCCTCGGAAATCTGTTTCAAATCTCGAACCAGACGACACTCGGCCGCACCGAGGAAGAGATCATCGATTCTCTGGCAAAGGTCTCGAAACAGATCATCGAGTACGAAAAGGGAGCGCAGGAGACGCTAATGAAGGACGCCCCGGAGCAGATAGAGGACAAGGTCTGGCGTTCCTACGGGATATTGTCCAATGCCAGAGTGCTGGCCTCGAACGAGGTCATGAATCTGCTTTCGGCCATGCGCCTGGGGCTTTCGCTGGAGTTGATCGACAGGTTCGACTATAAGATGCTAAATGAGTTATTGATCATCACTCAGCCGGCGCACCTGCAGAAATATGTCGGCCGTGAGATGGATGTGACCGAGCGCGACATGATTCGCGCCGAGTTGGTTAGACAGCGGTTTGGCGATGCCAAGGGGAATTAATATTTATCAGGAAAGGGTGTTGAAACGATGAACGAAATGTTCACCGAAAGGGCTCGCAAAGCGATCGAATATGCCCGTGACGAGGCCGCCCGGCTGAAGCACGACTATATAGGCACCGAGCATCTGCTTCTGGGGCTGGCTCGACTTGGTGAAGGAATGGCCGTCGAAGTCTTGCGCAATATCGGCATCGAACTTAACGAGCTCAAGGCCTCCGTTGAAGAAATTGTCCAGCCATCCGGCGGCACTATGCAGATGGGGCAGCTCCCCTTGACCGCCAGGGCCAAGAAAACTCTGGAAGTTTCGGGCAACGAGGCCCGGGCCTTGAAATCGAAAGATATCGATACGGAGCATATCCTTCTCGCCCTTTTGAAGGACGAGGAGGGCGTGGCGGCTCAGGTGCTTTCGATGTACGACGTTGATTATAAGGAAGTCTACGAGGAGCTTCGCAATATTCAATCCGGAAAGCCTTCCGCATTCGGCCACAAAAGAAAGAAATCCAAGACCCCGGCGCTCGATCATTTCGGCCGCGACCTGACCGAGCTTGCCCGCCGCTCCCAGCTTGACCCCATCATCGGCCGCGAAAACGAGATCGAGAGAGTGACTCAGATCCTCTCCAGACGCAAGAAGAATAACCCAGTTCTAATTGGCGAGCCGGGAGTGGGAAAGACCGCCATCGCCGAGGGTCTGGCTCAGCGCATCGTCGAGGGCAAGGTGCCGCAGGTGCTCGAGGGCAAAAGAATCGTTACCCTCGACATGGCCTCCCTCGTCGCCGGCACGAAGTATCGCGGCCAATTCGAGGAGCGCCTGAAGGCGGTTATGAACGAAATCCTCAGTTCCAAGGATGTCATGATCTTTATCGATGAGCTTCACACTATCGTCGGCGCCGGCGGCGCCGAGGGCTCGCTTGACGCCTCCAACATATTCAAGCCGGCCCTTTCTCGTGGCGAGCTGCAGTGCATTGGCGCCACCACCTTGAACGAATACCGCAAGTATATCGAAAAGGACGGCGCTCTCGACCGCAGGTTCCAGACCGTCATGATCGATCCTCCTACGACCGAGGATACCATCAAAATCCTCACCGGCCTCAGGGAGAAGTACGAGGAGCATCACAAGGTGGTAATCAGCGATGAGGCTATCGAGGCCGCAGTGCATCTTTCGGATCGCTATATCTCCGGCAAGTTTCAGCCCGACAAGGCCATCGACATAATAGACGAGGCCGGTTCCAGGGCCCACCTTACTGCCTTTACCAAACCCGAGGAGTTTGCAAAGCTCGAGGATGAAATCATCGAATTCGGCAAGCAAAAAGAACTGGCCGTCAAGAATCAGGAATTCGAGAAGGCTGCCCATCTGCGCGATACCATCAAGCTGAAGAAAGAAGAGCTGGAATGTCAAAAGCGCGAATGGGAGGAAAAGCGTAACAAGGAAAGAACCGAGCTTAAAGCCGATGACATCGCTATAGTCATTTCCAAAATGACGGGTATCCCTCTTTTCAAGCTCGAGGAGCGAGAATCGCAGAAGCTCCTCCGCATGGAAGATGCCCTGAGCAAACGCGTTGTCGGACAGGACGAGGCCATTCACGCTATCGCCAAGGCCATACGCAGGACCAGAGCCGGCCTCAAGGACCCGCATAGGCCGATCGGGTCTTTCATTTTCCTCGGGCCCACGGGTGTCGGCAAGACCGAGCTTGCCAAGGCGCTCTCGGACTTCTTGTTTGAAGACCAGGAAGCGCTCGTCAGGATCGACATGTCGGAATATATGGAGAAATTCTCCGTCTCCAGGCTGATCGGCGCTCCTCCCGGCTACGTCGGATACGAGGAAGGCGGACAACTAACGGAGAAAGTCAGAAGAAAGCCGTACTCGGTCGTGCTGCTGGATGAGATTGAGAAGGCGCATCCGGAGGTATTCAATATCCTCCTCCAACTGCTCGATGAGGGCCACTTGACCGACTCTTTCGGGCGCCGTGTCGATTTTAGAAACACCGTCGTCATTATGACATCGAATATGGGGACTCGCGAGGCCAGGGTTGGCAAGTCGCTTGGATTCCAGAAGGGCGATATGCAAACCGATTACGAAAAAATGAAAGGCCGTATCCTCGATGAGGTCAAGAGGATTTTTAACCCCGAGCTCATAAACAGAATAGATGAGACGGTCATATTCCATGCCCTCGAGAAAGAGCATATCCTTTTAATTATCGATATTCTCCTGAAGGACATTCACAAGAGGATGGCTAGCAAGGCGATCACCCTGGAGCTGCGTCCCGATGCCAGGGAATACCTGGCCAATAAAGGATGGGACCCCAGTTTCGGCGCCCGGCCTCTGAGACGCGCCATTCAAAGGCATCTCGAGGACCCCCTGGCCGAGGAGATTCTCCGTGGCGAATACACTAATAATTGCCACGTCGTCGCCTATAAGCATGACGTGGAGGACAAGCTATCTTTTGAAATTACCGCCAAGAAACTCGGAGAGATAGAGGAAGAGCCGTTCAGAGCTTCCAAGTAAAACTGGATCAATCAATAATCCCCGGTGATATCATTATTGCCGGGGATTTTTATTTCAAGATTTGAATGACCGAGGTTTTTCCAATATCTCGAACGAGGACAATCCGTTCCCAGCCCAACGCGATTCATGAATGCCCGCGCCTTGCTCTTACCTTCGGTCCTCTCAACTGTTCAACTTTACTTCGTTCACAAGAATAAGGCCCTCTTCGAGGTGGGGAAGAGGGCCTTCAAACAACTTGGCGCTGAAGGAGACTGCAATTCTATTCTGAACCAGATGCGCCCTTCGATGGAATGACGGCGGCCGCCTGGCCGGGAGGGCAATCTGGACAGAAGAGTAGCTCCGGCCCCACCCCTTTCAAGAAGTTCACGAAATAACTTATATCGACGCCATTGAACTGGCAGTTGCCGTTCACGTCACCCGCCCCGTAAAGCTGCTGCCCGGAACCGGGGCAGTCGGCGCAGCTCACAGGCGGGGCCTCGCCGAATCCCTTGAAGTAATTGACGCCATAGGAGACGTCCACCCCGTTGACATCGGCGTTGTCGTTGATATCCCCCGGTATGTAGACACAGGCGCCCCCGATATCCAGCACGACCAGGGTTACCTGCAGAACGATCAATCCTTCGTCGGGGTCGTTGGAATTCAGGTTGATCTGGCCGGAATAAGTGCCGGGTGCCAGCGACGTCGCGTCGAACGTAACCACGACGGTATCCGTCTGCGAGGCGGGAACGAACCCGGTATCGGGCGCCACGGTAATCCAGGCCCTGTTGTCATGCAAACCATAAAAAAGAGTCGCGCTTCCCATATTCTGGATATACAGGTTCTTTGCCTTGATTCCGCCCGCAAATACCGTATCGGTGAAAGAGTACGCCGACGGGTTGATGTCGGGGACCGTTTCGTTTGTAACAAGCAGGGTCACCGGTATATCGATATTCGGTGAATCCGGATCATTGGAATCGAGATTGATATTTCCGGTGTAGGTTCCGAGGTCGAGGCTTGAAGCATCGAAAGTAATGGTCGCGGTCGTGCTCCCGCCGGGAGCCACAAAGCCGTTTGCCGGTGAAGCAAAAAGCCATGTGCTGACTATGCGGATGCTCAGGTTGCTGTGCATGTAAGAGGCGTTGTAAACCACTTCCAATCCGTCGTTGCCGGCGGCATTCTCAATACCTATCGTCGATAGGGTGAGCAGATCGTTTCCCTGGTTCATCGTAGCATAGTTGTATTCGACAGTGCCATTGGGGTGAAGAATCGCCTGGAAATTAAGATCGCCTGTCCCGCCCGGAGAATAGTAGAACGGCACATGGTCGTAGGAAACAATGAAGCGTGGCCCGGACGAATCGTAATAATAGCGGATCGTCCCCCCGTTGTCGGGATTGAGATCATCCCAAAAGACCGGCAGGAAATTGCTGGGTGAGCTAAGATCGGGAATGCCGGTGTTGACATACGTGATGGAGCCGGCTCCAAACGTAAGCATGCCGTTGGAACAGATATAAAGCTGGTTGTAGCTGTTCTCGAAGAACGGGAAGGTGAACCCGATATTGATAGGGCCCACAAAGGAATCGTCAGTCAAAGTCACTGGCGTCCCCGGGCCGGAGATATCCACCCAGTTCACAGGAGGTCCTCCCGGTTCGTCGGAATCTATCCATGAATGCCCGAAATCGTCCGGGCCGCCTTGCCCGAGAATCATCGGAGGATATTGCGACTCATCAACCGCCCCCGGTTTGGATAGGTCAGCAGGGATGAACCCAATCGGCTGTGTCTTGTCAAGCTCGATCACGACCGGAATTCGCCGGCCATCGCCGAGCAGAATGTTGTTCGTCACGGTCGACAGTGCGAATATGAGATACCCCTGGCCGGTATTGTTGATGTTTAGTGGCCTTGTCTCCACTTGCCCCGGGGCGATATCGACGTCATAATTCGCGGGGTCATAACCGATATTCGATGGCTGCGCCGTCCCCGTGCCCGAGACCGCCACATCATCTATATACCATCCCAGATCGTTGACATAAGTATCGGAGGCAAATCTGAATCTGAACTTCACGGTCTGCCCAATGTAACTTCCAATCTCGAATTGGGCTAATTGCCAGCCGGACGAGGAAGCGCTGTAGCCGGGTTCGTTGAGAGCGTAGCATAAATCCTCAGGATAGCCATTTACAGGTGTAATCAATGACCAATTGACGCCATTGTTCGTGGAAATCGAGACGTTGCCGCCATCATAGTAGTCCTCCGTGGAGTACCAGTGATAGAATTCCAGCCCGGCGTCGGGGCTGATAATTGTGAATTCACGACTATACAAGGGATCGTTGACATTATCGGGATAATTGCCTGCGAGCACCGTGCCCCAGCACTTGGTGCCCGAATGAGGGCTCGGAGAGCCGCCCGAGGGCGTCCCCCACTGCCAGACTCCGGAGCCGACATAACCACCGTTGCTGAACTCGAACGATTCCACCGGGAAAAGCACAAAATCAAGAGTATTGGTGCCGTTTTGTATCAATATCGATTCCTGATCGACACTGTAGTTGGGGGCAGTGGCGCTGACCTGATAAATCGAGCCGACAGGAACCGCCTGGAACCTGTAAAATCCATTGGCATCAGTCGTATCGGGTACCAGAGGAGTATCGAGGATTCTGACAATCGCGCCGGGTATCGCTGTGCCGGACGTATCCCTGACGTGACCTTCCAAGATGGCGCTCGGCGCCGAAGTTAGCAGGAAGTTCTGGGAGACCGTGTCGTTTGCGACGACGGCTACATTGTGGTCCAGAGGGTTGTAGCCAAAGTATGAAGCTCTGAGGGTATAGGTCGTATCCGCCGGCAGACCCAATATGTAATATCCCGAAGCGTCGGCATTGGCGGCATTAGCCCTCCCCACAACGGTCACTCGTCCCGGCAGGGGGTTGTTGTTTGATGCGTCTCTAATGTATCCATCGACGAACCCATAGCCGGTCATGGCCAGCTGGACCGCCGTGCGTAGATCGAGATAGCCGTGCCCATAGGTGTTGTCTTCTCCTGCCGGCCCCAGGTCTACGCAGGATTGCATGAGGATGTTCTTGATATCGTCCACTGCTAAGTTTGGATTGACCTGTCTCAAGATTGCGACGGAGCCGGTGATGTGCGGTGATGCCATCGACGTCCCGCTCCAGTCGCCGGCGTAACCTCCACCGGGAATCGAGCTGTAGACGTTAACGCCAGGCGCCACGCACTCAGGCTTGATAGCCATGTCGCCGGAAGCGCAGCTGCATGGCCCCAGGGATGAAAAACCCGCGATTGGGTAGCCGGGAGTGTGGCCGTCGATTGCCCCGACCGAAAAAGCGTTGAAATAAGTCGTGGCTCGGTCCGCCGGCGTGCGAAGGGAGTTGGCGCCGTAGGAACCTTCATTGCCGGCCGAAAAAATGACTACCACGCCCGCATCCTCGCAACCGTCTATAACCGTCCAGAACGTTTGGTCGCAATGCGGCACGCCGTGAAAGAACGGGGAATATCCCCAGGAATTACCGCAGGCATCAGGAACGTCGTCGGTGGTTCCTGGATTGCCGTCGGGATCAGCAATGAACTGGAACGATGCGATAATATCGGACGTGGTGCCGCCATAATCGACGGAGGCGGCCGCAATCCACTGGGCGTTGATGGCGACACCGACGGTGTCAGAGGTCGTCGTGCTGCGCCCGCAGATTGTGCCCATCGTATGCGTTCCGTGCTGGCCGTGATCGGTCGGGAAGTTGGTGTTCTGAACAGGATCGAACCAGCATTGGTTCGCCGGATGTCCATTGTTGCCTCTCCACCTGGCGTTTAACGCCGGATGATTTCCGTCGACGCCGGTATCGATATTGGATACAAGACGTCCGGCCCCAGTATATCCCATGCCCCAGACCTCAGGCGCGTGAATCACATCGAGGCCATCAGGGTGATAGGTGATAATTGGAAGGTCGCCGCCGCCCTTGATAGGTTGGATCGTTTCTACGGGGAAATCAAAAACGACCTTGTCCACCCCGTCCATAGTCGCCACCGCCCGGATTGCTTCTGCGGTTCCCCTGAAGCCGATCATATTTGAAATCCAGAAATTGCGGACCTTTTCGACTATGCCATCGGCTTCCATTTGGCCGAGCGCCGCCAGTATCGGCCCCTGTGTCTCGGTGGCCTTCTGCTGCAAGGCCGTTACAACTTCCAAATGTCTTTCCGCTAAAGTCGCCTTCCTGTCCTTTAGCTTATTGTTCAACGTGGCGTTGTCGACAAGATCCGACAACACTATGATGGCCCCGATTTTCTCATTTTGGCTGCTGTTGGCGATCATCTCGTCAAGAGGCCCCACTATATTTCCTGCATACAGCGAGCTTGCCATCAAGATAAGGCACGCCAAGGTCACAAAAGCATTCCGAATCATCGCATCTCCCGATCGTTAGATTTTTGCATTTAATGATTTAAAAGTTTTTTTGTCAGGTCCCCCACCTTGCCAAAGCACAAAAGCGAAAGAAGCTCTCTGGCTTATGATATTCAGAATCCCGGCAGAAATCAAGGCAAAAACTCGCTAATTCGCCCTCTAAACGTAACGCCGCCCGGATGAACTGACAAGCCTGATGCCAGTCTGTCCAGCCGGAAAATTCTTGCTACCGTGCAGGAATAATCTTCCCCCCCCGGACTGCGCAAGCCGGGAGACAATTATAGCCCCGTCCCGTAAGGCATTGAATCTCAATACGGTATTTGAACCGTTCCATGTTCGAACAGGGCGGCATAAGGCTTGCTCATACAAAGCGCCGAATGCGGAAAGTATGTCGAAAAATCTCTGCCTACCTGCCCGGAGACAGGGAATGATCATAAGAAAATTCGGCGCTGCCAGCATCGATACCGCCTTCTCCCAAATTCGAGCGGAACTTGGCCCCCAGGCTGTTATCCTCAAGACCCGAATCGAGAATTCGTCGCCGCACAATGCACATCCGAGAATAGAAATCACCGCCGCTGTCGACGCCGACCTGAAAAGCAGTCCTGATCGCCATGCGGCTTTTTCCATCCGCCCGCCTGATTCTCTCTCACAAGAAGATGCGACTGGGGGAATCCCTATTCCTGTGAGCAATGGATGCTGGCTTCCGTTACAGACACCATTCCCAGGGACGATCGAGGTCATCGGATGGTGAGCTCATCCGCCAGAGGAATCGCCCTTCTGTCAGGTTCCGGGGGAACTGGGCGCACTACCGCCGCCCTCAATATATCGCATACTCTTGCCGGGCAAGGAGCGAAAGTTCTTCTGGCCGATATGTGTTTCGGATGGGGTGGGCTCATTAGCTTCGCAGCCGACCCTCCGACCTTCGAAGTTCTTCTCGATTCCGATGCAGACCCTGAGAGAATTATGACCCATGCTACCGGCGGCTTCGACCTGTTGACATCGAATCCTCCGGAATTCCTGGAGCCATCCGTCGACGATTATAAGAAATTCGCATGGCTCATTAGCCGCCTGAGTCTCAATTATGATTTTATCGTTTATGATACCCCGGCCAGCGGACATCCGTTGTCGCTGTTAGCCGCCGGCATGAGCCGAAAAGTACTCCTATTTATTCGCCCTGACGCCATCTCTTTTGCCGCCTCCTACCGTCTGCTCAAATCCCTTAATGCGGAAGGGATTAACGAGCGCGTCAGCACCGTCTTCACGTTCGTCAAGTCAGCCGCTCATGCAGCCAGCCTCAAGACCAGATTCGACCTCGTCACGGCGAAATTCCTGGGGCTCAGGCTGGCGTCTTCCGGATTCATAGGTGTCTCTGAAGCCCTCCGCGGCGAGGAGTTCGTCACAGTGACGCTCGATTCGAATTCAATCAAGACCATCGAAAACTTTAGCCTCGACGAAAGCCTGCTGTTGCAAAATGAAACCGTCCACGGACGGCATAGCAGAATGCATCCAGGCCCGTCGCAATAGAGACGATAATTTAACGGATTCCAAAATTCAGACAGGGAAACGATATGGCGAACTTAGCAACCTGGACCCGATTCCGTAAAACAAACGACTCGCAGATGCGAGAGAAGCTCCTCGCAGATTACCTGCCTCTTGTCAAGAACGTGGCCGGGCGTATGGCCGCTGGATTCCCCAAATCGGTGGAACTCAATGATCTCATCAACACCGGTGTCATCGGCCTTATAGAGGCCTTTAATAATTTCGACCCGGAGCGCGGAGTCAAGTTCGAAACCTTTGCCGTGCCGCGCATCCGAGGCGCCATCCTCGACGAGCTGCGGGCCCTCGACTGGGTGCCGCGCTCCACGCGCTCTAAGGCCAGGAGCATAGAAAAGGCGGTCAATAAGCTCGAAAACGAACTGGGACGAGACCCCACCGACCAGGAGATTGCCAGGACTCTCAAAATGTCCATGGAGGACCTGCGTTTTGCGAAGAAAGACGTCAGCGTGACCTCACTTCTTTCCTTAGACGAACTCATATGTCGTGAAGATGACAACCGCCAGGTGCCTCGCATCGAAACGGTCGAGAACTCGACCAGCGTCGATGTCCTGGACGACATGGAGAAAATGGAGCTGAGGATTTTCTTGATGCACGCCATCAGCAGCCTTTCCGAGCAAGAGCGTCTCGTCGTCTCTCTGTACTATTACGAGGAACTGACTCTCAAGGAAATTGGCGAGATAATGCTCATCTCCGAGTCGAGAGTCTCCCAAATCCATACCCGCGCAGTTTCGCGGCTGCGGGCCATGATTCGGGATAAATTCGCCATTTAGGGAATATCCATGATCTCATTCGTAACTATCATCATCGCCCTCACCGCCCTGGGATTCGTGGTCTTCATTGGCCTGTCTCTAAGGACATTAAGGAACTCGAGTTTCGATGCGGCTCAGCTGTTTCAACGTCACATAAAGGAAATCCTGGCGATGCCGGGCATGCAAGAGCTTCTGACCGCCGCAAAATTCGACCAACAACAGGAGAGCGGTGCAGAAAAACCCGGCGCTGACGATAGAGTAAATGCGGCTTCGGAGAATTGACGCCGAAATGGAAGTGTAGGAAAAATGTCAGGTTCAACCAAATCCAAATCGAGCAAGCCCGGCTGGCGTCTCGACAATACTATCAATCTCTGGCAGAGAGTGAATATTATCGTCAGGCGGGACGGCAAATGCTCCGAGTTCGTTTCCCGCGTCGAGGACATCAGGCAGGATTGTCTGGCTCTCGAAATGCCCATCAAACAAAGCGGCGACCTCAATTTACAAAAGGGAGATCAAGTGGAGATCAATTATAGCAGAAAGGACGGGGCCTATTCTTTTAGAGCCAGCATTCTCGATCTCTTCAGCGAAGACGGCAGGGCCGTTACCGCAGCCCCGGTCTCGGATGTCCAGCGGGTTCAGAGGCGAAAATTCGTGAGACTGGATATCTCGGGTGAGATGACATTCCGAGAGCTCGCCGGCGACGCCGGCAGTGAGGTACTTCTGGGAATGGAGATGAGCGGGGCGCTCCTCAATATCTCCGCCGGTGGCGTTCTCTTCGAGAGCCCCCTGCCGCTAAAGAGCAAGAGCCTGGTGGTCGTGAGCTTTTCCTTGAAAGGGAGACGCTCGCTGAAGAACATACTTGCCTCCGTCAAGAGGATCGACGGTTCCAGGGAGAAAGGTTTTCTGGTAGGGGCGGAATTCCTCACGAAAGCGAACCTCGGCGAGTATGGCCTCGAGAGAATTTCGAAGTTTCTGCCGCCGGGAACCGGCACGTTCGACGAGAATCTTCAGAAACTCGTGATACAGTTTATTTACGCACAGCAGATTGAAATGCGCCGAAAAAATATAAGCGGCAAATGAGCTACATGCTTGGAAGCCTGGCCTGTGGCGGTCTGGAGACGATTGATGCGACCGAGGAAAGGGTGGATTGATGGTTTCCGAAGGCATGGCCGAAAAGAGAATTCTTGTAATAAGCGCCGACAATTTCGCATGCGAGGTGATAAGAAAAGTCCTTGCCAGGCATTTTGAATTAGACGTCGCCAGCGTTGACAGCGGCGGCGACGCCATTGCGGAAGCCCTGACTGGAAAATACAGCGGGGCCATAATCGATCACTATTTGCCGGGGACCTCAAGCCGCAAAATTATAAAAACAATTAAAACCATGCTTCCCGGCTTTCCTATGATGATGATGACATCCGATTTTTCGGAAGAGACTCTCAGGTCGTTCCAGAATCTTGGAATACCGGATATTATCCATAAACCGTTCAAGATGCATGCCCTGATCGACGGCATTACGGCCTTGATCGGGGCCGGCGGGAAACCATCGTCGGCCGTCCAGGTCTAAATGCGGCTCAACGCGGAGGAATCTGTGCCAGGAGAAAAGAAGAAAGCACCCACCATCGGCCCCGAGCATGAAATCAAGGTCCTTGCCGAAATATCAGCCTCGGCCCAGAAGAAAAAGGCCGAGAAAGGCGATTTCGAGGAGATTTTGGCGCAGCTTGGCGAGATTATCGATTTCCGCTCGGCCTCACTTTACTTATTCTCGCCCCAATCCGGCAAGCTCGAGGAAACCTGCACCGTCGGGAGAAAAGTGGACCTCATAGATTTCGTGAATTTCGAAATGGGGAGCGGAATTTCAGCCTGGGTGGCGAAGCAAAAACGTCCCGTCATCCTCAATAATCTTAGAAAATCGCAAGGTGGAACGCATACCAAATCCTTTCTCTCTGTCCCCATAATCTCATCGGGTGACGTCAAAGGAGTTGTCAATCTCGCCCATGACGAGCCCGACTCATATACCGCTCGCGATTCCCAGGTCGTCTCCATTGCCGCTTCCATCATCGCCCTGATTGCAGAGCGGATAAATTATGTGGAGATTCTGTCCGCCAGAGACCGCGACATAGAATCGCTGAAGCTGGCGGCTGGCAACTCCATGCCGCTCCTTCCAGGTGATTGTGCAGGCACCGGTGGCCATTTATCGAATGATTCCATCGGTCGCAAATTAGCCAATTCGCTGGCCATAATTTCTGGAAATGCCCAATTCCTGGCCATGACCATGAAAACCTCCGGCTCCTCGGTCCTGAAAAGGCTCCGAGCCATTGAAAAAGAAGCCGCCAACATCCTGGCGCTTACGAAAGCGGTGGGGAATACACACAACTTGCAGCGTCATTCTTCTCGTTCCGAACGCGAGGTGCAGCCAAGCGTCTGCGCCGATTGAAATGACCCCGCCGGTCGACATATTCGAGTTGCGGCTTCCCAACTCGCAGATACAGTATTTCGGAATCAGCAGAGAGCGCAAGATTATTCCGTCGCATGCCGCAGGAGGAAGTTCTTTCGCGCAGTCAGGGGGGGACTCACTTGGCGCCTCAAGGATCATTCCGATGCAATCAGCCGAATTCAACCAGGCTCTCGACAGCGCTTTTGACGGACATCCGTCGACATTCCGATTCACTGCTTTCTCCGCCGAGCGCCAGACCCCGTTTGAATTGCATTTGATACCCTCCCGCGCAGCGGATGGAGATCATATAACTGCTGTCCTGATCGACAGGTCCGACGAAACCGAAGTGGCTGCCGGGCTTCGAGCCAGGATTTCGACCCTCGATCTTATCAGCCAGGTGGTCAAGGCTTTTTCAGAGACAAGGAATCTTACCGACATACTGCGCATAATCCTCCTGGGCGTCAGCGCTGGATCCGGCCTGGGTTTTAATCGCGGATTCATTTTACTTGCCAACGAAAGCAGGTCCCATCTTTGGGGCTGTCTGGCGACCGGGCCATCCACCCCGGAGGAAGCCGGGGCCATCTGGCAGGATATGGCCCAGCGCGCTTTAAGCCTGGAGCAGATTCTCCGCCTCTATAGGTCGAATCCCGCCAGGGATAATGACATTCATGTGAACCGGCTTGTAGCCTCCTTGAAAATTCCGCTTTCCGACGCTTCCAATTTCATTGTCCGCGCCGTCAACGATGGCCATTCCATTATCACAGTTCCGGAAATGATAGACAGCCCCGGCAGCCGCGAGCTCATAGCAAGATTCGGTACCGATTCCATTGCCGTAGTGCCCCTTTTTTCACGGGAAAATCTGCAGGGCGTTCTGCTGGCGGACAACCTCATTACCCGAAAACCGATCTGCAGTGCAGATATCGATGTGCTGGAGATATTCGCCAAGTACGCCTCCGATGCCATCGAAAACTCGCGCCTCTACGGCAAATTGGAACAGCAAGTCTGCCGCCTTAAAGAAGCCAATGAGAAAATCGTCCAATCCAGAGAGAATCTCATCAAGGCCGAGAAACTGTCCAGCGTGGCTAAGATAGCCCTTGATGTCGCCCATGAGATCCGCAACCCTCTGACCATCATAGGCGGTTACGCCAATTCCCATATAAGAAAGCTGCCCGCTGACGATGCCTCGTTCAAAGTACTCGAGGTCATTTGCCGCCAATCTGCGAGGATTGAACACGCCCTCGACCGTTTCTCCAGCGTCGTCCAGCTTAGCGAAAGGAAGGAAGGGCGGTTTAGTCTGCCCAACCTTATTAGGGAAACGATCAACATGCTTTGTGCGGGGGGAAATTGCGAGTATCCATCGCTTCTAATCGAGCCGGGTGCCGAATGGGATATGGTCTTTGTCGACCAGGGTCTCTTTCATCAGGCGTTGATCGCCATCGTGCGAAAAGCGTCGCAAATGGCGAGCGATATTTCCGATCTGCGCATGAGACTGGCCAGGGACGGCCATCGAGGCATCATTTTTATCGATGGACCTGATAATTGGCCGGAATTTGCCGAACAATTCTACAGGATGCTCAGGGACAGCAGGGGGGACCTTAAGAATCAGGATATGGCGGTCGCCCTCGAGATTCTTCAACATTATGGAGGCGGCATCGGCCTGGCACCCGATAGCGATAACGTCATGCGTGTTTACATGGAATTGCCTTTATGCCGGGAGGAGGCATGAAAAGCATATTAATTGTCGATGACGAGGAAGAGATCCGCTCTCTTTACGAAAGCGAGCTGGGCGACGAAGGGTATTCGACGCATGCCGTTTCAAGTGGCGAAGAGGCCCTTCATTTTATCGACGCCAATCCCGAAATCGACCTGGTTATCCTTGATATAAAAATGGGGCTGCTCGATGGTCTCCAGGTGCTTGAGCGGCTGCGAAGCAGGCGGGCCGACTTACCGGTCATCTTAAATTCCGCCTACTCGACTTACAAGAGCGATTTCAAATCCTGGTTGGCCGACGCTTACCTGGTCAAGTCACCGAATCTAAGCGAGCTTAAAAACTCTGTAAAGGAGCTACTGCGCCTTGAACCGGCAGGACGAGAAAGTCGATGACGGCCTTTTGAAGCGCATTGAACGTGTCTCCGGCGAAATCCAGCTTCTGGCCTTGAATATCGCCGTGGCCGCCGCCAAGATCGCCCACAAGCAAGACCTTGGTTACGAGGTAAATCAACGCCTTTCTCAGCTTGTCACTCAGGCCACACAGGCTGTGCGGCATATGAACCAGGTGCTGGGGGCCGCCGGCGCCAGAAACGACGCGCGTAACAGCGTTGAAGAACCGATGACCCTGGCTGTCGACGGTGACCTCATTCAGGACATAGAGAATTCCATGGAATCGATTATCGCCGACTCCCAGAAAATCACTGAAATTCTCTCCGGCATCAAGAAGAAGAGGATCTGATATGTCGCCGGCCTCTGTTCTGATAGTCGAAGATGAAAAAGACATACGCGACGTGCTTTCCGAAATGATAGAAATGTTCGGCTATCGCGTGGCCCTGCTTGAGAATGGCCTTGACGCTTGGAATCGCATCTCCGCCGAGAGCTTCGAAATCGTCGTCACCGACCTGGGACTCCCCGGCCTCAATGGCATCGACCTCTTGAAAAGAATGCGCGCCCATGGTATCGATATACCCGTCCTTATAATAACCGGGGTCGGTTTTGAAAGCAAGCTCCACGAATTCACGGGTTTCATGAGCTGGGACTATCTGCAAAAACCTTTCAAAATGAATGATCTCAAAGAGAAGCTTTCAAAGCTGGCCGAATCCCGAATTAAGAACGCCCCCAAAGCATTAAAACGTCATTGAAGCCGACCCGCCCAGCGCTTTGATGCCGCGCCCGAGGGTGCTCTGGAAAGAGCCGCGTGACCGACGACACCAAGAATCTCGTCGCCACCAACGGAAACCGGCTCCAGAAGCCTCCTCTCGGCCCTAAAAACCCGGGGCGGCGATGTGAGCCTGCCCCGTCATTACATACCTTTATTGACAACGGCCCTTTAGATCATGGGAAGATTCCATCATATTGCATTCTGAAACAGTCCGGCCGTTTTGGGGCCTGAAAATGACGAGGGTCGCTGGGAACGGATAATTTAGATGCCTTTCGAGTCGATAAAAAGAATGATGCAAACGAGAATGACTGAGTTGTCGAGCATTCTCCGACAGGAAAAGGCGCTGCTGGATAATTACCTGCAACTGCTTGCCGACGAACAGCGTTCGATATGTGAAAGGGATTGGCATGGGGCCGAAAGGGTTCTCGAAGCGGCCAATAGTCTCGCCCGCAGAGCGTCGAACCTCGAGAATCGCAGGCATGCCTGTTTGGCCGGTATCGCCGAACTGGAGACTGCCAAGGCATCTTCGGGGCCTCTGGCGACGGAAAGGCTCGATGGCTGG
>Ga0315289_10005759_pt1 | contig 18258 bp, 12 predicted proteins | sample YL17G11_40_MG_FD_203452 | JGI IMG/M metagenome (GOLD analysis project Ga0315289, IMG submission 203452) | Sediment microbial communities from Yellowstone Lake, YNP, Wyoming, USA - YL17G11_40 | ecosystem: Environmental > Aquatic > Freshwater > Lake > Sediment | place: USA: Wyoming | collected... | reverse complement strand
GGCGCGGGCGCGGCGTTCCCGTCGACGGCGCTGGCCCTGGGCCCCGGGACGAGGGTGCGGCCCGCGGAGAAGGGCGACGAGAGCGAGGGGGAGGAGGAGGAGGACGAGGGGGGAGGGGAAGGCGCGAAGAGGAAGCAGCGGCAGCAGCAGCAGCAGCAGCCGGGAGGCGGCGCGAGGAGGAAGCAGCGGCAGCAGCAGCAGCAGCAGGGAGGCTGCGAGAAAGAGCCCTCGACTGTGACCCCTCCCGCTGCTGCTGCTGCCGCTCCTCCTCCTCCTCCGCTCAGCACGCGCGTCCTGCTGCTCGACGTCGGCGGGCGCACCTGGGCTCTGAGAGCAGAGGACGAGAAAGGGGCCGCGGCGTGGCTCGAGGCGCTGAAGAAGGCTTGCAAGTGGGGCGGCAGCGTCGGCGTCGGCGTCGGCGTCGGCGGCGCTCTTTCCTCTTCTTCGCCTTCTCTCTCGCCGTCGTCGGCGTCGTTCGCTTCCGCCTTGCCCCGTTCCTCTTCGTCGCTTTCTTCCTCCTCTGCCCTCTCCCCTTCTCCGTCGATGATGCTGCTCCGGGCTCCTTCGACCGTTCCTCGCTCTTCTGCTTCTCCTTCCGTCGTCGTCGGCGCTGCGGCATCGGCGGCCTCCCCCTCCTCCGAGCGCGACGCGGCCGCTGCTGCCACCGCGTCTTCTCCTCCTTCTCCTTCCTCGCCGCCATTTCCTCTTGCTCGTTCCCCTTCTCCCTCCTCCTCTGCTCGCCTCTCCGCGAGGCTTTCCCTGGCACTGCAGACAACGACCGCCGTCGCACACCTGGGGAGGTCGCCGAGCGGCGGCCTTGCCGCCGCCAGAGAGGCAGCGGGGGAGGCGGCGAAAGGAGGAGAACGGAGGGTCCCAGAAGAGGAGGAGGAAACGGCGGCAGCAGCAGCTCCCGCCGCCGCCCTCGCTCCGGCGGTCGAAGCAGCGGCTGCCGCCTCGACGCGAGGAACTCGCGAAGAGGAAGAGGTAGAGGAGGAGGACGGAGACGAAGGGGGCTTTGGCGGCGCGGCTTCGGCGGTCGTGAAAGCGTCTGCTGCCGCTGCCGCTACGGCGGTGACCTCGGCCACTGCTGCTGCTGGAGGAGGAGCAACGACGGCTGCTTCGGCCACCGCCGCCGCGACCCCTTGCTCTCCGATTGCAGAGGTCGTCGTCGTCGCAGAAGAAGAAACAGGAGAAGAAGGTGACAAAGAGGCGGAACGCAGCCGCGGCGGCGACGCGGAGGCCGCCGTCTCCGTCGCCGTCGTCGCCGCCGCCGCCGCTGCTGCTGCCGCTGTCGCCGCCGCCGCCGCCGCTGCGGCTGCTGCCGAGCCTAGGCCTCCTCCCGCAGCGGCCTCCGCTCCTCCTCCTCCTCCCCTGGATTTCGAAGAGCCGCGGGAAGCAGCAGCAACTTCCCGCAGTCCCGAGAGCGTCCCGCAGTCCCCGGTCGCCGTCGAGGCAGCGCCGCTGGCCGCGAGAGCTGCCGTCCCTGCTCCTGGCCTCTGTCGGCCTCCGCCGCCTCCTCCGCCTCCCCCTCCTCCACCTCATCCTCCGCTGCTCCACCTCCGCGCCGCCGCCACCGTCGCCGCCGCCGCTGCTCCGGCCATCATCCGAAGGCCCGCGACGCCACCCTCCGCGCACCTCTGTCCTCGGGTCTCCTCCTTCTGTCTGTCTTCTTCTTCTTCTGCTTCTTCCCCTTTTCAGCTGGGAGAGGCGCCTCCGTCGCCGCCGCCGCCGTCTCTTCTCCCGCTGCCGCTTCCGTCACCGCCGCCGCCGCCGCCTGCGGCGCCCTTGGCCGCGGCCGCCGCCGCCGCCGCCGCCGCCGCCGTCGCTCGAGCCGTGGCGCTCGGCTCGCTCGTCGACTCGATCATCGCGGACCTCGACGGCGTCTCCTGCTCCCTGGAGGAGCTGTTCGAGGGCGCCGCGAGGCAGCAGCGAGAGCAGCAGCGGGATCAGCAGCGGGAGCAGCAGCGGACGAAAGAGGAAGAGGGAGGGAGCGCGCCGGCGAAGGAGGAGGAGGGAGCGAGCGCTCGGGCGAAAGAGGAGGGAGCGAGCGCCGCCGTCGCCGCTGCGCCTTTTGCTTCCTCCTCCTCCTCTGCTCTCCTCTGGAGGGGAAACACGCTCTACGACGAGAGGGAATCGACTCTGTCGTCGAGCAGAAGCAGAAGCGGCGGGAGCGCCGCCGCCGGGCAGCAGCGTCAGCAGCGCCAGCAGCAGCGCCAGCAGCAGCAGCAGCAGCAGCAGCAGCGCCAGAAGCAGCAGCAGCAGCAGCAGCAGCAGCAGCAGCAGCAGCAGCCCTTTCTCCCTCCTGCCCCGCCTCCGCCTCCCCCGCCTCCCCCGCCCTCTTCCTCCTCCTCGCAGCTGCAGCTTCCCGAGACCCCTCGCCCGGCGGACCTTCCGCCTCCGCCGCGCTGGCTCGTGACGATGAGAAAGAAGTCTCTGTACGAAGGGGAGACGATCCCGGCTCGGCGGTCTTCTTCTTCCTCGTCTTCGTCTTTTCCGACGGCGACGGCGACGGCGACGCGTGCCCCCGCTTCCTCCCCGCACATCCACCACCGCCTCCATCACCTCCCGCGCTCGCGCTTCAGGTCCCTGCACCTCTCGAGGCGACACCCAAGGAGTAGCACGCCAAAGGCCGTCGCCGCTGATGCTGCTGCTGCTGCGGCGGCGGAAGCGGAAGCGGCCAAAGGCACCGGCGCCGGCAGCGGCGGCGGCGGCGCAAGCTTGGAGAAGCTGCCGCTGCCTCTCCTCCTTTCGAGGCAGCAGACAGCTGCTGCTGCCGCCCCAGTCATCGACGCCGTTGCTGTTCCTGCTGCCTTTGCTGCCAGGAAGGTCAACGCTAGCAGGAGCAGCAGGAAGGGAATAGCAGGCGAGAGGCACCGGCGAGAGGCAGCAGCGGAGAGAGAGGGGGAGGAGGAGGACGACGGCAACGACTGCGACGACTGCAACAGCGTCAGCAGCGGCAGCAGCGGCGGCGGCGGCGTGGCGACGGTGAGGCCTCTCTCTCCACTCGCTTTCGCTGCCCCGCTACGCTCAAGCCCCCCGCGAAGTTTCTGCCGCGTCTGCAGGGCAGAGACGACGACGACGCCTCCTTTCTCCTCGCACCAGCGACGGGAGAGCGACGACGGCGGCGACGACAGCCCCCTTTCTCTCTCCGACGCCTCCTCCTCCTCCTCCTTCTCCCTTTCGTCTACTCCCGCCTCCCCCGACCGCGGAGAGAGGGGCAGGAAAGGGAGGGAGCCGCCTCTGCCGCAGCTTCGCCGCCTCCCTCCTCACCCGATCTCGGGAACGAGGGTGCGGCTGGAGATGCCCCGCGGGACGACGGTGACGCTCTCGACCGCGGTCGCCGCCGCGGGTCCCCCTTTTTCTTCTTCGAGCAGCTGCGGCTCCGCTTCTTGTTCGGCGACGAAGAGCGGCGGGAGCGGCGGCGGGAGCGGCAGCGCTCGCCGACGGGGAGCGGCTCCTTTTACGCTGCCTTCCTCTCCTTCGATTGCTTCGTCGCCGCGCTCTCCTGTCGCGCCCGTGGAGGAAGAGGGGAGGACGGCGGTGGCGGCGACGGCGGAAGCGCTCCCTTCTTCTCCCTCTTCCGCCGCCGCCCCTGCTTCTCCTCGCTCGCGAGAGCCGAGGCAGAGGCACGCGCAGAGCGGCGCCCCTTCCTCCACCCCCCCGCGCGACGGCTTCTCCTTCCCTGTCGGAGCGGGCAAGCGCGTCGCCGCCGGGGCCGCGGCCGCCTCGGCGGTCGCCGACGCCGCCTCGGCCGCGGCCCTCGACCTCGCCCGTGCGGTCAGGGGAGGACGAGGAAGCTCTTCCTGCTCTCCGTCGCTCCCTCTTCCTTCTCGCTCCTTGTCGGCGGGAGCTCACGCCGTGGCGCGAGCGCGAGCGATGCTGGAGGCCGCGGCCGGGATCGCTCCCTCGCCGAAAGCTTCTTTTTCTCCTCCGCCGCCGCTGCCGCTGCCCCCGGCGCCGCGGCCCCCGGCGGCGGCGCTGCTGCGCCGGCGCAGGCCTTTGCCGCCCGTCCGCCTCCCGGCGGAAGTGACGACGGGCCCTTCCTTTCCTTCTTCTCCTCCTGCTCCTTCTCCTCCTCCTCCTCCTCCTCCTCCTCCTCCTCCGCAGGCTGCTGCTGCTGCTGCCGCGAGGGGCTCCTTGGCCCCTGGGGTCGCGGCCGCAGCTGCTGCGGCCGCGGCGGCAAGGCTGGGAGGAGCGGGCTCGAGCTCTTGAAGCCTTTGGCGGCGGCGCTGCTGCCGCCGCTGCTGCCGGGTCCAAGGAGAGAGGAAGGAAAACGTTCCCCTTGTCCCCCCCCCCAAAAAAAACGTTCTTTTTGCTTTTCACCCCCCCCCCCCACGCGCACGAAAGAAAAAGACGAAGAGAGAGAGTCGATCTTCGTTTTTTTTTGAAATACAGTGTCAAGAGAGCATCGGTTTGACAACTCCCGAAAATGAGAAAACTCTCCTCTTTCTCTCTCAGCCAAGGTCAAAAGAACGACTCTATCCGAGGACGCTTCTTCCTCGCCTCCTCGTCCTCGCTCTCGCTGCCGCTGCTCCCGTAGCCGCCGACGAGCCCCGCGAGGCCTCCTCCGGAGTTCTCCCTGTCGCCTTCGCCTTCCTCGCCCCCTTTCTCTTCTTCGCCTGCACTCGCTCCTTCCGCTGCCGGCCCCTCCTCCTCCGCCGCCGCCGCCGCCGGGGCAGGAGGAGCAGGAGGAGCAGGAGCAGGAGCTTCCTCCGCCTCCTCCTGCGTCGCCGGCTCCGCCGGCTCCTTGCCCCGCCCCGACGCCGAGTCTTCCCTTTTCCTGGCGACTAGCGCGGGGGGGACCCACCCCCCGATCGCCGCGGGCCCGCCACCGCCGCCCGCCGCCGAGGCCCTGCCGACGACGGCGGCGACGCGCTCGCGGTGCTGGTCCCGATTCTGGTGCTGGTTCTGGTGCTGGTTCTGGTGCTGGTTCTGCTGCTGCCCCTTTGCAGAGGCCGCGGGAGCGCGCCTGCCGCCGCCTCCTCCGCTACCGCCGCCGCAGCCGCCGCCGCCGCCGTCGCGGCCGTACGAGCCGCCGTTGGCCCACGCCGCCGCGGCCGCAGCGTCCCTCGCGGCGGCCGAGGCGCCCGCGGTCTCCTGCTCGCGCCTGCGGCGCTCCGCGGCGCGGCGGTGGGCGGCGCCGCCCAGGTGCTGGCTCCACGCGGCCTCGTCGCGGAAGGAGGCCTGTTTTTTTTTGTGTGTGGGGGGGTGTTTTGGAGGTGTCGGCGAGGGCGGGTCAAGAGACGGGTCAAGAGGGAGGGCGCTCGAACGACAAGGTGAAAAAAACCAATGCCCCGTCCCCCTCATTCTCTCTCTCTCTCACTTCTCCCTCTTCCCTGAGTAAAAAAACTATTACCACTCACGTCGCAGAGCTCGCAGTACGCTGCCTCGGGGGCCGCGATGGCAGCGGCGCTCGCGATCGCCGCGGCGGCGGCAGCTGCGGGCCCCCGGGCGAGCGAATGGTTTGATGGCGATGACGGATCGGCGTCGTCGCTCCTCTTCGCTCCGCCTGGCCTGGCCGAGTACGGGTCGTTCGATCTGGAGCTCTGTTGTGAGAGAGTGTACAGTGTTCCGCACGGCAACGTAGTCGAGAGGGAGGGAACTGGTGGTGAGCGAGAGAGAAAGAGAACGCCGAAGGCGACGCGGGCATCGGTTCTTTCTCGCCCTCCTCGTCCGTCTCGTCTCTCTCTCCTCCTCCTCAAGCGTACCATCCTCGCCTCCCGTTTCTCCCCGCGCTGGGCCTCCCTGCGCGCCATGCGCTGCTGGAGGGCCGCGAGCTGGTCCGCGGCGGGTCGGTTGGTCGACATTTTTTGCTTTCGGTCGCGGTTTAAGGAAGGAAAAGAAGAAGGAGGCAAAGAGGGTCGGGCGCTCGCTCGTTGAAAGAAAAAGCAGCAGTCTCCAAGCTGGTGCCTTTTTCTCCCGTCTCTCTTTCGGCGGCCACGAGAGAGAGAAAGAGAGATGGGCAGTGGATGCTTCCATGCGCGAGCTTCCTCTTTCTTCCTTCTCTCGACTCAAACGGGGCCCACGGCCTCTTGGAGAAACGACAAAGTGAGAGTGACGGGAGGGAAAAGAAAGAAAAAGAAAAGAAAAAATCTCGCCCTCTGTCCTCACTATCTTTCGTCGCCTCTGATCGTCTCTTTCCCTCTTTCTTTTTCTCCCCCTCCCTCCCCACCTCCTTTCAAAAAACAATGGCCTCCATCCGCATGGCCGCGCCCTGCGGCGTCGCCTCGCGCTCCGGCGGCGTCTCCCCCAAGGTGAGATTGAACTGAGAGAGGGAGATACCCAGGAGAAGCAAAGCGCTCAATCTTCCTCTCTTCCCCTCCGACGAACCGAACGAGACGAAAACACGTACAACTTTTTTCTCTTCGATGCGGGCATTCACGTGCCCTTTTGGGCGCCCTCCGCGCTGCTCTCGATCCCCCAACGCCGCGGCGCGGCGCGTTTGCGACGTTGCGCATCATCTGCGAAGCACATAATGGGATCTCGAGCTCCGGAAAGGCTCTGAAGCGACGCTTGTTTCTTCCGTTTGCGTCGATGGATTTTAGGGCTCTCACGCCGCAGTTCCGAACGTCTCGACGACGACCGTGTCCCTTTTTCTTTTTTTGACATTTCCAAAACAGGTCGCCTTCGCCGCCCAGCGCAGGGCCGCTCCTTCGGTACGATTGAACGGTTTCGATACATAGACGGTGTCCACGGTGTCGAAAGGGGGGGATAAAGGCTCTCGCGAGAGAGTGAACAGGGGCTACGCAGGATCGGAGGGCGCGCCGCTTCACCTCTGGTGCTCTCTCTGAACTCCTCTCGCTCGGCCCCTCCTCTCTCGAGCGAGCTCGATCGAAGCGAAAAAAGCAAGACAATCCTTCGATTTGCATTTCCCTTTGCCTAGGGCAGCGGTCTCGAGGCACTTTTTGAGCTCCTGGATGCACCCGGTCCCGATTTCTCGCTCGAGGGGCCCGTCTACTGCTCGCCAGTGGCGGTTTGTGCGAGCGGATCGTGCGCATTGGGGCCCAAAAAGAGAGGGACAAAAAACTCGGATCGCGCCGGCGGCTGCGCGATCGAGCTCTGTGCCTCTCGAAGAGGCGACCGGGCCCCTCGTCGCTCACAACCTCCGCTCCTCCTCTCCCCCCGTGCCTCTCCCTCTCTCCCGAACCGAAAACACCACAGGCCCGCCGCGCCGCGGTCGTCCGCATCAGCGCCCTGGCCCAGCGCGCCGAGTACATCTGGTTCGACGGACTCGAGGGCGCCCCGGAGAAGGTCCGCTGTTTTGTTTTTTCGTTTTTTTCCCCCCTCTTCCCTTTTGAGAGAGAGAGCAGAGAGAGAGAGGAAAAAAGACGGGGAAAAAAAAAAAGAGAGGCCCGAAAATCCCCACCCTCGCCCGCTCAAAAAGGAAAAGGAAAAAAAAACCCCGCCGCACCCCCCCAAACCAAAACCGCAGGGCACCGTCTTCAACGAGATGCGCTCCAAGACCAAGGTCATCCAGAAGCCCGTGACCAGCGGCAACCCCAAGGACTTCCCCGACTGGTCCTTCGACGGCTCGTCGACGGGGCAGGCCGAGGGCAACAACTCGGACTGCATCCTCAACCCGGTCGCGGTCTACCCGGACCCCGTGCGCGGCGGGCAGGACGTGCTGGTGATGTGCGAGGTGCTCAACCCGGACTCGACGCCGCACTCGACGAACACGAGGGCGGCGCTGGCGGCGCTCATCGACGCCGCGGTGCGTTTTTTTCTTTCCCCCGAAACCTTTTTGCTCGATCGGGGTTTTTTCGGAGGGTTCTCTCCTCTTTCTTCTCTCACCTTCTGCCCCTCCCCTCCCTTGCCTTCTTTCCTCTTTCTCTTTTCCACCCCCCCTCTCTCTCCCCGTCAGGTCGTCGCCGAGGCCCCGCTCTACGGCTTCGAGCAGGAGTACACCATGCTCACCAACTCGGGCAACGTCTACGGCTGGCCGCAGGGGGGTTACCCCGCCCCCCAGGGCCCGTTCTACTGCGGCGTGGGCTCGACGTCCGTGTACGGCAGGCCGCTCGCCGAGGCGCACATGGTGAGTGGAGGAGGACGTGGGAGAGGGAGAGGCCGAGAGGGAGGGGGCCCAAGGCGTGCAGTTGCTTTCGTTTCCTCTCTCGTTTCTTTTTCACTCGCTGATCGACGATGCCTCGTGCGGACCCCGAAACCCCCCAAAACCGGGAAAAAACCGAAATAATCAACAGGATGCGTGCATCAAGGCCGGCCTCATCATCTCCGGCATCAACGCCGAGGTCATGCCCGGCCAGTGGGAGTTCCAGATCGGGCCCGTCGGCCCGCTCGAGGTCGGCGACCAGGTGAGTTTTCCCCCCGCTTTTCCTTTTTTTCCCCGTCTTTTTTTAACCTTTCGGAAGATGGAAAAAAATCTCATTTTCTCTCCCTTTTTCTCTCCACCCCAAAACCTCTCCTCCCCCCCTCTCTCTCCACCCCAAAACCTCTCCCTCCCCCGCCACCCCCCAAAAAACAAAAAAACGAAAAAAACTAAAAAAAGGTCATGATCGCCCGCTGGCTGCTCCACCGCCTCGGCGAGGACATGGGCATCGTCTGCACCTTCACGCCGAAGCCCGTCAAGGGCGACTGGAACGGGACCGGCGCGCACACCAACTTCTCGACCGAGTCGATGCGCCGCGACGGCGGCATGAAGGCGATCGAGGCCGCGATCGAGAAGCTGTCGAAGACGCACGCGGAGCACATCTCGCAGTACGGGTCGGGCAACGAGGAGCGGCTGACGGGCAAGCACGAGACGTGCGACATGAACACGTTCAGGTGGGAGTTTTGAGTTTTTGAGTTTTTGAGTTTTTGAGTTTTTGAGTTTTTGAGTATTTTTTCCAGCTTTGGAGTGCACAACGCCTTTCGGCGCTTCTTTCTCTTCTCTTTTTGCATTCTTCTTCTCCGCCTCTTCCTTCTTTCTCACCGCAAAAATAATATCTCAATAAAAATCCCCAAAACCTAGGTCGGGCGTCGCCGACCGCGGCGCGTCGATCCGCATCCCGCTCCCCGTCCAGCTCGCCAACAAGGGCTACCTCGAGGACAGGCGCCCGGCCGCCAACGTCGACCCCTACACCGTCGCGCGCCTGCTGATCAAGACGACGATGAAGTAGATCGGAGGAAAGAAAAAAAGGCTGTTGAACCTTTTTCGTGACCCAAAAGAGAGAGAGGGAGAGAGACAATGAGAAAAACGAGAGAGAGGGATGGTCAAATAAAAATAGAGAGTTCCCTCTTTTTTTTTTGTGTGTGCCGCTACTGCCTTTTTCGTGTTTTTTTTGGGAGAATGGGGAAGAATGGGTGTTGGATGGAGAACGCTCCTTGTTTCGCCGCGCGTGCTGTGGGTTTTTTTTGAAAACAAAGCAAAGGAGAAAAGGAAAAAACGTGATTCTTCCCCCAAACCCCATACGTAACCTCCTCGCTTCCCCTCGAGATTATACCCGGATTCTCTTTTCTTACTCGACACGAGTCCTTTGGCGCGCGCGCGTGTGCTTGTAAGGAGAGAGAAAAAAAGGAAATTGAGAGAGAAACGAAAGAGAGTTCTTTTTTCCCCCTTTACAAAGAGTGGCTCTTCTTCTCCGCCGTCAAGAGAGAGATCGCAGCGCCTCTTTCAGCTTCGCGAGCCTCTCGGCGAAGCACGGAGGAGGAGCGCCTGACGCTGAAGGCTTCGACTGCCTCGACAGCAGCGCCTGCGGGAGGCTCGTGGCGGCGAGGAGCTCCGCCGCGGAGAGGACCGACGCAGCCGCCGCCGCCGCCGCCTCTGAAGTTCCCGACGAAGCCGACGAAGACAGCACCGCCTCCTCGGCGCCGTCGCACCAGCTCGCGAAGAGCCTCGCCGCCGCCTCCACGGCAGCCGCTTCCACGGCCCCTGCGGCGTTCGCTGCCCTCAGCGGAGAGAGCGCCGAGCAGATCCCGGGCACGTCGGCCTCGGCGAGCGAGGAGGCGGAAGGGAAAGGGGGAGACGGCGGCCGAGGAGGAGGCACCGCCGGCGCCGTCGAAGCCGTCGTCAGGAGGATCTTCTCGACGTCCCGCGCCGCGCCGCGCCTCGCGGCAGCTGCCTTCTTGCCCAGCGAGTGCTCCAGCACCTCCGCGAGACACGGCCAGAGGTCCCTGATGATGCGGGCAGAGAGGTCGATGCCGACGCCGGAGGGCTGTCCTCCTTCCCCTGTCGCCGCTCCGGCTTCAGCCGCCTCGGCCGCCGCGGCGGCGACGGCGGCGGCGACTGCGGCGATCCCGGCGGGGGCCGCCGAGGGGCCGATCGCAAACCTCCTGACGTCGCGCGCCGTCTCCCCCGCCAGGGAGTCCGCCCAGGCCACCAGCAGGGGGTTCACGACGGCCTCGAGAAGGGGCGAAGGCGAGAAAGAAGCGGCGCTCGGAGGGGAAGCAGCAGGAGCAGCGGTCGGCGAGCGAGGAGGCGTCGCCGCGCCAGACAAAGTCGAAGAAGAAGGAAAGCCGTTTTTGTTGAGGATGGCCCCGTCGACGTCGGCTGCCGCCGAGCAGACGGCGATTGCCGCCGTCTGTGCCAGGGCCGCCGCGAGGTCGACGCCCTGCGGGTCTGGAGGCAGCGAAGCGAAGGAGCAGGAGGAGGAAGAGGAAGAGGGAGAAGGAAGAAAAGGCAGCGGCGCCGGCGAGAGCATCGAGGCGGCCAGCGCCGCCCGCGGCGAGAGCAGCAGCCGCAGCGCGTCGGCCCTCGCCAGCCTCGCCCTCTCCCCGTGCGCCCTCAGCAGCGCCTCCGTCGCGTAGGCCGGCCCGGAGAGCGCCGAGAGCACCGCGCACGCGGCCCTGAGGTCCATGAGCCTGCGGCGGAGGTCGGGCTGGAGCCGCTGCAGGACGACGAGGGAGGAGGAGGACGTGGCGGCGGCGGCAGCGGCGGCAGGGGAGTCTCCCCCGGGGCCGCTCCGCCCCCCGTCGCGGAGGCAGCAGCAGCAGGCCCATCGGAGCGCCGCCGCCGCCGCCCCCGGCGGCCTCGGCGCGGCGGCTACCGCGGCGCGGACTGCCGCCTCGGCGGCGCGCGCCAGCGCGGCCCTGCGCGGCGCGAGGTCGAGCGCCCGCGCCGCCGCGGCGGCGTCGGACCGGCCTGCCGCGGCCCCCCCCGCCGCCGCCGCCCCCGCGCCGCCCCCACCCCCGCCCGCTCCCCCGACGGCCGCCCTCTCCGCGGCCCGCAGCTTGGAGAGCGCGCTCGCGAGCCGCCTCGCGGCTAAGGCGTCGTCGACTTCGTCCAGCAGGTCTCGCCAGGCGATCGAAGAAGAAAAAGAGGAGCCGGAAAGGCCGCGCCGCCCTCCGTTGCCGCCGCCGCCGCCGTCATCGTCTTCGCCGCCGCTGCTGCTGCTCGTCGCGGCGCTCTCTTCGCCGTCGTCGCCGTCGGACTCGTCGCTGTCGCTTTCGTCTCGGCACCCAGCCGCCGACCACACCTTCCTCCTCCTCCCCGTGCGTCGCCCCCTTCCCCCGCTCCTTCTCGGGACCGCGAGCCCTCTGCTGCTGCTGCCGAGGGCCAGCGCCTCATCCTCGAGCGCCGCCGACTCCTCCAGCAGGGAACGCAGCCGCGAGAGCGCCCGAGGGGAGAGGGCGCCCCCGTGGTGCCTCGCCGCCGCTCTCTGGTGCCTCTGTTTTCGCCGTCGCCGGTGGTGGTGGTGGCTGCGGCGAGAGCTCCCTTCTCCGTCCCGCCCCTCCTCCTCATCGAAATCCTCCCCTCCTGCCCCTCCTCCCCCTCCCGCTCCTCCTCCGGCAGCCAGCGCCACCGCCCGCGCAAGCTCGCCCCTCCCGGCCGCCGCGGCCGAGGTCAGCGCCGCGGCGAGGGCGGCGTCGAGGGCCTCGAGCTCTGCCCTCTGGGCGTCGACGCCCTTCTCCGTCAGGCCTTTCAAAACCCCCAGCGAGGAGGAGGGGCCGGGGGGGCCACCCGCGTCCCCCGCCGCCTCCGCCGGCGGGGGGACGGGGCCGGGGGAGGCGGCGGCGAGGCGCGCCGCGAAGCGGGAGAGCCTGGCCGCGAGGTCCCGCTGCGCCGCGGCGGAGAGGGGCGGCGGGGCGGGAGGGGCCGGGGCCGGGGAGGAGGGAGGAGGCGTCGGGCCGGCCGCTGTCGCTCCCCCCGTTCCCGTTCCGGTTCCTGCCGTTCCTGCTGCTGCTGTGGCCGCTTCGGCGGCTTCCGCTGCCGCGGCGGCCTCTCGGAGCTGCGCCGCCGCGGCCGCGGCCGCGTCCCCGGGCCGCCGGGGCTTTTTGGGGAGGGCGGCGGCAGCGACCCTCGGCGAAGAGGAGGGCGGCGACGGGGGCGGGAGAGGGTGCTGCTGCTGCTGCTGCTCGTGCGACTTCGCCGCGGAAGCATTCGCGGCGGCGGCGGCTCGCCTGCTGGATGGCAGGGAGAGGACCCGCTGGAGCCGCTTCTTGGAGGCGTCGGTGCCGGCGCGGACGAGGCGGCGGGCGGTGCTGCTTTGGAGGAGCGCGTTGAAGAGTGTTTTTTTTGGGGGGGAAGAAGAAAAGGTGAGAAGAAAGGTGAGAAGAGCAGGATCGATCGATGGCATCGTCGTCGTCGTCTCTCTATTGCTCCTTACCTTGTCGGCGCTCGCGGAGTCGCCGGCGGCGCCGTCTGGGCGCCGTCAAAGCCTCCCGTGCCCAGAGCCGGGAGTCTGGAGCGGCCGGGCGTCCGCGGCGAGGACGCCGAGGACGAGGAGGGCTGCCCGTTATCGCTCATGGTTTTTAGAGTATGAAATCTTTTTTTCTTTTTTCTTCAGTTTTCTTGATTGAGATCGTTTCCCCCTGCGCGGGCCGCATCAAAGCCTTCCGTCCGCCTCCCAGCTGGCTTTCTCCCAACTACTGTGCAGAGCTGCGCAAGGGACACACGCGGGACTTGCATCACCATCAATCAGGCGAAATGAAGGCGCTCGTCTTCTCCAGCTCGGAGAATGCGAAGGGCACCACCCAGGGCGCGATCCTCGTTGACCGCCCCGTGCCGCCCTCGCCTCCCGCGCCGGGGGAGGCCACCGTCCGCGTCCTCCGCGCCGGCGTCTGCGCCACGGACCTCGAGATCGTCCGGGGGTACGTCCCGGGATTCGAGGGAGTGCTCGGGCACGAGTTCGTCGGACAAGTGGTCGAGGTGAGCGGCGAGGGCGACGAGTGCGGCGGCGGCGGCGAAGGCGGCGGCGGCGGCGCCTCGACCTCGGGTCCCTCCGCTTCGGCCTCGTGGCTCGGCGCCCGCGTCGTCGCCGACATCAACTGCAGGCCCCACGGCTCGGTCCCGCTCTCCTCCTTCTCGGACAGCGAGGAGGAGCAGCGCGTCTTCGCGAGGAACCACGAGCCGGGGAGGACCGTCCTCGGCATCGTCGGCAGGGACGGCGCGCTCGCCGAGCTCGTCTCGCTCCCCGTCGCCAACCTGCACCGCGTGCCTGCCTCACTGTCCGACAGGGCGGCGGCGTTCGCCGAGCCGCTCGCGGCGGCCCTGCGCGTCGTCGAGCAGGGCCTGATTAAGGGCGACGGGAGGTGCTCGGTCGCCGTTGTGGGCGACGGCCGGCTCGGCTTGTTGGTCGCCGCGGTGCTCGCGGTCGGCGCCGGGGCGGGCCGCGGGACCTCGACCGCCGCCGCCGCCCCGGCGCCGAGGCTCTCGCGGCTGGTGCACTTTGGCAGGAGGCCGGAGAACCTGCGCCTCGTCCCCAGGATGCAGCGAGGCGGCGAGCACGAGACCGTGGTCGTGCCGCGCCGCCGCCCGGGAGAAGGAGGAACAGCAGGAGAGGCAGGCCGCGACGGAGAAGCGGCAGGGAGAGGGATGATGGAGAGGCACTCGGGGGCCTTTGACGTCGTCGTCGAGGCCTCCGGGTCGAGCTCGGGCATCGAGCTCGCGCTCTCCCTCTGCAGGCCCCTCGGCACCGTCGTGCTCAAGACCACCTGCGCGCCCCCGCCCGCCGCCGCCGCCGCAGCAGCAGCAGCAGCAGAGGGGGCGGCGGAGGGCGGCGGCGAAGCGGTGTTCTGGGCGAGCGTCGCCAACGACGCCGTCGTCAACGAGAAGAGGCTGGTCGGCAGCCGCTGCGGGCCGATAGAGGACGCCCTAGCAGCTCTCGAAAGGCACCCCGAGCTCGTGCGGCTCGTAGAATCGATGGTCAGACACGAGCTCCCCCTCGATCGAGGGGTCGAGGCGCTGAAGAAGGCCGCCGAGCCCGGGGCGCTCAAGGTGCAGGTGGTGATGGTGTAAGACGAAAGGAGAGAGACTGGGAGAAAGCGGCGACGTTTTTTTTTACTTTTTTTTCCCTTGCAATTTTGAGCGTCCAAAAAAGAGAGGAGAAAAAGACGAAGAAAAGGAATGGTCCAGCCGCCGGTCTTCGGCTCGTCCTCGACCGCCGCGGCGGCCCCGCGCGTGCGGTCGATGCTCCTGCTGGACAGCGAAGGGAAGCGCATCGCCGTCAAGTACTACACGCCTGACATGTGAGTCGAAGAGGAAGGTTTCTTTTCCCCCGTCGTCGGCGTTCAATCGATCGATGGTCGCTTTCGATGCTCATCTTCAACTTGCCCCCTCTCTCTTTCTCTCTCCCTCTTGTCTTCTTCAAAAATAAACAAAACAATAGGACGGTCGTCTCCAAGCAGGCGGAGTTCGAAAAGGCCGTCTTCGCCAAGACGGCGCGGGTCAACGCGCGAGGGGACGGTAAGAGAAAAAAGAAGAGGCGAAGGGAAAAGGACGAGAGCGGAACGATGGTTTCCCCCCCTCTTTCTTCGACCTCGACCTCTCCGGCTGACCAGACGACGGCCCCTCTTTCTTAAAAAAAAACACTCGAAACTCGAAAAAAAACCCTTTTCCCTCTTTGCAGCCGAGATCACGCTCCTCGACGACGCGGTCGTGCTTTTCAAGGTGAGAAGGAATCTCGCGAGATGAGAGAGAGAGAGAAAGAGTTGGAAGAGAGAGGAAATCCAAAGATCTCTTCCAAACCCTGACGACGAAAACAAAAAAACCCGAATGAAAAAACTTTGAAAATACAGACTCTCGGCGACCTCACCTTCTACGTCGTCGGGGGGCTCGACGAGAACGAGGTCCTGCTCTCGACCGTGCTGTCCGCGTTCTACGAGTCGGTCTCGCTGCTCCTGCGGTAAGGAGGAGAGGAAGAGAAGGAGAAGAAGAAAGAGAGTCTTTTTGTTGCTTTTCCTCCTCTTCTCGCGTCCGTGTTGCGCGAGCGGGCGAGAGAGCAGACCGAAAGAGCACCAACGAGAACGAGCTCACCCCCCGCCGCCCCCCCTCGACACACACGCGCACACACGCGCACGCAAACCAAAATCAGCGGCTCCGTCGACAAGAAGACCGTCCTCGAGAACCTCGACCTGGCCCTCCTGGCCATCGACGAGGTCGTCGACCGCGGGCTGATCCTCGAGACCGACCCGGCGACGGTCGCGCAGCGCGCGTCGATGGCCGGCGCCGAGGGGGAGGCGGGGGCCTCGATGGGCGGGCTGGGAGGGCTGGCGGCCGCCGGGGGCCCGCTTTCAGAGCAGACGCTGTCCAAGGTGATGGCGTCGGCCAAGGAGCAGCTGGCGAGGAGCTTGCTCAAGTGAGGGAAGAAAGGGAAGAAAAGGTGGAGGTTGAGGGAGAGAATGAGGAAGATTTTTTCTTTCTTGAAAAAAAAAAAAACCAACAAATTCATTTCTTCTTCTGCCTCTTCTTCTTCTGCCAAAGAAGAATTCCTTCCTCTCTTTCCAATTCGAGAGTAATATCGCGATGCGACCTTGCGCGTCAGCGCCGTCGACAGCAGTCGCCGGGCCCAGCGGGCGCGGCCTTGCCGTTGTCGCAGCGTCGATGCATCACTCGTCGTCGTCGCCTCGGGCATCAACTTCAAGGACTAGCCGCCGGCGCATGCCACGCCTCGCTCCCCTGACCTCCGCCCTCTCCTCCCCGTCTCTCTCGAGCTCGGAAGCGTCGCTCTCAAGCTCCCTACACCGCTGCTCGAGGAGAATGACATCCCCGGCGGCAGCAGCAGCAGCAGCAGGCGAAAGAGCGGGCGCGGTCGATGCCGCCGTCGACGCCGCCGCCGCCGCCGCCCGGAGAAACGAGTTCCGGGGCAGGCAGGACGCGCCCGAGCTGGGCGGCCGCCTCGTCCAGTGGTACCCGGGCCACATCGCCAAGGCCGAGCGGCGCCTCAAGGAGGCCCTGGGCAAAGTGGACGTGGTGCTGGAGGTCCTGGACGCGCGGGCGCCGATAGCGAGCACGCACCCGATGCTCGGCGCCTGGTGCTCAAACTCGCCGAATGCGGCGTCAAACGCCGGCTTCTTCATCGGCAGCGACGGCGCCTCGTCCTCTCCCTCTGCCTCCTCCTCCTCCTCCCAGCCCCAGCAGACGGGCAAGCCCCGCATCCTCGTACTCAACCGCTGCGACCAGGTCTCCGCCGCCGACCGCAAGGAGTGGGACCGCTTCTTCCGCGAGAACGTCACGGGCGGCGTGGCGCCCATCTGGACAGACGGCGAGAAGGGGACGGGCGTCGCGCTGCTCAAGAGGGCCGCGCTCGCGGCGGCGGCGCGGGCCAACGCGGGCCGCGCGCGGCGGGGCCTGGCCCCGCGCCCCGCGCGGGCCGTCGTCGTGGGCCTGCCCAACGTCGGCAAGTCGGCGCTCATCAACAGGCTGCTCGGCCGGCGCGTCGCGCCGTCGGCGCCGCGCCCCGGCGTGACCCGCGACCTCAGATGGTGCCGCCTGCGCGGCGCGGCCGGCGCGGCGGCGCTCGCGGCCAGCAACGCCGCCAACGCCGCGGGCGCCCCGACGGCGGCCCCCTCGCTCGACCTCCTCGACGCGCCGGGCGTCGTGCCCCCCTCGCTGGGAGACCAGAGGGCCGCGGCGAGGCTCGCCGCCTGCAACGACATCGGCCAGGCGGCCTACCTCGAGTCGGCCGTCGCGGCCGAGCTCGTCGAGACGCTGCTCGCGCTGCCCAGCGGGCGCGGCGTCGCCGCCGTTGCCGTCTTGGGCGCGAGGCTGCGCGTGCCCGAGGCGCAGTGGGAGACGGCCGAGGACTTTCTGTCCGTGGCGGCGTCGCTGCTCTACCGGGGCGACGTCGAGCAGGCGGGGGCGAGGGTGCTCAAGGACTACAGGAGCGGGGCCCTGGGCGCGGTGGCGCTGGAGGACGCGGGGGAGTGGGGGGAGAGGTTTCGGAGCAGGAGGAAGGGAGGCGGGGCGGGCTCGAAATGAGTGGGAGGAGAAGTGTAACATTTCTGATTGGATTCTTTGTTTTTTTTCCAAAAAAGCTGTCTCACTCTTCCTCGTTTTCCTCTTCTCCTCCGCCGCCGCGGAGCCTCCTCCGCGCTCCTTCCCCGAGGTCGGAGAGGCGCGAGCGGCGCCAAGCGGCGGCGGCGCCGGCGACGGCGGCGAGCTGCTTCCTCGCCGAGGAAGAAGAAGAGAAGGAGGACGACCGAGAGAAAGAAGAGCGGAGCTGGCGCTGCCGCTGCTGCTGCTGCTGCTGGTCCCCTCCTGTTTCTGTCTCGTCTTCGGGCGCCATCGCCTCTGCTTCTGATGCTTCGGAGGAGGAGGCGGAGTAGCAAGAGGGAGAGACAGAGAGAGGGGAAGGAGGAGGAGAAGAAGAGCAAGAGAGAGAAGGAGAGGAGAGCGACGCCGGCGAGAGCAGCGGCGACGCGAGCGACGGGGAGCTAGAGGGCGTGGGCGAGGGCGAGGGAGAGGGGGAGGGAGAGGGAGAGGGAGAGGGCGAAGAAGATGCCGGAGTCGCCGTCCCTTCGGTCCCCGAGACAGAGAGAGAGGAGGAAGAAGAAGAAGAGGAAGAAGAAGAAAGAGAGGGCGACACCACTGGGGAGGAGGAGAGCTCCTCGGGCGAGGAGGGCGCGGAGAGCGGGGGCGGGGAGGCGAAGGGGTGGCGGCGCCGGCCGCCGTTTCCGCCGCCGCCGCCGCCGCCGCCGCCGCAGCCGCCGCTGCCGCTCGCGCTCCCCTCGTCGTCCTCCGCCTCGGACCAAGAGGAGGAGGCAGGAGGAAGACCCAAACCCGCGCTCGCCGCTTCCAGCAGCGCCCCGCGCTCGATCGCCCTGCGCATGGCCCGCAGGAGGCCGTCCCGGGCCCTGAGAGAGCGGAGGAGCTCGGCCGAGGGGCGGGAAGGGGGAGGGGAGAAGCCTCCGCCGCCGCCGCCGCCGCCGCCGCCGTCCCCGGCCTCGTGCTCCCCCGGCCCCGCTCCTTCGTCCTCTGTTTGCCAGCGGCTCCCTCCTCCTCCTCCTCCTCCTCCTCCTCCTCCTCCTCCTCCGCCTCCTCCTCCTCCTCCTCCTCCTCCTCCTCCTCCTCCTCCTCCTCCTCCTCCTCCTCCTCCGCCTCCTCCT
>Ga0315289_10005758_pt1 | contig 18261 bp, 14 predicted proteins | sample YL17G11_40_MG_FD_203452 | JGI IMG/M metagenome (GOLD analysis project Ga0315289, IMG submission 203452) | Sediment microbial communities from Yellowstone Lake, YNP, Wyoming, USA - YL17G11_40 | ecosystem: Environmental > Aquatic > Freshwater > Lake > Sediment | place: USA: Wyoming | collected... | reverse complement strand
TGCCGCTCGTCGCCGGTGCCGGGCTTGTTGTCCGTGGCCTTGTCCCAGCCGCCGGGGGTGCTCCGCCGACTCGGCTGCTCGACCACGCCGACGTAGCTGCGCCCGTCCGGCTGCATCATGCTGAGCAGCCAGATGGTCCCCCACTCGATCTGCTGGAGGATGTCCGGCGTGCCGTCGGGCTGGTTGAGCTTGAACGTGCCGGCGTTCACGTCTACGGTAGCCGCGTCGCGGTTCAGGCCGAACTCCTCGTAGGCCAGGGCGAGGACGTAGGTCGAGAAGCCCTGGGCGTAGATGTTCAGGTCACAGTCGCCGGCATCGTGCCAGCCGCCTTTGCCACAGGGGATGTAGTCGCCCTCCTTGTAAGGCGTTCCCAGGCACTCGTAGGACCGGAAGCCATCCGTGCCCGGGTAGTTCGCCGGCACGCGGATGCCGTCGTCCATGTGGCAGAAGTCATGGCCGGGGAGGTCTCCGAGGTCAACCTTCGCGTGGCACATCTGCAACGGGATCATGCAGTCCAGAGTCGGCTGCCAGAGCCGGCCGTCGAACACGCTCTCGCGGATGGGGAATTGCACGGTGCCGCGCGCCCAGACGATGCGGTAGTCGCCCGGCGCGGTGACGTCCGAGAAATCGAACATGGCGAACGCGCCCTGCATGTGGCGCAGCGTCACGGTCTCCCCGAAGCGGCCCTCCTTGACCACTGTGCCGTCCGCCCGCTGGAGCTGGACACGGTCGTCAGCGGGACGATTCAGGTGCTTGGGCCATTCGAGCACGACCTTCTTTTCGCCCCGGACGGGGTAGCCGATCGGTGAGTAGCGCACGGCCCACGTGTCCTCTTCACGCATCTGCGGCAGCGTCAGGTAAAGGCGCGCGACCTCGCCCGCCTGCTCCGGAAGGCGGATGCCGATGAGGTACTTCAGGTCCTGCCAGCGGCGGCGGTCAGTGACGGACATCCCGCGGTCGCACTCGAGGACGAGGTTGAGCGACGGATTGTCCAGGTTGCACTCGATCCTGCGCACGTTGGACACGACAGTCTCAGCCTGCTCCGAGTACGTCTCCGGCAGTTTGACGGTCTGGCCGTCGGCGCGGATCGTCGCACCGCGGTAGTTGTTGAACGGCAGCTCGAAGAAGAAACTCTCCCAGTAGCTTCCCTGCCAGTTGCCGTTGCGGCGGAACTGGATAAGGACGCGGTTGCCCTCGATGGAAACCTGCTGGTCGTAGGAGACGCCGGCCCGCGGGATGTTGCCGTGGAACGTGATCGTGCCGACGCCCATGTCGACCTTCTTCTCCGGGATGCGCTCGATGGGGTAGTAGCCCGCTGCGCCCTGGCACTCGATGCCGGCGTTGTAGATGATGATCTCGCAGCCCTTCATGACATGCAGGCCGGCCGTCGGATCGCTCAGGACCATGAACGGCCCCTGCTGGATGCGCCCTTCCGGAAGGGGCATCGGGGCCTGCACCTGGGCGCGGCAGACCGCCCCGCCCAACGCGAACGCCACTGTCGTCACAGCCAACAGCGCCATTGCACGTCTCATCGGCGCGTTCCTCCTTTAAGGAGCACAATAACTCTGGTTCAGAAGCCTGACTTCTTCATGGCGTTGACCGCAAACACGTAGGCCGCCGTCTCCGCGATCGTGCACTCACCGTTCGGCACGTTGCCTTCGTCAAAGTAGTACAGCACGTTATCGGGAACGTAGGGATTGATCGCCGTCATCCCGGGCGCGGGCGCGCCCGGCACGGTGCCCAGCTCGGGCTTCAGCACGGCCCGCAGGTGCAGCGAGAAGATGCTCTTCGGGCCGTCGAGGCCGATCCCCGACACAAAGGCCACGTTGCTGAACGGGTGGAACCCGTACGTCCAGAGCATGGGCTGAACGGCCTTGTCCACCGACACCACGTCTCCCGCGACCTTGGAGACCCAGTAGGCGTCGAAGGCGCGCCAGTGCGCAGCGGCCGTGTTGCCTACCTTGCCGAAGTCGGTGTAGTGCCCAGCCCAGGGGCGCCCGCTCAGGCGGTCAGAGTGGAAGCGGGCGGCCCTGCGGCAGGTGCTCACACACGCCGCCTTGAGCTGACCGTCCGGCAGGCGCTGCGCAAGGCGGGCGAGCACAGGAGGCGCGTACCAGAACGACGCGGCACTCGACTCCTGCTTGGCGGGGTAATTCATGTCCAGATTCCCGATCCTGTCGGTCATCGCCTCCAGGTCGCGCAGGTACATAGGGTCGCCCGTCGTCATGTAGAGCTCGCCGAGCGCCAAGGCCACGTTGCCGTCGCGGCCCTTCGTGCTGGGGTAGAAGTACGCCGTTGCACGGTAGACCTCCTCGTGGGTGCGGAAGTAGTCGTAGGCCGTCCGCGCGGCCTGGAGACACGTCTGCGCCAACTCGGGCCGGGCCGCCTTGAGTGCACGACTGGCGGCGCACAGGGCCGCTGCCTGCATGCACTGGAGTTCGGCGTGGTAGTCCACGTACACGTGCCGCTCGTCGCCCGTGCCGAGCTTGTTGTCCGTCAGCTTGTCCCAGGGCAGGTCGTTGCGCCTCAGGTTCGGCTGCACGACGACGCCGACGTAGCTGCGCCCATCGGGCTGGATCATGCTCAGGAGCCAGAGGGCGCCCCATTCCACCTGCTGGAGGATGTCAGGCGTGCCGTCGGGCCGCCCGGCGGTGAACGTCTGCGCGTTCACGTCGAGCGTGGACACGTCGCGGTCCAGGCCGAACTCCTCGTAGGCAAGCGCGAGGAAGTAGGTGCAGATGCCCTGCGCGTAGATGTTCAGGTCGCAGTCGCCGGCGTCATGCCAGCCGCCCTTGCCGCACGGGATGGGATCGCCCGCCTTGTAGGGCGTTCCCTCGCATTCGTAGGCAACGAAACCGTCATTGCTGGGCGTGTGCGCAGGCACCCGGATGCCGTCGTCCATGTGGCACGGCAGGCGGCCGACCACGTTCGGCCCGAGGTCCACCTTCGCATGGCACATCTGGAACGGGATGAAGTAGTCGAGCGTGGGCTCCCAGAGCTTGTCCTCGAAGACGCTGGGGCGGAGTGGGAACGCGACCGTGCCGCCGGCCCAGGCCACGCGGTAGTCGCCCGGCTCCCGGACGTCCGAGAACTCGAACACGGCAAAGCTGCTCTGCATATGGCGATACGTCACCGTCTGGCCAAAGCGGCCCTCCTTAACCACCGTGCCGTCGGCACGCTGAAGCTGGACGCGGTCATCGGACGGACGGGCCAGGTGGTTGGGCCACTCGAGCACGACGGTCTTCTCGCCCCGGACGGGATAGCCGATCGGGGAGTAACGCACGACGTACCCCCGCGCGTCGGGCGCCTGCGGCAGCGTCAGGTAGATGTCCGTCGCCTGCCCGGAGGCCTCGGGGATGGCGAAGCTCACCAGGTAGCAGGGATCGCTGAAGCTGCGCCGGTCGGTGATGGTCATCCCGCGGTCGCACTCGAGGATCAGGTTGAGCGTGGGATCATCGACGTTGCACTCGAGACGGTGTACGCCGCCGGCGACGTTCGCCGTCTGCTGGGAGTACGTCGCGGGCAGCCTGAGGAGCTTGCCGTCCGCACGGACCTGCGCGGCCTTGTAGTTGTTGAACGGCAGTTCGAGGAAGAAGCTTTCCCAGTGGGCGTCGGTCCAGTTGCCCTCGCGGCCGACCCGGATGCGGATGCGGCCGCCGTCGATCCCCACCTGCTGGATGTAGGAGACGCCGGCCGGCCTAATCGTGCCACGGAAAGCGATCATGCCATCACCCGGGTCAATCTTCTTCTCCGGCATCCGGTCATAGGGCCAGTAGCCGGACCTGGCCGTGAAACCGCAGAAGACGCCCGCGCCCATCACGATGATGTCCGACCCCTTCATGATGCCCAGCCCGCCGAGGGGATCGCCAAAGAGCAGGTAAGGCCCCTGCTGGATCCGGCCGTTCGCCAGCGGCTTCAACGCCTGCACCTGCGCGCGGCAGACCGACCCGCCGAGTACAATCGCCACCAGCGCTACAACGCACAGTGCTCTCCGTGATGTGCCCACAACTGCTCCTCTCTGCGGGATACGGCGAGTTTGGGTTCCCTGACGGCGGGAGAGACCCGCCCTGTGCCGGTTCAGACCGCGTGATGCTCCCAGGAGACGGCTTACTTCCTCGCGCATGATACGCCCGCCGCCGGAAGGCTGTCAATCAGACGGCGAACGTGCTCGGCGGTCTGCCTGGCACCCATTCCGGCGCCCGGTACTCGGGACAAGTACGTGCGCCGGCTGCGGGAGCGCCGGACAGACTGGATGCGCTTTGTACTGGTCGCTGCTATGATCGTGACGTTCGCCGCGGGGTTGCTCTTCATGGTTTGCGTGTGGCGTGCGACGGCTTTGGCCAATTAGTGATACACACCAAAGTGACGGACGAGTGCGCGCCCGCCACATCGAGCAGGCTTGGGTCCGTGTAGACGTTCATGGTGAGGTTTAGCGAGGAGTGCCGCATTGCCGCCTGCGCCGTACGTGGCGCCACGCCATTTTTGCTGAGGTGGGTGCCGAACGTGTGGCGCAGGGCGTTGAGATCAGCGGTGCGACGTTGCTCATCTCCTCTCGAAATGCTCGCAGCCGCAATGTCCGGTCGAGGATCTTGACGAGGTGACGCGGGCCGGTGAGGAGCGCCTCGTAGAGAGAGCCGCGTGTACCGATGCTGTCAACACGCGTAGTCCCGCCAGGCCACATACGCTACCGCTGGGTTCCGCCCATTGGCGGGGCCTATCTTCCTGCATTTCAGAAGCTTGTGACGTAAGCGACGGCTCGGCATGCAGTTACGAGAATATGCTCAGAAGGCCACTTTTGGGACTTTTAATCCGTAGGTCATCTCCCCCATGCTGACCACTGCATCCGACAACGTAAGGTGCTGGCTGGCAAGGACTTACTGCGATAGAGTTGCTGGCCGGCTCTGAATCCGGAGCGCGCTCGTAGCGAGGGACGGCACTAACGCTGGACCGTCCTGACCATGGCGACGATTCCGGCTCTGACCACCGCTGGCAGGTCATCCCAGACCTCCACGATCGAGGCCACGTCCGGGCAATGCTGCCGCAGTGTGGCCAAGCAGCAGCCCAAGACAGAGCCCGTTGATGTTGTAAGTGCTTTGTGTTCAGGACAATAAAGGATCAGGGCTACGGTTTTGAAATCCGTAGGCCGAGGGTCCGAATCCCTCCGCCCTCACCACATAACGCCTTGTCACCAAATGGCTTATGGCTTTCAGTCCGAGCGCTCGGCAACGCTTCTGCCGGATAGTGATACGGATTTGATATGTCGTACAGGGGGCATCAGACCACCGGTGGTGCGTAGCCCTCCGGTCGACGAGGCGCCGGCGGCCCACGATCTTGCGAACACGCGGGTGCACCGCCGCAGTCTCAGGCGCCGCGTCCAGGGGCCAAAGATAGGCAATCCATAGGTCTTTCGCCCAGGGCTGAAAAGCGCCCGCGGCGAGGTAGAGCAGCACTTCCTCACGGAGCAGGTCGAGGCCGATCGCTACCTGCCATCCCGTGAGGCGGGCGCAAAGCCCCACGAGGGAGTGCGCTGACGGGCGAGCGGCGTCGGCGCATGCCCGGCCTACTGATCAGCGGGCTGGTTCAACAGCCTCATTTTCACCGCCATGTAAGCGTTTTCGAGGATTTGCCAACCCTCTCTCATGCAGGGCTGCCTGTCCGCCGGGAGGAGTATGTCCGCGTCCATCTTTGAGATCCGTTTGATGCTTTCGGTATATTGCCTCTGATCGTAATCGGCTCCTCCAGTCCATCCGAGCCTTGCTCCCGAGCAGTAGTCCGCCACCTTGACCGTGTCTCCTGTGAACAAGACGGTCCTTCCTTCTGTCACGAGCTTGTAGATGACGGAACCCAGGGAATGGCCGGGCACATGGATGACTTCGAAATCGAGTCCCGCCGCATGCACGACGTCGCCGTCTTTCACCCTGATATCTACTTTGCAGGGGACGAACTTTTCCTTATGTGTATAGGCATAACTTATCGTCCTCTCATCACCGGCTTCTATTCCTTCCGCGTCGCCGGTCCCGGCGACGATCCTGGCCCCGGCCTTCCTGAGAGCATGGGCATTCGCAGCGCTCGGGTAATGCGAGTGCGTTATCAGGACGTGCGAGATGGGAACGTGTGACAAGCCCCAGTACTCGATGTTGAGGTAAGCCAGCTTGAGCTGAGCTTCATCCTCGCCCGTATCCACAAGGACCAACGCATTCGTCCCTCTCACGGCGTAGATGTTTTTCAACTTGAAGCCACCGACGCTTCTTGTATAGGGGTAGGGAAAGCCTCCAATCAGGAATATGTCCTTTGTGATCTGCATGGCGTTCTTCCTTCACGGATTGCAGTGGGCGATTCTGTCCGGGAAAGTCAATCCCATTTGTACTCATCTTGAACGGAGGCGCCGCGCCAATCCAGCAATGCTCGCAGGTACATGCCCTGGAGTATTTTCCAGCCATCTACCATGGTCTTTTGTCCGTGGGAGGGAAGCAGGACATCGGCGGGCAAGCTGGCCATTCTCTTGAGGCTTTCGAAGAAGACCTTCCGATTATAGTCTGAGCCTCCCGACCAAGCGAGCCTTGCGCCCCGGAAGTCGTCTTTGTAGTACGCCCGCTCGATGTCGCCGGTGAAGTAGACGATCTTTCCCCCAACAACAACCTTGAGAAAGTGGGAGCCGTCAGTATGGCCGGGCAGATGGAACACCTGGAACTCGTGATCGGCGGCCCTGATGATATCGCCGTCTTTCGCCCGGATATCCACCGGGCAGGAGAACCGTTTCCCCCTGGGGATGTCCTTGTAGAAGGGACCGTAGTCTATCACGCGATCGTCACCGCTCTCGACCGCCTCCGCATCTCCTGCAACGGCGACTATCTTGGCGCCCATCTTTCTGAAAGTCAGGGCGTTCTCGATGTGGTCGAAATGGGAATGCGTGATGAACACATGGGTGACGGGGTATTTCGAGAGTCCCCAGTACTCCATGGTTTTTCGGCAACTTCGAGGTCGTGCTTCCCCCCGGCCTCGACAATTGCGAGGGAGTCCTTTCCCTTGACGGCGAACATGCTGGAGACCGTCGCGAAATCGTACCCTGATAGTTGGTAAATGTTGTCAAGAACCAGCATCGGTTTGCCTCCTGATATCTGGCATCACAGGCTCATGAGATGGCAGGCTGTCCTCTGGCCGGGCGAGGCGCTCGCGGGCAGGTCAGGCCGTCTCCAATTGCCCGGACTATACGGCCCCGCGATTGCCTTGTCAATCCGGTGTCCGAAGACGCTGCGGCGGTCGAGGAGGAGATTCGGCCTGCTTGATGAGCAGTTGGAGGTTGTGGCGGACAAAGGGAAGAATGGGCAGCGAGTGGAGGCGCCTAAGAATCCAAAGCGTGTAGAACTCTTGACGGCGACGGTGTTTCTGGTGGAGATGAAGGACCTGACCACCTGAATGGTCCGACGTAGTTGCAGGGGCTCGGCCTCTCATGGACCAAGGCTTGGCATCGGCGGTTGCCCGACGAGCCTTCCATCCCGACGTCGCGCAGAAGACCAATGACCCGAGAGGACCGGGTTCTCGCTCTGCACGCACCTACGGCCTTTTCGTAGTTACGGCACCAGGATATCAGAGGGCGGGCAGTCTTGAGCAACCTGGCAATGAGGAGTGACGCACGACGCTGGACTGCCCTCAGCGCCCCCTCACACGGCTGCCTCAGTTGCCTTCTGCTGCCACCAGGCGCGGGTGAAGAGCGCGACGGTTACCGCTTCCGCCGCGAAGCCGATTACCAGCGTGCCGGCAGCCGCGACGTGGTTGTACAAGCCCAACGCCGTCAGCAGCCAGGCGGCCGCCAGGATGGCCACGTTGCGCATGAAGGAGCCGGCAGTCATGCCGTGGGTGCGGCGGTGAAGCATCGTCAGGCCGTGGTAGTAGTTGCGCCACGCAATGATGGGCGGCACGAACACCAGCACCCACATCGCCTGGCGGGCTATGCGCAGCGTTTCCCCGGTGGCCCCCTGCAAATAGCTGAGGAAAAGCGTGCCCAACGGCGTGGCCACCACCAGCAACATGATGCAAGTCAGCACAGCCGTGGCAACGGCCATGAAGGTGCGCACGCCGTTAAGGTCCCTGCGGCCGAATGTGATGAAGACGTCCCGGAACTGGTTCACTGCACCTTGGAAGATCACGTTGAAGCTCCACGCCAGGCTTACGCCCGCGACCATCGTCTCCACACGCACCACGTCGGCGTCCTTCTGGGCCGTGATGAAGGCGAGGATGATTGGACGGCTCAGCGTGAACAGCAGAGACGTGAAGACCATCGGCAGGAAGAACGCGGCGATCTCTCGCTGTCCCAGCACGCGGTCTTCTTCAATTGCTGCGTGCGCATGGTAGGTGAGCTGCAGCACTGTGGTCAACAAGAGGTTGGCGATGGCGGGCACGAGCATCGAGAGGCTCAGCGCGAGAACGGGGTCCCACCGGAACCGTACACCTGCCGCCAACATAGCCACTGTCAGGATCAGTTGCGCCAGCGCGAGGGCGGTCACCATGCCCGTCCTGCGCGCCTGGACAAGCAGTCCGACCTGGAAACTGGACACGCCGCCCACAAGCACCAGGGGCGACAGGTAGCGCAAGTAGCGTATGATCAGTGCCACGTTCTCCTCGCTGACATTGTAGACCAGAGGCAGCACCAGGCGCCCCAACGGCGTCCAACCCATCAGCACCAGCGGCAGCGAGAAGAGGAGGCAGATGGTGACCATGAAACGCAGCGTCGAGCGCAGCGACAGCGGGCCGCGGACCAGCACGTTCGCCATCTGGGAAGTGAAGCCGGTGCCGGCTGCGAAGAGCCCTAACACCGCCTGTGCCAGTGCAAAGACCGCCAGCTCCCGCACGCCCGACTCGTACCCGAGCAGCACGTAATTCTGCGCCAGCCCACCCGCTAGGGACACGACTCCCATCAGGCTAAGCGGCCAGTAGAAGCTCCAGTAGCTGTACTTTCGGTCGGTCATGCACTACTCTTCGGGACCACACACACTAGCGGTCTACAGCCAACCATGAGCCACCGATGCAGAGCGCCGCAGGTTAGCACATCGGCCGACGATCGCCAAGTGGTGGACGCCTGCTTTTGGTCCGTTACGCGGATCGGCTTGGCATCCCCGTCGTTCCATCCAACGTAGGGCGAACTGGACACTACGGACGTAGAGGGCGGAGGCCCTCAGTGCGCGCGCCAACGTTCGGCACGGAGACCGTCGAGCCCGTGCGCCCTCAAGTGCTAGTGTCCTGTCCAAGAAATAAATGCGATATATCCAGGCCCCTCCGTAAAGGCCACGATGGCCGTGCAGGGCACCGAGAGCCTACGGGCCTTAGAGCGACTTATGCAACGAATTTGCAGGACACGACACTAGGAGCCTGTCGGGGAAGTGCCCTCGGACGGCGGGCTGACCTGCATCGCACCATCTTTCGCAGCGAGCTTGATGTGCCTGGTCTGAATGCCGCGGCGCTGCGCGGCGTTGCTCCAACGGGAGTTCTGCCAAGCGCCAACGCTCAGCTCAGGATCGTGGATGACCAGCACATTCTCGGCGTTGTTCTCTTCGGCTGCCTTCGTCAAGTTGAAGAAGCCGATTGTCACCGGGCCGCCGTCGATGACCATCACCTTGTTGTGCGCGATGGCGTGCTTGTCGTCCATGTAGGTCGCCATGCGCGAGTCACGCCTCATGCGAGGCTTTCGCCGCCCTCGCCATGGCTGGATGGACTATTTGGCAGGTACAACTATGCAGTGGGCGTGGCGCAGGGACGACGCTGCGGTCTCGCCACTCCGCCTTGAGCTTCCGGGGTCCACAATCCTGCAGCAGTTCCGGAGGCCGCTCATTGCCATTGGGTGGGCCGCTCGGCAAGCCCTCTCCAATTGGGGAAGTCTTTTTCGAAACGCTCCAATAGGATCCCGGCGTCATTCGGAAGGATGTACAGCTTTCCGCGCGACACGCGCTTCCGGGTTGACGGGTCATAGTCGGCAGTCAGAAGGCATGGCCATGGATGAACACAGCAAAGCCAAAGCTGGTTCATCCGCCACGTCTCAGGCCAGGCAACTGCCGCAAGGTATTTGCCATCGTGCGAGATCACGCCCATGATCGGGTAGGTGATCCGGGCGCTGCTCCAGCCGGGCACGTGCTCCTTGCCCTCCCCCGGAAATCTATCCCACGCAGGAGAGTACGACTGGATCCAGGGCCGGTCGCTGTTGGCCCGCTTGGAGAATCTGTCTCCGGCTTCCTTTGAGGGCTTCATGTCGCACGGGACTCGCTGAGTATCTTTCAGCAACGTGAGCCCTTTGTCCGTGAATACGAAGCAGCGTGCCACAAAATCGTCAACGTAGTCGAGTTTCCCGTTGGGGGCCTCCCCGAAAGCGGCGGATTCCCTGAATTGGAAGCACGGGTTCACTTGATTGATGACCCGGGTCGCCTGCTCGGAATCCCCCTCAAGCACGACCACCTGGCTCACCCCATCCGGGCAAGGCGTGAAAGTGGTGATCACATTCACGTTGGCAGACTGCTCTGACCGGTGCTGAAGAATCAGTTCTTCGCCGTCCTTCTTCCAGCTCGTCGGCTGTCCCAACTTGTCCTCATAGCACCAGATTCTGCAGTTCAGCTCCGGGTGATCCGGGAAGGCGACGGTCACTGTGGACTGCCCCTTTGCGCTGGTATCATCGTAATCCAATTGGGGCGGCCGGCCGATGACTTCGCCTGGAGTGGGCACCTTCACCTCCTGTTGGGCGCATGACGCTGAGACAAGGAGCAGAATGAGTGCGGCAGCAGGGATGGGCACGAATTTGGGAAGCACTCTTTTCATACAGCAGCCTCTCACAGACGGGGAACCACACACTGCCCTCGCCCGCGCATTCTATGCCACTTGGCCAGCCAGTCAACGAAAACCGGTCCCCCAGGAACGCCGTTGTGGCCTGCGCTCATGGGTCACTCTCTGGGTTAACGATCCCCTCTGCGAAGTCAGGCCGCGGCTTCTCCCCAAAGTCCTTGACCAACGCAAGGCAGATTGACGGCTCGCTCCTGGCCGGATAGCATCCTCATCCGAGCCAAAGCGGGCAGACAGGCGGCCGAGAATCCAGCCTTCCTTGCCTGGATTGGTGAGCCCCTCACTGTGAGCGTACCCGAGTCCCCCCTCCTCAGCAAACAGTACCGAGGGCTGCCCCTCAGTCATCCACACCCTCCTCTTGTTGCTGGGCCCCTGGCGTCCTGCCGTTCGCTGGATGCCGGCGGCCGCGGCTGTTAAGCCGGTCCTGCTCTCAGCGGAGCCTCAGCCGCGCTCTCAGGCTATGGTTCCTGCAGTGCCTCCGGTGCGCCCGCCACATCCAGCAGGCTGGGGTCCGTGTGGAAGTTCATGACGAGGTGGAGGCTCGAGTGGCGCATGGCAGCCTGCGCCGTGGGTGGCGGGACGCCATTTTTGCTGAGGTTGGTTCCGAAAGCGCGGCCCAGCCTGCTGCTTTGCCCTCGCTCTCGGCGAGGACGGATTTGGAGAACGCCAGGTCCTCGGGATGGTGCTCCGCCAGGTAGTCGCGCAACTCAGGCCGGGTCATGATCTGGCGCATGTAGATGGCCAATTCCAGCAGGTCTACAGCATACCTGGGCGGCCGATTTGGTCGGCAGAGGGCTCTCAAAATGCCCCCCAAAGACTCTGGCGGAGAAACTCCGCGGTTATCTCGGTCCCCGCACGCGGTTGGAAGCTTGACGGCAACCGGTCATGATTGTACTTTTGCAGAGGGTGCTTGCCTGGAAGTACAGGATTGGGGACCAGCAGCGCCTCATCGGAGGACAGACACGGGCAATACGGTTTGGCAGTATGGGCTGGTCCCGTCAATCCTGGCCGTTGCGCTCTGGCCCGTGAGCTCGGCGCGCGACTCGAAGAAGGCCGGGACTTGAGAGCGCTCAGCGCGCTGGTTGTCCCGAGTCCCGGGCGCTACAGAAGGCCAAGCGGACAGATGTGAGTCCTCTGATCGCCGATCAACACGATGACGAGTCCGACAGGATTGAACTCACCACCTTGGTTCCATGAGCCCACGCGGGAGAGAGCATGGAAGCGGCCAGTTGCGGGCCGATAGCGTAGATAGGGGACGTACGACATGGTTGCAGAGAGGCATCTGCTCGCTCGGTACGAAATGCGGGCACTTCTCTTGACGATTCTGGCGCTTTTCTGCGGATGCGAGAAGAGCGAGCCGTCGGCCCGGCCGGCGTTACTGTGCTACGTCGGCGGAACCATGCGTCCCGTCATTGACGAGTTGCTCCGCACCTACGAGCAGAAGACAGGCCAGAAGGTGGAGCTTGACTACGGCGACTCGGGCTTGAACCTCATCAAGATCCAGACTGCGCAGAGAGGCGACCTGTATGTGGCCCACGACCCGTTCTTGGCCCCCCTGATGAGCAAGGGGCTCGGGAAGGCCGCTTGGACCGTGGCATCCATTACGCCGGTCATCGTCGTGCTGAAAGGCAATCCGCAGAGAATCAGGGGGGTGGAGGACTTGGCTCGCCCGGGCTGCCGGCTCGGCCTGACGGACCCAGAGTACTCGATGTTGGGGCACATCTGCCCCGTGATCTTCGATAGGGTGGGGCTGCGCTCCCAGATTGAGCGTAACGTGGACACCAACATGCGCATGGGCGGCCAGGTAGCCAACGCAGTCGCAGTGGGGAACCTCGACGCCGCCATCGTGTGGAACGCCGTGGCCCACCTGCGCAGCGACCGGCTGGACGTGATTGAAATACCCCCGCGTCACCTGCCCGATCCGGACGTGGACGCCGTTACATCCGCCACCTTCGGCCGCGTGGATATGAGCCATATCCGCGTCTTCGTCGCCACGTTGGAGTCCTCGAAGGACCCTGAAGCCGCTAGGAGCCTGTCGGAGAATTATGACTCCAAAAGTCGTAAGTGCCCTAAATTTCGAGACTTGCAGCAATTGATACGTCTTGCGCACGGAATCACTAAGTCATTTGCAGGTAAGGACCTACAACGTGCGCAAGTGGATATTCCGACAGGCTCCTAGGGCATGTGCTGAATTCATCGCGTCGCCCGAGGGGCAGGCAGTTTTCGGCCGTTATGGCTTCTCTCCCGCTCGGCAGAGCACCGGGGGACAGGCAAGGAGCCACGGGGACGCCGCGACGACGCTGCGGCTCTACTGCGGAGCGGGCCTTCGGCCGGCCGTCGCTGAGATTGTGGAGGCCTTCAGCCAAAGGACCGGCATCGTGGTTGAGTGTGACTACGCAGGCAGCGGAATGCTGATGTCACGGGTGAAGCTGAATCGGGAGGGCGACCTATTCTTACCTGGCGACATGTGGTATCTGGACCAGATGGCTGCGGAAGGCATGATCGAATCGAGGGCGATGATCAGCTACTTCGTGCCGGTCCTTCTCGTTGGCCGGGGCAACCCGAAGACTATCCGCACGCTGGGCGACCTCGCGCGACCCGGGGTGCGGCTGGGGCTCGGGAACCCGGCTGCTTGTGAGATCGGTCGGACCACCGAGCGCATCCTCGCGAAGAATGCCGTGGACCTGGAGGCCGTCCGCGCCAACCTCGTCTTTCACTCGGTCACTGTTAACGAGCTGGGGCTCCAGCTCCAAACCGGCCGGATTGACGCGGCCATCGTCTGGGATGCCATTGCGGCGCAGTATGCAGATTCCTGCGACAGCGTTCCCATTCCGATTGCCCAGAACGAGGTGTCACACGTTGCCATCGGCGTCCTTCGATTCTCCAAGGAGAAAAGGGCGGCGGAGGAATTCGCCGAGTTCGCAACCGGTCCAGAAGGGAAGGCAATTCCCCGCAGGCACCATTACCAAGTGGAACCGCCCGAGTAACAGCTGAAGGGGACCCGGCGGATGAAGCACGGCTCAGGCACGGACAACCACCTCGCGGGTGCGGCAGGGCCGCGTGTGCATGTCCTCTCGGTGTTCAGCATGGGCTTTCTGGCCCTGTTCCTGGCTGGCGTCCTGGCGTTGGTGGTGGCCGACGTTGGCTACACCGACCTGAAGACAATCGCCGGGCTCTTCAGATCCAGGGAAGTGCTGGCTGCGATGCGGCTGACGGCAATCACCAGCCTGCTGACCCTGGTTTTCGTCGTCCTGTTCGCTCTTCCCGTGGGCTACGCACTCAGTCGCTATCGGTTCCCTGGCCATGCGCTCGCAGACACAGTGGTTGACTTGCCCATCGTCCTGCCGCCGGTGGTCATTGGAGTCTCGCTGCTCGTCTTCTTCACGACGACCCCTGGCAAGTGGTTCGAGAGCCTGGGATTCCGCACTCACTCGGTAGCGGCGATCGTCCTTTGCCAGTTCTTCGTCTCCGTGTCTTACGCGATCCGGTCGGCCAAGGCTGCCTTCGACAGCGTGGACCAGCGTCTTGAGAACGCAGCCCTGACGCTTGGATGCACGCGGGCGCAGGCGTTCCGCATGGTGACGCTACCAATCGCCCGAGATGGCCTCATTGCCGGGGCCATCATGGCGTGGGCACGCGCTGTGGGCGTCTTCGCGCCGCTGATGGTATTCGTGGGCTCCATAAGGATGAAGACCGAAGTGATGCCAACTACGGTCTACCTAGGAGCCTGTCGGGATATTCGGATCTGCAGGTTGTAAGTCCTTATCGGCAAATGACTTAGCAATTCACTCCTGACGAGCGGTCAATTGCAGTAAGTGACTACGTGCCAACCATTTAGAACTTTGTCAGGCGTAATTCTCCGACAGGCTCCTAGAGCTTACGATCGGCCGGATCGAGGTCGCGCTGGCGGTGGCGTTGCTCATGCTGGTGATGGCTTCCGGAGCTCTGTGCCTCATCCATTGGCTGGCCGCCAGCCGGAGGTGGTGGGGCCCATGATCCAGGTAACAGGCCTCTGCTTTCAGGTGGGTGACTTTCGAGTCTCCGACATCAATCTGGAGGTCGCCGCTGGCGAATACTTCGTCCTGCTCGGGCCGACGGGCTCAGCCAAGACGCTGTTGCTCAAGTGCCTCTGCGGTCTCGTACGCGCACTGAGGGGAACGATCCGCCTCTGTGGCCAGGACGTCACCAGCCTGGAGCCTCGTCGCCGCGGGATCGGCTATGTGCCACAGGACTGCGGGCTGTTCCCACATATGGACGTGGCGCGCAACATCGCGTTCCCGCTCCGCGTGCGCGGCACGTCTTACCGGAAGGCGCTTGCCCACGTCAGGCCGTTGGCGGAGGCGCTGGGGATCGAGGCGTTGCTGGATCGGCTGCCGGCGGGGCTCAGCGGCGGGGAGAGCCAGAAGGTAGCGCTTGCCCGGGCCCTGGCCTCGCGGCCCCAACTCCTGCTGCTGGACGAGCCGGTGAGTGCGCTCGACGAACCGTCGCGCAAGGAGGCCTGCTCGGAGTTGCGGCGCGTGCAGCGGCAGTTCGGGATCGCGACCATACACGTCTGCCACAGCACTGAGGAAGCCCTGACTGTCGGGGACCGGGCTGGCGTGCTCTGCAGCGGCAGGTTGATCCAGACGGACAAGATGGACCAACTGGTGCGCAGGCCCAGGAACGAAGTAGTGGCCGCGCTGCTCCACGCGGAGAACCTCTACACCGGGCGGGCGAAGGCGGGCGACGGCGACAGCGCCGTGGTCGGCTTCGCCGGGCGGGAAATCCGAGTGCCGGGCTGCCACCAAGGCGAAGTGCGATTCACTATCAGGCCCGAGTCAGTGCGGGTGCTGCCCGATGGTGCCAATGTGGCGAACTCCTTTCGCGCCCTGCTCACGCGGGTAGACTACCGGGGCAGCCACTGGCACCTGGAGTTCGACGGGGAAGCGCGGGTCGTGGTTTACCTCAGGCCCGACACTGTCCGAGGCGGCCTGGAGGTGGGTCGTCATTACGTTGTGCAGTTCCCGCTGGACGCCGTTCACGTCCTGCAGGAATAGGGCCCGTGGCCGGGCGGGCGGCGACGGCCGGCCGTGCGACCCTCCCGCCGCGGACTTACGAGGCCGCCATGCGGTTCCTGCTGCGCGCGCGCATGGAAGCGGCGGCTTGTCCGCCTGGGAGGCGCGCGCTATACTGAAAGGCAATCGTCCGGCCGACCATGCCTTCCATCCTAAGGGGCTTCGACGTGAGCGGAGGCATGATAAGATCAGCTTGGCTGCTGTCTCTGGCATGGGCAATCCTTGTCCCCGTTGCGCCATTGAGTGCCTGTACGGAGCCAGTCTTCAGGTACGCGTTGCAGGAATGGCCGTCAGACCCTTACGAAGCCATCGTCTATTGCCCCGAGTCGCCTGAGGATAGGCATCAGGATGCCCTGGAAGGCCTGCGGCGCATGGTTTCGTCTTCCAGCGCTCCGGCCAACCTGATCATCAGAACGGTCGGTCCCAACGCTGACGGGGCCGCGCCGGCGCAGGTGGCCGGCCCTGCAAGCATCGCGCTCAAATACCCCGCAACGGCCGGGGTCGAGGCGGTGGCATGGTCCGGACCTCTGGACCCCGCCTCAGTGTCGGCCTTGATTAGTTCACCCGCGCGGCGTGAGCTTGGAGGGCATCTGGTGACCGGAAAGGCCATCGTCTGGGTGCTCCTGGAAAGTGGCGACGGCCCGAAGGACAAGGCAGCGGCGGCAGTGCTCGGGACCGCTCTGGCTGCAAGCGAGCGACGCGTCGCCGAGGAATGGGCTTCCGAAGAGCGATGGAAGGAACGCGATGGGGCGACGGAATCTGACTACTCAGCAGAGATGCCGAAGTCTCCTTCACCACAGTTTTTCCTGGTGCGCGTGTCACGGTCCGATCCGGCCGAGGAGGCATTTATCGGAACGCTCGCGAACTGCGCGCCAGGTCTCTCAGACCGTGCCGACGAACCCATGGCTTTCCCTGTGTTTGGACGCGGACGCGTACTGGACGTGCTGGTGGGACACGAGATCAACGCCGAACTGATTGGCCAGGTCAATTCCTTCCTCTGCAGCCCGTGTTCGTGCATGATTAAGGCGCGGAATCCGGGGCTGGACCTTCTGATGGCTGTTGACTGGGAGGCAGCCGCGGCAGATGTGGCGTCGGAGAGCCACGTCTCCCATCTTCCGCCTGCTGGCGGATTCGTCGCACTTACAGACAGCCGGGTGTCGGCCGAAGCAGCATATGAGACGGATCAGCTCCTGGGTCCTCATAGCGTTTCGTCCCCGGCAGGAAGCCTGGCGCGCAACACCATGCTGGCGCTGTTCGCTGTGGCGGCCGTGATTGTTGCCGCGACCGTTGCCTTGCCGCGCTGGCGCCGGAGGAGGATGCGCTACTAACCCCCGAGGCCGGGCTGCCGCCCGCATGCGTCGAAGGGAATGACCCCGTGACCCTCTGGAAGTTGATCGCCAAAGAGATTCTGCACCGGAAATCGCGGTTTGCCCAGGGCGTACTCGCCGTGGTTGTGGCCGTGGGGTGCTTCACCGGGTCGGGGGCGCTGCTGCGTGCGTACGACATCGGCACGCGCGAGATTCTGGCAGCCAAGCAGGCCGAAACGGAGCAGAGAATGGCCGAGTTGGAGGACGACATGCGCAAGGCCACGTTGAAGCTAGGGTTCAACATGGCCATTCTGCCCAAGCCACAGGCAGTAGAGGATTGGCATGCCGAGGGCTACGGGGTGGAGTACATGCCAGAGGAGTACGTCCAGAGGCTTGCGCAATCGCGGCTCCTTACGGTCCGGCATCTCCTGCCCACCTTACAGCAGCGGATCAAGTGGCCCGAGCAGGGCAGGACGATCATCCTCATCGGGACCCGCGGCGAGGTGCCAGACGCGCACGGGAGCACCACAAAGCCCCTGGTCCAGCCAGTGGCCGATGGGACAGCGGTCGTAGGCTATCATCTGCACCAGGATCTCGGTTTGGCTGAGGGGGACAGGATGGTCCTCATGGGCAGGGAGTTCATCGTTGCCGATCGCCGGCAGGAACGGGGCACAGAGGACGACATCACCGTTTGGATCAGCCTGGGAGAGGCTCAGGAGTTGCTCCAGAAACGAGGCTTGATCAACGCGATCCTGGCGCTCGAATGCGTATGCACTGAGGGCGCTCTGCCAGTCGTGAGGGAAGAGATCGGGCGCGTCCTGCCTGACACGCAGGTCATATGGCAGGAGCCAAAGGCCCTTGCCAGGGCGGAAGCCCGCGCCAAAGCGGCAGCGAGCGCTCGGGCCACACTGCAAAGGGAGGCGGAGCACCGAGTTCGCCTGCGCCGTCAGGCGGAGGCTATTGCGGCCACGCTAGTGCAGCAACACATGTGAAATGAGGCACATTCTTGCGTTTGCCTTTCGGCGCCATGTACGCTCCTTTCGGCTCTTTTCGAGAGGAGACGGACTTTGCCGAAGAAG
>Ga0315289_10005756_pt1 | contig 18262 bp, 18 predicted proteins | sample YL17G11_40_MG_FD_203452 | JGI IMG/M metagenome (GOLD analysis project Ga0315289, IMG submission 203452) | Sediment microbial communities from Yellowstone Lake, YNP, Wyoming, USA - YL17G11_40 | ecosystem: Environmental > Aquatic > Freshwater > Lake > Sediment | place: USA: Wyoming | collected... | reverse complement strand
ATCTCGTTGCTGCTCATTAGTCTCTCCGTCTTTGGTGACGAAGATCATTCAACCACAGCGCAGCACATCGGTGAGCCCCGTAAACTCCGGGCAGTTACATATTCTCTGCTAACCATTACACACCGCTAAGCGCAACGCCCTTCTCCTCCGCCTTTTTCCAATCCCTTTGCATCTCAGCAAGAATCTCTGGATGTGCATAAATTATTTCAAGTAGCTTAACCAATTGGTAAGCAGGCACCTTCTTTAAATTCAGAATCATTGAGACATACTGTGGTGTAAGACCCGTTAAATAACTTAGCTCTCTTAACGTCATCTCGTATTTGTCGCAGATGCTTCTTATCAAAGCTGCCGCAGTTTTTTGTAGAGATATCCGCAGGGCATCATTTAACGCCATTACAGCATCTCCCGTGATGACCTGATTGCCACATTTGGTGCAAACGGGCATGTCAAAGTCCTCTGTGAGGAGGACATTCGGAAAATCCTTCCAAGGCATCACAAATTTGTCACGCACGTTTTGCACATTAAATTCTTTATGACCGCATTGACCGCATCTCATTTTATTCGCCCTCTTCCTGGGAGTGTTCTGCCGTCTCTAAGCGAGAGATCCTTGAAGGGTAAGTGGAACGAGATCTCCTCTAGCCTAGTTTCCCCGTCCTCTTCATAAAGCAGGAACTTCACGTACCAGTTGTTACCCTAATAATCCTCAAGACCGTAAACATCGGCGATACAATCAACATCATTCCATTGCATGAGGCGGTGCGAAAAATCTCTTGGCTGTAAAAGCAAAATTCCCTGCAAACAAATTTCAACAGCTTCGTCAGGTTCGCACTTTAAAACGGTCACTATGCAATCTAGGGATTTGGTGCGAGCCGTGAACGTAACTCCACCCGCTCCCCGCCTACAGAGGCTCTTAACCGCTTCCAGATTGTGCTTTGGCACCCTCTCCCCACACTCTCAACCTCCCTTATCGGCAGATTGGACAAAAACTTAAACTTAGTTTACTTTTTTTGGGGAGGCGGTCAAGGAAATGAGCTATAACCAGCCGATCTATATGTATAATTTCGGCAAGGCATTCTAAGGGACGTAAACGCCCCTACAGCCTCGCTGGCTACCTGCTCGAAGCCGGGCACCAACTGCCGGCTCCGTTGTTCGACGGGGTGTCCAGGGCCGCTTGACAGCAGCCACGGAGGGCTTGATTGCCCTACTATCTTATGATGTTATGAAAATATCACGAGAGTGGCTTGATAATGGCCATTTTTTGGCCTAAAATGGCTATATGCTTATCAGATCTATAACATACAGTTCTCAATCCTCTTTTTTCCTACTCGGGCCGCGGGGGACGGGTAAGTCGACTTGGGTCAAGCAGCAGTTCCCAGGTGCCGCCTATATCGATCTGCTGAAGGATTCGACCTTCAGCGAATTGGCTGCGCATCCTGATCGTCTACTCTCGCTCGCGTTAGGGGCAGCAGATCAATGGGTGGTGATCGATGAGGTTCAAAAGCTGCCGCTTCTTCTTGACGAGGTTCATCGTCGCATTGAAAACGAAGGTCGACGTTTTGTCCTTACAAGTTCAAGCGCACGGAAATTGAAACGGTCGGGCGCGAACTTGCTAGCAGGGCGCGCTCGAACATTGGCCATGCATCCTCTTACTGCAGTGGAGCTAGGAACGCGGTTTGATTTGCGTCATTCACTGCTTTACGGTCATCTTCCTACGGTTTACTTCGCTGATGACCCGGCGCACTACATTAAGAGCTACGTCGGCACTTATCTCAAAGAGGAGGTCCAGCAAGAGGCGTTGGTGCGTAATATCGGTATCTTCGCAAAATTCCTCGAAGCGGCTAGTTTTTCTCAAGCCTCTGTGCTCAATATCCAGAATGTCGCTAACGATTGTGGTCTGAGTCGCAAGACGGCGGAGAATCATTTTCATCTACTTGAAGATCTGCTGTTGGCTGTACGCCTGCCGGTCTTTCAACGCCGCGCCAAGCGTAAGATGGCTCAGCATTGTAAATTTTATTTTTTTGATGCTGGCGTCTATCGTGGACTGAGACCGCGCGGGCCTTTAGATCCGATCGAGGAAATTGACGGTGCAGCGATCGAGACCTTAGTGATGCAGGAGCTGCGTGCAACCAATGACAATCTCAATTGCGGATACCAGATTGGCTATTGGCGAACACAGGATCAGCGAGAGGTCGATTTTATTCTATATGGCGAGAATGGATTGCTGGCTATTGAGGTCAAGCGATCCTCCCGCTGGGGTCAAGACGATCTCAAACACCTACGAGCCTTTCTCGGAGATTACCCGGAGGCATCTGGTTATCTTTTTTACGGCGGCGACCAAGAATACCATGTCGACGGAATCCGGGTAATTCCACTATCCAAGGCGCTCAAGCAACTGCCTCAACTGCTGACAGGCACCTATGACGCACGAATCCCCCCCCCACAGTAATTTGAAATATCTGTTATTTTTTAGATACACTAGTATCGCTCGAAGCGGCGTCGTGATGTTGCTTGTTTAGGCCTAGGGAACATCGTCGATTTTCCACTATGGTTCGATCCCGAGCAGTTTAGTCCAGGCATTCTCCACTCCCTTCTGCCTAGCTGCTCAAAGTCGATCACCACGGGGTGCACTGGTCGCGGGCGTCTTCTTCCCTGCATGTGGCAAACATCCGAAAGACTTGCCATTTTTAAATCACTGGACCGATTAGAGGCCAATTAGAGGATTTCAACAGGCCCACAAGTTTTCCCACGAATGAGCCCGGCACCGCAGCTTAGCCGGTCCTGCCAATGCCGCTAAACAAATTAGACTTATTTCGCTAGCAGGCTCCAAGTTAGTTCATGCTTGTTGCAGTAGAGGTGCATCAGTTGGCTACCTTCAATCTGCAACAGCTCGTCTATCACACCGTAGTGATCAGAACCTTGAAACTTAATCGTGCAAATAAAGTTTTGGCAGAGGCCTGAGGCCAGCCACTCTTTGATGTGTGCGAGCATCCGCTCAGGATAGCAAATCACGTCGGAAAACAGCCAGTCGATCGGCCCGAGCCGGTCTGGTTTGGCTGAAAAAGCGTCACCGATGACGCCATGTATATTCGGCCTTGCGAGCAATCGAGGATCTAGTGGCGCCCGGTCGTAGGCAGTGACCTCGGCACCGCAGTTGGCCAATACCCATGTCCATCCGCCTGGACTAGCGCCGAGATCAAGGCAGCGATCGCCAGTCTTGGGCTGTACGCCAAGACGAGTGAAGACCTCCCACAGCTTCAAGTAGGCACGGCTGGGTGGTTGACCTATGGTGGGCTCTGCAAACTGCGGCGCCCCGTTGGGAAATGGACTTGAGCACCGAGTGGCGGCCAGCAGCGTGAGTTCATCGCTCAGGCAATAGGAGCCCAGCGGCGAGGCTGGTTGGACTTGTGGGTAGTGCATTGGTTTAGCAGAGACGTAGGGTAGCTTTTCCTGGAGTAAGGCATGGCGGCGATGGAGGTGCCAGGCGTAAGGCCACCAATTGCGCTGGCGAGACTTGAGTTCTTTGGCGGCGGCGCCGATCGAGGGCGCATGTATGGTCAAGACGTCATGCCAGATGTTTTCTGCCCAGACACAGCGTTGCTCGGGGCCAGCTGCGAGCACGAGGCGCCCATGTATTTGGGTGACGCCGCTAAGTTCGGCCAACATCTGTGGTAGAAAACCGTCCGGGGCCAAATATCCGGTGCATCCAGCCGGGCGGTTGCTCACCGTCCAGCCCTCGGCAGTGCAGGCGCAGCATGGTTGCGCCAGAATTCGCCGAGGCACAGGCCAGTTGCAACACTGACGTTTAGGCTCTCAACGCTACCAGTGCCGGGGATGGCGCGGACTTCATCGGCAAGTTTTAAAGCTTGTGGTGAAGCTCCTTCAACTTCACCGCCGAGGATCAAGACGGTGCGCGCCGGCAGCGGCCGTTCGTAGAGAGAGTCGGTGGTGTGGCTAGAGGTGACGATGATCTTAAACCCTTGTAGCCTCAGCTGGGCTAGGGTGCCGTTAGCATCGTGAAGTCCAACAAAGGTGACGTGCTCCATGCCGCCTTCAGCGATGCGAGCGGCCGCGGGGGTTAGGCGCGGTAGTAGCCGGTCTGGACCGAGAATGAATGGCACGCCAAAGTGTGCAGCGACGCGGGTGATCGAACCCACATTGTGCGGGTTCTGCACGCCATCGAGAAACAAGAGGCACTGTGGGCCGCTGAGGTCAGGTAGGCGTGCTAGGAGCTGCTCGTCATTGAGCCGTAGCGGCGCTTGGGTCAGGAAGACCACGCCTTCATGATGCACCGACTGTGCGACGCGTTCAAGTTCGGCGGCTTCGAGGACGTGATACGTCTTTTTTTGTTTGGCGCACCATTTAAGCAGAGGGCCGAATTCGCGCATCCGCTCTGGGGTGACGTAGACGCGAATGATAGCGGCGGCGCGATGCTGCCAGATTGCGGCACAGGCGTTAAGGCCGTAAACTTTGGTTTCTTCGGCTGTCCGCGGAGATTTCGGGGCGAGCATGGGTCATCCAAATAGCTAAAGGTAGGCGCGGTCGAACGCTGTTTAGCACGAAGGTGGGCGGCACGTCCATTCCAGAAGCATTCGCAAGATCCTCTGCACATACATTTTAACATGCTGAATTATAAGGTGTAACTATGAGTTTCCTCGATCGTTAAGCTTTGCCTAGAAGCCTCCGATACCCCTGTTGAGCAGCTGGTTCAAAGGGGCCGATGCTGCGACCATAGGGGAGGGTCATCATGCAAGCATTGCGCCGCATTATATTGCTGGCTGGCCTAACTGCCGGCGCTTGTAATAGTGCGGCTGAGGAACGGGTTATTACCGACAAAGGGGCATTGCAATCCAAGCCGCGTTCGACCCTGGCCAATACCGGTGCGCTTAGCGCTGCGGTGGCTGCCAAGACAGTGGCCCATGTCAGCTATAGTATCGATGTGCGTTCGGTTTCGGAAACCAGGCTTTGCTCGGGTTCTGTGCAAATGCAGATTAAGTCGAACTTCACCTTAGTATTTCCCGACGCCGAGCTTAAATGCGCATCCCTCACCCTAGACCTCGCCGGCATCCTTGGTACTGCTGATTTTACCAAGGGGATGGCGGACAGTGCCAATTTCAATAGCGATGGCGAGGTCCTGTCCATGTCTAGCCTGGCTGGCGCGACGTTTACTCCGCCTCGCCCGCTGCTGCTTGGACCAATCATTCAAGATGTGTCTGTCTTTCATGACTTTAGGCGCTCTGTTCCTAGCACCATGAGCTACCGGGGGGCTGCTGGACAGTGGCTCTCGGCGACTGGCACCTTTAATCTTCAGGTCTTCGACGCTGACACCACTTATACGAATAATTTCCTGGGTGCGGGCTTTGATCACGTCATCCATTGGGAGCTAGGCGCGGAAGGCTTCGAGGGTGTCAGTGGCCGCACCGGTCTAGTGTTTAAAAAAATGGAATGGATATGGAGCACTCGTCCAATCATGATCCCAAAGCTGATCATCGTCGGCGATTTATCAGACTTCACCAGCAAAAGCGCCAACTCCGTTGCAACAGATGCTTTTATCGGCGAGCTAACCATCGAGCTCACGGCGACTGCTTACACAATAGGGGACTAAGTGGTATCGGCTAACAGACTGAATTAATTAGATTTATGCCGGGCTAGGATCTTTTCGTTTGACCTTTTGGTTCATTCTCCCGTAAATTTTCGGCCATCAATTGGTATGGTCGAGAGCATCGATCCCCAACACCGACAATTAAGGGATCCCCGATGATCGCTAAAGACTCCGTCGTCAGCATGACCTACATCCTCACCAATGCCAGCGGTGAGGAGTTGGACCGTGCCAGCAAAGATGAACCGTTCACCTACCTGCATGGCCACAGCCAAATTGTTCCAGGTTTAGAAAAGGCTCTAGCCGGATCATTAATTGGTAGCCAAAAAAAGGTCGTCGTAACACCAGCCGATGGTTACGGCGAGTTTGATGCCAAGCTGCGCACGACCTCTAGCCGTAAGCAGTTCCCCCCAGATGCAGAGTTAAGTATCGGCATGCGCTTTGCCGCTGACGACGACGATGGCCAGCCAATTATTTTTACCATCACCGAATTGACGGCTGACGATGTCAGCCTAGATGGCAATCATCCCTTGGCCGGCGAGACTCTGCACTTTGACGTCGAAATAGTCGATGTGCGCCCAGCTTCGGCCGAGGAGCTGGCGCATGGCCACGCGCACGGTCCAGATGGCCACCACCACCACGGTTAAGCGTCATCCTTGTATCGGGGGTGAGCCCTGGTCGTTGCTGATCAAGGGCCCTGTAATGTGCTAGCACCTAGGGCTGCGCTTTGACGCGGCCATTTGCTGCAGGTTGGGCCTTCGATAAATCGTCGGTATTCATGTCGCAAAGCTGGTCGTCTGTATTTTTTGCGGGCGCTCCTTTGGTTAGTGTTCCTGAATCATCACTTACTAAATCTCAGGCCGGGCCGATAAATAACAAGGACTTTATGGTCGCTTGAGGTCGTCCTCAGCCTAATTTAGCGATGCTAGGAGATGTTCATGGTTCACCTTCGTACTTTAAGGCCGCGCCTGGCGCAAATTGGGTCAGTATGGATGCTGGGTTGGTTATTGGCTTGCGGTGAACAGCCTAGTTCCTTTGTCATCGATTCAAGGACAACGGGTGGGGGAGTGAACACTGGCGATCTTGAAGTTCCCGCTCGTGACCAACGAGATAGCTCAAATGATCCAGCTACGGGAGGTGGGGCATCTGGCCAACTCAATAAGCCCGTGGGCGATGCGGCGCAGGCTCCTGATCAAAGCGGCCAAGCACCGGCAAGTCGAGGTGAGCATGCCGGTGCCGGCGGTCAGGGTGAATCAGGTGATCCAGGTCGCAAGGGGACCGCGCACGAGGACCTGCCCCGCCTGCCGACCCTGCCACCGGTGCCGACGCTGCCCGGCTTCCCTATGCGTACTATCGAGGTGAGGCAGCCGGCTGCTAGCAAGATTGATATCCTTTGGGTGGTCGATAATTCCGCCTCCATGGCGCCCGAGCAGGACAACCTCGCCACCAACTTTAATACCTTTATCACCCAGCTGAGCCGCAGTGGCCATGATTTCCATACCGCCGTGACGACCACCGATATTTGTCAAGAGCGAATTCCAGAGGCTTTAAGTGAGCGCGTATGCCCGGTCGCGAATTTGGGCGGGTCGCCAGCGACGCATCTACGCGGCGCCTTCATCGGTGCGCCAGGGCGTACGGTCCTGCGCTCGACCGACAGTGATTTGGTGACCCGCTTTAACTCCTACGTGCGGCGTGGCACTGACGGATCCTCCTTCGAGCACGGTCTCACTGCGGCACAACTGGCGCTGGATCGTTCGTTGCACGGGAAAAACGAGGAATTCGTGCGTAACGAGGCCTTTCTTGCGGTGATCGTCGTTTCTGATGAGGAGGATGACGGCATTGGCCTGGGCATGAGCGATGCCTTCACTAAACGCAATTTCTGGGCGGAGGGTATCTCGCGCTATCGCTACACTGAAGGTGACCTGATTGCCTATCTGCGCCTGATTAAAGGAGTTGGCCGCTTTTCGGTGTCGGGGATCGTCGGTACGCGTGACCCAAGCGGCCGTCTATGCTCGTCGCCTGTTGCTAGTCCGCTCGAAGAAGGCACGCAATACATCAAGGCGGCGCAGCAGACTGGCGGAATTATTCGCAGCGTTTGCGAGGTAAACTGGGCCGAGTCGATGCTAAAAATTGCCCAGGACGTCAGTGCCCAAGCGGCCCAGGTGAACCTGCCATCCTACCCCGATGCCAAGACCATCCTAGTGACTGTAGACGGCACCGCTAGCAGCGCCTGGACCTATAATGTCGCTAATAATGCTGTAAAGTTTGACGCTGGCCAGGTGCCGCATCAAGGCGCGGCAATCAAGATCACCTACACTGAGGCACGCTAAAGGCTACCCCTTGCGCAGCAAGGGGGCTGCGGCTATGATCGCGTTTGTCGTGCTAGGGCTTGGGCGGTGTGGCTGCATCAGTCATCTCGGCGTTTTAGGAAAAGATATGTGGAATTTTCTGGCTGGAGTTTTGGTCATGGTGGCAGCAAGCAGCAAGATATTGGCAGCGGCTGTCCCCCAAGTCAGTAATTTTGAAGTGCAAGATGCTGAGCATCGCGCCACGGTATTGCGGATTGAAGAACGCAATTCCCAAGTCGGACTCGACTCGCTCCAAGAGCGGCAGTACCGTAGCCGCAAAAATGACCCGGCGGGTTTTGAAAGCGTCCGCTTGCGCGGTGAGGCTCAGCAGCTGGTGAGCTATGTATTTGAGGATCTCGGCAGCGGGGAACACATCGATCTAAAGGTCGATGGCGCCAAGGCTTCGGTCCAATACCGCCCAAGTAAAGATGCAGAGGTTAAAAGTAAAGACCTCAGCTGGGGCGAGAATGCGCTGACGGGTAGCCTACTACCGGGATTCATCGCCAAGCAGTGGGCGACTTTGGATGCAGGTAGGACGGTCGATTTTGAGCTTTTCGTCCCCTTTCGCATGGAGACCATTGGCTTTCGTTTGCTGCGCACGGCGACCAATAGCGAGGATAAGACCGTAACCATCACCGCTGAGGCCAGCAACTGGTTGATTCGTCAGTTCGCACCTGCGATCAGCTTCGTCTTTAGCTCTGGGGTGCCGCCGCGCCTGCTCAAATATCAGGGTCCTGCACCGGTGCAAATCGATGGCGAGCAGATCAAAGCGGTTGAGATAGACTTCAGCAAGGCGCGCTTGACGGCGCAGGTGACGCCGTAATCACAGGTGTCATTTTTGGACGGGCCCTAAGGCCAATTTACTGGCACCAAGACCTGCTGCTTGGTGCTGCAGGAACATTTAACTATTCCAGAATTCGATCGTTCTTATGGCCGCCGCCAGCGGTTTTCTCGATGAAGTCAATGATCGCTCCCGCGACGTCTTGGTCGGTCGACGTTTCGATGCCCTCGAGGCCTGGTGAGGAGTTCACCTCCATCACTACCGGACCATGCGCAGAACGAAGGATATCGACACCAGCCACGTTGAGGCCCATGGCTCTGGCGGCTTTTACCGCCGTTGCGCGCTCGGTTGGCGTAATCTTAACCTGTGATGCGCGGCCGCCGCGATGCAGATTGGAACGGAATTCACCTTCAGGGGCCTGGCGCATCATCGAGGCATAGACTTTGTCGCCGATGACGAAACAGCGGATATCCTGGCCCATGGCTTCCTTGATGAACTCCTGGACAATGATATTGGCCTTGAGGCCGCGAAAAGCCTCGATGACGCTCTCCGCCGCATTGCGGTTTTCCGCTAGCACGACGCCTATGCCCTGGGTTCCCTCAAGCAATTTGACCACCAAAGGGGCGCCGCCTACCGAATTGATCAGGCCATCGACATCTCGGGTGGAATGGGCGCAGCCAGTAACCGGCATACTGATGCCCTGCTTCGCCATAATCTGTAGGCTCCGCAGTTTGTCGCGAGAGCGTGAGATGGCCTGTGATCGATTCAAAGTGTAGGTGCTCATCATCTCAAACTGCCGGACCACCGCTGTGCCATAAAAAGTGTGGGAGGCGCCGATACGTGGAATCACCGCATCGAAATCGGCAAGAGAGCGGCCTTTGAAAAACACTTGAGGCCGATGCGCGGTGATGTTCATAAAACAGCGCAGGTAATCGATGACTTCAATATCATGGCCACGCTTCTTTGCCGCCTCGACTAGGCGCGAAGTAGAATAGAGCGAAGCTTTGCGCGAGAGGAGTGCGATTTTCATTAGGGCACCTTTCCGCTGGACGGCGGCTTTGCGGGCTTGCGGCGTGGCTTGCCGCCGAGATAGGAGCGACCGGCATTGACTAGAAATTCGCCGCGGATCGCCTGACGGCCGATGAGCATGCGAAAGCCCATCGTGCCGCGCGAGACCAAGGTCAGTTCGACGCGCAGATCTTTGCCGCACAGTGTCACCATGGTCTCGATCACTGGGCGCAGAGTGCTTTTGCCGCCAGAATCGCGGACCATGCGTTCCTCGATGAGCGGGGCTTCGCAGCTGATCAGTTGCTTCGTGTTGCGCTGTAGCGGATGGACTTCAAAGTGCACCCAAGTTGCGCCGTGCCGATTGATGTAACGGATATTGATGGCATGCAGCGCCGAGGTCCTGGCCCCAGTATCGACTTTGGCTTTGATACGATCGATACCGAGGTCTTTGAGATGGACGTACTCACGCCAGCCGATCTGCGGTCTGCTCTTAGGTGGCGGCGCAGCCTCGTCTAAAAGCAGTCCTCGCGGTCTTCGCGGCCGAAAGTCGGGGTCTCGCCGGGGGTTGGGTGCCACGCATCGCCTTGTCTAATGATTGCTACGAGCGCATCGAAGCTGGTGCATGTCGGATCTTGCGAGTCAGTATTTTGCCTCAGGCTGCGTTTATACCAGCCCGTCACCTCAACGTCCATGCCATCTGCTTGGCCGCCTTCGCCGGAAATATCGTCCTTGCCTTGGAGCAACTTGACGATATTGAAGGTGAAGCTGCTAGGCTCGCCCAGCTCGGATGCCTCAAATTCGCCGTCCCCCAGTGCCTTCGTGCCGCCAAGGGCCTGCCGCAGCGCCTGATAGGCGACCTCTTGCAGCTCCTGGTCAGTGAGCGGGCCGAGGTTGTAGTGAACTCCGGAGCCGAGGTCTGGCTCGACCGTCGCGATCGCAGGGGTTTCCGCCTTTGCCTCGGTGAGGCCTTCAAGTGCCGAGCTGGGGTCGCCGAAGGCGAGTTCCCCATCTGCTCCGGTTTTAACGCTATCGCCGGTGGTAGTCTGGCAGGCCAGGAGCGCAGGCAAAAAATAAACGGCCAGAGTGAGGCCGTAAGCACGGCGCAAAATTCCCATAACGAATCTCCAGGAAGTAACAAACGCGAAGACTAAAACCTGCCGCAATGAGCGTCAGCGCCCTCAAGCTTATCACTTCATGCAGCATTCGCCCATGCCCCTTGTCCTAGGTGTAGTTGATTGACCATTACTATGCAGTGATGAAACGAACGGCAGCCGGTCAGCGTTGCGACCGTGCAGGTGGCCTTGACCCGTGCCGACTGGCGCAAGGAACCGCCGATGATCAAGGTGCGCCCGAGCCGTGTCTTCATCGTTAGCTTTATGCGGCCGCGCCGCGATTGCATCTGCAGCGTCACCGTGCGACCGATGTGTTGGTGCACTTGGCCTGGTTTAGTTTGCTGCACCTTGACTGTAATTAAATAGGCGAAACCATCAGTCTTTGGCACCAGCGGATCGCTCAGCAGGGCGCGCAGGGCTGTCAGGCTGCCGGTTAGCTTCATCTGCGAACGAGCTTGAGCCAGTAGGTCCATAGATATGCCGGCGATCCCTGAGATCGCTGCGATTGCATCATCGCCGAACCGGGTTTCCTCTAGAAGCAATGGGACGCCGATTATTTGGCCCCGTTGATGTCCTACTTGTGCGATCATGCCTGCCTCCACGGTTGGGGGGATAGTCGAGTCCCCGCAGCAAGGAGTCGGTATTTCGTGCGAAAACTTTAGCTGCAGCGAAAGAATCAGTGATAAATCTTTAATAACAGGGTATTGCACGCGATTATTTGCGGTGCCGTGGGCTTGCCGTTCGGCTCTCTTGCCGCAACGCAGTGATTTCGACGGCCGCAAACCTGACGCCCCCTACGTAAATCGGTGCAGCCATCCACCATCAGGCACCGCTTCGCCACCTTGCCAGAGCAGGCCAGTTGCCGCGGTAATTTCACCGATTTTACTGATTGGCACGCCAGGTAGTGGCTGAGCTGCGAGTAGCTGCTGCGCCGCTGCCGCTGGCAATGTGAAGCACAATTCGAAGTCCTCGCCATCGGTTAGGGCGCGATGGCGTGCATCGACAGCAGAGTCTAATTTAGCCAAGTGCTGTGCTTCCAGGCTGACCGGCAGCCCGATTGGATCTAGCCATGCACCGACGCCGCTGGCCGCCAGGATATGGCGGAGGTCTCCGGCCAAGCCATCGCTCAGATCGAGCATCGCGCTCAGGCCATAGTCTGCATGCAATTGCCAAGCTTCCTGCAAGCGCGGCCTAAAACTTAGGTGCCGCCCGGTTAGGCTGCCACCAAGCGTCCCGGTTACACAGATCCAGTCGCCGGCGGCCGCCCCGCTGCGCGTCACACTTCCGTGTGGATGTGCACGTCCAGTGATGGCCACGCTGACTACTAGGGGGCCGTCCCAGGCGTTGGTATCGCCGCCAGCAATCGTTAGCCCAAATTCTTCAGCGAGGGGGATGAGGCCACTGTACAAGGCCTTGGCCAGCGCAGCGCCTCCGACTTTGGGTAAGGCCAAGCAGATCGTCGCCGATTCCGGCGCTCCCGCCATCGCTGCAAGGTCTGAGAGATTGACCGCAAGGGCTTTGCGACCAACCATTTGCGGCGTGGTCGAACGCAGGTCAAAATGCACCCCCTCCATGAGCATATCCGCAGCCAATAAGAGATCGCCCCGACCTGCGCGCATGACCGCGGCGTCATCGCCGGGTGCTATGAGCATACGCTCCAGGTCTGGAGGTGGCCACGGCATGTGGTGCTTCGCCTGCCGCATGCGGGCTTCGTGCGTTGCTAGTTCGACTCGTAGCCAATCGATCCATGCGAATTCAGACATAAGGCACCATTTCAAACAGACTTGGCAAGTCTGCAGCGCTAATCGGCTGAGGGCTTTTTTGCAATCCGATCATCCAGGCTGCCAGGCCGATGACCATCTGCGGGCTTTCGCCTCGCGCCCGCCTTGCCGCTAACCCTTCGGAGTCGATGCGCTTGCTGAGCTTTTGGCCCTTCTGGTCCTTAATCAAGGGGTGGTGCAAGTACTGCATGGCCGTAGGGTTTCCGCCAAGGGCCGCTGTCAACCAAAGCTGCCGTCCGGTGGCAGCGGTTAGGTCTTGGCCGCGGATGACCAGGTTGATGCCGTGGTGCATATCGTCGACGACGACTGCGAAGTTGTAGGTGAAATGCCCGTGCCTGTCGCGTAGTAGCAGATCGCCGCACTGGCGCGCCGGCTGTTGTTGCTGCCAGCCGATAAGTAAATCATTAAAAGTTTGTGTGTGATCCTCAACGGCCACGCGCCAACCAATACCGGGTTGGTCCAGGTCTAGACCACGGGTACGGCAGCGGCCGGAGTAGCAAAGCTCGGGTGGTGGTGTTTTTTCCTGATATGCAAGTGTTTCGCGGGAGATCTGCTGCCGAGAGCAATCACATCCATAAACAAGATATGATTTTTTAAGCGCTGCCACCGCTGCATGATAGCGTGCTGTGGCGTCGCTCTGACGAAAATCAGAGATGTTTAGTGCGGTAAATTCAGTATTTGCGTGCGCCAGGCCCAGCCATGCTAAGTCCTTGAATATAGATAATTCGTAGGGTCGGCGCGCGCGGCTCTGGTCATGATCCTCGCTTCTCAGTAGGACCCTGACGCCGCAGCTACCGGCTATGCCCCAAACAAAAATTGCGGAGGCGACGTGGCCGAGGTGGAGATGGCCGGTCGGACTTGGAGCAAAGCGTGTCGTCGAGTCTGGGCGGATCTTCGCTGTGATCTTCATCATCCTAAACAAATCCTAGCATAAAATATCACCGTCCTGGAGTGCCTGAGTGCCACCTTGCGCCAAGGATATCCCTAAGACGGGCAGCAATTGACGTTAAAGCCGAATAAGCATTTATTCATCAGATGCCTTAGTTAAATAACTGAAAATAGGCACTAAACCAATCATTGTCGCAGCCGGGGTGTGCAAGTCGGGTGATTCTATGCTACAAGGCTTTGTGGCAAATGGCAGGACTGATGCTAACTCTCTGAAATGAGGTTCTTATTGCGGCACATACTGAGTGACATTCGCCGGCTAATTATGGTGGCAATCGCGCTTTCGGCGGGTGCTCCTAGCCTCATGGCCCTGGCACCAGTTGGTCCCTTACCTCTGCCGCAGCAATATAGCGGCCCTATCGACCCATTTTTGCTGCTGCTGCCGGCGGCGTTGCATTTAGGTGAGGAGGCCAAGCCGGCTGCGCCAATGGCGGCGCCTAGTTTGCGTGACAGCCTACTGCAGGTCGCCGATAAATACGCGGGCGAAACCTACATACCCTATGTTTGGGGCGGCGACGCTGTCGGCAGTAAAGCAGCCTGCGCGCAGTGCCGTGCCTGTATCGGCCTTCGCCATCATTTAAAGGGCGCGAAGCAACCCGCGTCCTGTCAGGCTTGCAAGCAATGCGGTATGGATTGTAGTCACTTCGTGCAGCGCGTGTTCCGCGAGGCGGGACTGGGATTCCCTTACCTGCCAACTTTTACGCTAAAACACTTGAGCCCAAGCAAATTGCGCCAAAGCAATTTAGTCGACGTCGGTCGTGATCTTCAGCTAGCCAAGCCCGGTGATCTGTTACTACACAGGAATCATATTGTCTTGCTGTTAGAGAAGAGCAGCGCGCGGATCGGCGATGTCATCCACGTCAGCCGGCGAATTAAGCACGGTAAAGTTGGCGGAGTTGAGGTCGTGCGCAATGCTGATCTAGAGCAGTACCGCGGTAAGGTGCTGCGCATCCTCCGGCACGTCGCCATCGACCGAGCTGATAGGGCCCCGCCCGTCGCCAAGCCTTTGCTGGTGCTGCCGATCCCGAAATCTTACGAGCCGGTCCATCAACGCATCGTTCGCGCGGAGTAGATCCGGGTGCAGCGCCTGACTATTGGTATCTTTGATTCGGGTGTAGGCGGACTGGCGGTGTACCGCGAGGTGCGTGCACGCCTACCTGGTGCTGAGTTTGTCTATTGTTTTGACAACCTTCATTTTCCGTATGGTTCATTAAGTGAGGACGAGGTTGTACTGCATACCCTGGCTGCGGTGCAGTCGCTGGTCGTTCGCCACCAAGTAAATCTGCTGATTATTGCCTGCAATACCGCCAGCACCATTGTCTTGCCGCAGCTACGCGCGCTCCTAGCGATACCAGTCATCGGTGTAGTGCCAGCGATCAAGCCGGCGGCGGCGTTGACCAAGACAGGGACAATCGGTCTGCTAGCCACCCATGCGACGGTGGCACGGCGTTACAGCGATGAGCTTATAGCTCAGTATGCTTCTGGATGCCAGGTGGTGCGAGTGGGCTCAAGTGCTCTTGTCGAACTAGCCGAACGCAAGCTGCGCGGCGCGCCCCTTGATCTCACCAAAGTGCGCGCCGAAATTGCGCCGCTATTCGCTGCGGGTCCAGGCCCGCAGCAATTGGACTGCGTTGTCTTGGGGTGCACTCACTTTCCCCTACTAGCCGAGGAATTAGTGCAGGCGGCGCCTTGGCCAGTGCAATGGCTGGACTCCGGCACGGCAATTGCTGGTCGCAGCGTCCAGCTCGCCCACAAACACGAATTTGCTGAGTATGATGTACCCCCTTTAGCCCAAGCCTACTGCACCCGCCTAGACGCCACAGCGCAGGCTTTAGAGCCGGCGCTGCGTGCCTTTGGGATCATGTCTTTGCGCGAACTGTAGGCGGCGCTGAATATTTGAATTCTGTGTTTCTGCCACGTTCGCCTTGTTTCAAGACGTGAAGGTTATTTTTTAACAGATCCTAGCCATTTTTCAGGAGTTTTGGCAGTTCTTCGTTGCCGCTACTTTCCGTGTCGATCAGCGATGCTGGGACGGGGCGCGTTAGCGACAGTCGTGGCTCTGAAACCAGATCGAGCTGGTATTTAAGAGTCATGCCGGTGACGCGGTTACGGCCTGCGTTTTTGCTTTTGTAGAGCATGTTATCGGCAGCTTTAATCAAGTCTTCAGCGCGCCCGCGAAAACCGCGTTCGACATAGGCCACCCCGATGCTAGATGTGATGCGAATGCTGTGTCCGTCACGTTCAAAAGTAGTGCTAGAGATGGCATGGCGTAGTTTCTCAGCTGTGGCTTCTAGGGCGGCTAGGTTAGGCACGGCGCAGGCGATGATAAACTCGTCACCGCCATAGCGGGCTTCGACATCGCGGCTGTTGAACAAGCCAAGACCTTGCAGCAGTTTGCCCGTGGCACTGATGACAAAGCTGCCGATCAGGTGGTTGGTGGTGTCGTTGACTGATTTAAAGTGGTCTAGGTCCAGCATCAGCACGCCGACTCCGCTTTTACCCTGCCGGCAGCTGCGCAGCAGTTTAGCAAATACGATGTTGAATTGCCGCATATTGCCGAGGCCGGTTAGTTCATCAGTCAGGCTTAAAAGGCGTAGTTTGTGATTGGCGCTGCGTAACTGATCGGTCATCTCTTTGAGGCGCAGTACAGCCCGCACTCTGGCGATGATTTCGGCGGCCGTGGTGTCCTTGCGTAGGAAGTCGTCTGCGCCCATCTCTAAACATGATAATATTTGTTCTTGGTCGCCTTGCAAAGAATCGTCGACAAAGATCAGTCCGGTGTGGCGGTTGCCTTCGCTGGCTCGGACATACTTGGCAATTTCTGCGCCGATGCTCGGCAGCTGTGTAGCGCTGATCAAGATGAGGTCTTGGTGGTGCTTGTGAAATTGACTCAGGGCGTCCGCTACTCCGGCGGCTTCAGTGATATGCAGCGCAGGCCCGTTGGCATTGCGCAGCAACGAGATTAGCTTTTCGCGCCCTTGAAGGTCTGGATTTACAACCAAGACCGCCTGTGGCCGAGTGGTGATTTTAACCAGCGAGGACATCCGGATATATGCTCCACATATAGTGTTGAGGCGCCACCCATCGGCAGCTAGCAACTCTTACACACATGGCTGTTATCGGCTGCTTTAGCTGAAGGTTGAAGGTCTTCTGTGGGCGAGTCCTAAGGCGTCAAAACAATGGCGCTATTTGGGGTCTAGGCTGGGGGAATTGCCCTGGTCTCGGAGCTGCCTGGGTAATTAGTCGGCAGTTTTTGCCGGCTTTGAGCAAGGGGTAAAGAATGCCCACCTGGTGTCCCTTAACTTTCTATCGCTGGTGCCGAAAGGCGATCATGGAAATCTGTTAGCTTAGATCATCGGAGCGGATGTGAGTTCGCACGGGAGGACACCTTGGTGAGGCGGCGGGACAATCCAGATAAGAGTACTGGGTCCACAGGGGCTGCGGCGTTTAGGCCGCTCTACCCAGCGTCTAGCGGCCAGGTTAGCGCGAACCCTACGCCGCCGTCGCGCCAGCGTTCCACTTGGGGCCTAAAAACGCTGCGCATTCTCGCCCTTACTGGCTTCCTGAGCGCCCTAGGTGCGAGCGCCATGCTTTACTTGTGGTTGCGCGAGTTAAATGTCTTCGATATTAGCGCTGAACAGTTGAGCCTTATCACCGCGGCCAAGCCGACTGATAACAGCCTGGTCTTTGATCGCAATGGCCACAAAATTGGCGAACTCTTTAGCACCTATCATGTATACGTTCCCTATGCGAACCTGCCAAATAGCTTGGTGCAGGCGATCCTAGCAATTGAAGACCGCAGCTTTAGGCGGCACCATGGCTTCGATGCTAGGGGCATCCTCCGCGCCGCTTATGCGCACCTGCGCGGCAGCCGCAGTAACCAAGGCGCAAGTACCCTGACCCAGCAAGTCGTGCGTCATTTTCTCCTGCCTTCGGAACGGTCGATGCAACGCAAAGTCCAGGAGGTGGCTTTGGCAATGCGACTGGAAGGAATCATGAGCAAAGAACAGATTTTTGAGACCTATACCAACACCCTGTTTCTTGGTAACGGCGCCTACGGTGTCGGTGCAGCCGCCTATCGCTATTTCGGCAAGAGTGTCGAGGCGCTGGCGCCAGAGCAGTCGGCGTTGATTGCTGGGCTCTTTCAGTCGCCGAGCCGCTACAATCCAACACGCTATCCAAAGCGGGCAAAACAACGGCAAATGCAGGTCATCCGGGCAATGGTGCAAGCTAAAATGATCTCGGCAAAGGCCGGTCGCGAATTGGCTCTGCGTCCGCTTGACTACCAGGAATACCAGCCGGCAAACGCAGCGACAGCCCCCTATTTTATCGACTACGTTAAGGAGCAAGCTACTAAATTGCTCGGTACAAAAGGCGCGCTTGGAGGTCAGGGTCTGCGCATTTACACTACCCTCGACGGCCAGTTGCAGCAACTAGCTGAGGCGAGCATCAAGCAGTCCGCAAGCCAACTCGATCAGACCGCGGAGCGGACCGCAGATGTCAAAGCACCGGATAGTAAGGTCAGCAAAGCCACGATCGAAGCAGCGCTGATTTCAGTCGATCCGCGTACCGGTGAGATTTTGGCTATGGTCGGCGGTCGCAATTACCATCGCAGCCAGTTTAACCGAACCTACCAGTCATTACGCTCGCCAGGATCGGCCTTTAAGCCGGCTGTATACGCTCAGGCTTTG
>Ga0315289_10005755_pt1 | contig 18262 bp, 20 predicted proteins | sample YL17G11_40_MG_FD_203452 | JGI IMG/M metagenome (GOLD analysis project Ga0315289, IMG submission 203452) | Sediment microbial communities from Yellowstone Lake, YNP, Wyoming, USA - YL17G11_40 | ecosystem: Environmental > Aquatic > Freshwater > Lake > Sediment | place: USA: Wyoming | collected... | reverse complement strand
CAAACGAACAGGAACGGGAGAGGAGGAGCAGTTTTGTGTGTGTACCTCGGTGCGCGACGACGACGAAAAACGCCCCTCAAACGCCTCTCCATGACGGTTCAAATCCGGGCGCCCGCACCAAGCTACCGGGGATATAGGTAAGAGAGGCTTCTGGGCTGGAACGTGGAACTCCGGAAATCGACGTGTAACTGGAACGTGGAAGTCATGTCGAGTTTGTGGACTACCACGTGTCACTCCTAGAGACATTCCTATACGTAATTGGAATCCTGATCTCCTCAACCACGACCTCCAAGCGCCCGTGGTCCAGCTAAGCTTCACCTGTTGGGAAGAACGCAACGCCGAGATTTCGGAACTCCCGCCCAACCCGCAGTAGGCTTACGGAAAGACGAAAATGCAACCTCATACCAAAACACGCATGGAGTGCGGTCCAAGTGCAGACTCATATCAGGCGCGTGACCAGCCTGATCCTGCTTGGCTCGATTCTCTTATCATTCGCGGCTTGGAACGCTGACATGAACGCATTTCCAAGTGCTCAGAGTTTCAGCTTGACAAAAACTGATACAGTAATTGGGACAGTGAAGGTTGGGCTAACCCAAACAGTCGTCAATGGCTCAGACTGCATGATTTTTGTCCGGAAGTATGCCGACACCACGGTCACAGACACGGGATGCGTTCCTGCCATGCAGACGTCAAATCCCGGAGTAGACATTGACCGGGTTGTTCCCTCTCTTGTTTCGATTGCTATCGTTGTTGTGATATTGGTGTCGTTGGTGGCGATAGGACTTTTGGTTCGGTCGAGAAGGCATCCTGCCGGAGTCTCCCAAGCCAGCTCGGTCTTCTGCACGCAATGCGGAGCTGAGAATCCTGCAACAAACGAGTTCTGTGGCAAATGCGGCGAGAGATTAGTAGAAGGATCTACGTGAGAAGCTCCGCAGGGCCGCCTGACAGGAGCATGCTTTTCCAGTCACGACTTCCTGTGACATTTGCAGGCTTCGATCCCCTCAAAATCGAACGAGCTCCGCACAAGACGGTCTTCTATCATTGGGATTTGCCGCACTGAGGACAGAACGCATCTCTCTGACTCATTGCCGCATTACAGTATTTGCAGGTGCGAACCCCAGATCCTGTGGAGACCACTTCTCCTCCCATTGCCCTCTGGATGGCGGTTGCCCACCCTTGGGTGTCGCTTACCTGGAAAACTGGATTCTCAACACCTCGGTCCGTATCGAGAGAGACGATGAGCGCTCCCCAGTTCTCCTTGCTGAATCTTCCAGTCTTCCTGACGCGAACCTCTGTGTGTGCGCCAAGGACTTTATCGTTAGGCAGGTTGATTCGTATGCCCACTGTTTCCAGCTGTGTGCTTTTCCTGATACGTCCTATTTCGACGACTCTCTGTTCAACGAATTGGAACCGTTTGTTTGTAAGAAGGAGCTTTCCCCACATCGGATTGCCGTACCGACTATGACCGCCTTGATACCAGACCGATTGCTCTTCTCTTAGGACTGACTCGCCTGGACCCAAAACAAAGCTCAACGGGACGGCCCTCGGACCACAAGGCAATATGTACAAGGAAATATCTGGTTTTCCATGCCACACCAAAACCCGACGTTCGGAAATAGACATATATGAGCCAAAGGGCCTACCATTTCAAGATGAGAGGGTTGACTAGACCCTCAACCGCCCTCAACTGCCCGAGATGTTCCGCACCTTACACTAGCCCCGCTTTCTCTATCCTGACAAGAGAAGTCAGGTGCAACTACTGCGGCCAAGGCATCCTCCTCAATCCCCTGAGAGAGGACGACAATATCATCAGGCCGTTTGACTCGGAGAGTTTCGGAGCTTTCATGAGTAGGAAGGGAGTGCCCTACGATTCTGTCTCCGGTGGCGTCACTGTTGGCGGGGTGCAGTTCTTCATCGACAGCAACAGTGGTTATGTGATGGGTGATGGTCCAGAGAAGCTTCGACAAGTCGTACTGAGATGGATTGAAGAGTGGATGAACCAGGGCTAGGTTGACTCCACTACTGAAAGTCGCAAGTTGAGCCTCTCGTCCCACATTTCTCTGGGGGGTGCGTTGAACTTGAGAAGAGACCGCATTCTTGGGGTCCACGTCGATTGGGTTTTGGTGGGGGACGTGGAAGTCGGGAATTCGACGTGTCAATGGGACGTGGAAGTCAGAAAATCGACGCGTGACAGGAACGTGGGATCAGCATCCTGAAGAGCCGCGAAGGCCATAGTAGCATTGGTCCTTCTGCCACTAGATGACGTAGTTGACTGCATTACTTGACCATTCTCGGTTTCTTTTTGCTGAACATGTTTTGCGGAAGGAAGCTGGCTTGAGTAGATTGATAACCGAAGGCAACTGTTTGTGAATCTCACGTTTGTGAATCTCACAATTACATCAACCGCATGCAAAGAGATCGTAACTGAAGAGGCAATTGTTGGCGAAGTATCAAACCCGAACATATCAAGGTTCAGAACTCTGGCAACAGTTCTCATTATCGCCGGCATTCTTGGGCTTTCAGGGGGAGTCTGGGCGAGGTCACGCTGTGTCAGAAGGAAGAAGATTACGTTCAGGACGATCTATTCCGTTTGAGAGAGAGATTGACTTTGGGGCGAGTCTACGCCAGATCTGGAGTCGGAGAGATTGTGCTGCCACTCCTGACCGAAAGCAGAGAGTCGCTGGACATAGTCTCCCCGTATCTCTCAGCGCAATATGCTCAACTCTTGGTTAGAAAAGCAGAATCAGGAGTGATGGTGAGGTTCATGACCTCTTCTCATACGGGCCGCTATCACCAACAGGCACTCAGGGCGTTGGCTCCTGGGTCGACGCTACGGTTCTACTGGCCCCTTTCGCTGCCGGGATTGTTGGACTTGTGATACTATCCGTCATAGGGTACTTTCCAGTAGGAGTCCTCGTTCTTGCAGGATGTGTGCTAGCTGCGATTCTCGCCAGAAGACAGCCTGCGAGAAGCATCCACACCCTCCAGGTGAAAATCCAACCTCGCGAGTTCGTCCATGTGAAGCTCTACATCATAGACGGCAGGACGGCAATCGCAGGTTCTGCGAATCTCACCTTTTCCGGAATGAACTCCAACGTGGAACGGATCGAGGTTAAGGAATCAGCCGTAGAGGTCGCACAGGAGATTGTTGCCTTCGAGGAATTGTGGCGGTCAGGGTCTTGGTTTGTCGTCCCTGCTGAGAAGATGGTCTGGAGAGAGATTAGATGGAGAGACGTGGCATAGCCTACTCTTCAGGCATTTCTGTCCTGTAAACGATGGTCTGTGCAGGTAACCCCTCGCTTCCATAGAAGAAGCCAAATGCCGATGAAGAAGCCAAGTCCCGATTCGGATCAACCACTAGGGCAATTTGCCAAGGGTTGGCGAAAAAGCTTCGTTGCGTCAAGCGGTCTCTTGCGCTGAGAAATACTCCCAGCCCCGGATGAGAGTGATACCAGCCCACGATGTTACGCTCTTCCTCGGGGAGACCGGGGAGTTTGGAATTAATTGACTGCCAAGCATCTGAAGTAAACTTTAGCGAGACCGGCGTGCCCTCGCTATTGTCTCCGAGCAGGCCGCGCCGCACAACCACAGCATGCAGCCGCAAGTCTGAGTCTACAAAGGCACTGCCAACAAGCACTCCACCCATTTCTACGTCAGCCTTGCTCTTGAGCTGAAACAAGATCTCCGCCATCACGGCTTCTGAAACCAGCACGACTGTCGAGTCGGCTTTGGGCCGTGTGCGAGACAGGGCTTCAACTAGCGTTAGTGGGGCGGGCGTCGGTCTGAAGACGTCATCGCTTTCCTTCCAGACCGCAGCCAGGCCTATTCTTTCCACTTTTGTATTTTGGGCGACTTCTCCTTCCATTGAATACCTTGTCCTGTTGTTTCAGCGATCTCCAGCCTGTCGGTCGGTATGAGATGACGGTTCTTGTTCACCCAATCAAGCGCCTCACGGTTAGCGGGACTGCTTTGGTCAATGTAGTCAGGGTTGAAGCACAGGATTTGACCTATCCTCTCAACAAAGTCATCCAAGTATTCTGTGGGAGTCCACTTTCGACCCATACAGATCTTCAAAGAAGGAAAGACGTGGGGATGAAAAACCGGAGTCAGCATGCTAGCATTGGGCTCAGTTAGAGGATAGTTAGAGGACAGCATGATTTCTGCTCGATGATAGTCGCCCCACTTTGGGCGACCGAAACCGAGTCCCACTATGCTTCTGATCCTGTAACCGATCTCATACCTGTAAGGTGGGTTTCCCCGGAACTCCTCTAGTACCACTTTGCGGTTCGAGCGTGACGACAGCTGCCTTACTTTTTCGTAGTCGGCTCGCATACGCGTATCTCGAACCGACATACTAGGCTAGCCAGCCACAATGATAGGTTCGATCTGTAGAACATCCTTGTCAGATACGTTCTCTTCTGTGAATTGGTCCTTGGGTAGCAACTTTCGGCCCTTGGTCAAGTTAGTTACGCTATAGTCTTGATTGGGTAGTGACCAGTTCTTCTTGGTCTCCTCCAGCAGGTCTTTTGTAGTGGTGGATCTTGAAAGCGTGACTTCAGCCTTGCGGGTTTTGTCGTGCATCTGGACAAGGACGCTGACGGTAGCTTCTGACATGTGCACATCGAGTACTTGTTCGGTCACTTGAGGAGAAAATACTTTCGGTTTCCTGAACTGTTCGCTGCGACAATATGCTTCCCCGGAACCGACAGGTCTGATAGCTTGCGTTCAGCCAGCTCTGAATCGCTTTCGATAAAGCCTGTAGAGAAGAGCCTTCTTTCGGAGCCGCACTTCTTGCAGGGAAGTACTGTCACGTCGAGGCTCTTCGTGGGAACAAGCAGAGATTCCCACGTGTTGCAGACAGGACACGACAAGCTGACGGCAATGTCAAACATGAGTTCAAGATACGCGCCCTTAGGTGACCCCACTAGCCGAAGGATTTCGGTAACAGTAATCTCTTCAGGTCCCTTCCCCAGCGAAACGACTTGATCCATGTGGTCATGCGCGTAGCACTCCGTGTTTCTGGGGACAGACGCAACATTCAGCGAGTAGGGTTTGAGAGCAACAAATAGGCGCTCGCTAGGACGAAGGCCTGATTCATTCTTGTGAAGAATGAGGAAGGCTTGGTTAACCATAATAGCTGCAACAACGGAAGCCATCGTAGCAGTTGTTGGCACCTTCGGTTCACTTATCAGGCTCCGTAGCCATCCGCACGAGTAGCGCTGGTTTCTCTGTTGCCACATTGACTCCGTCATTGTGCATTCATAGCAAGCGCCCTGATATGGATCGAAATAGGAAACCTCTCCTTCGGTAACACCTATCCCGCCGTCTATCCAGGGCACTCTAACCAATTGGCAGATCCTGTTGAGCGTCAAGCGGGCATCTATGCTGTCCAAGCAGCCCAGAACCACATCTGCTTCCTTGTATTCTCCCCATCCCAAGTCATATTCTAGATTCCCGTGCGTGTACGTGACTTCTGCGTATGGATTGATTTGTCTCGTTCTGTCAGCCGCCACCTCGGCCTTTCTTCTCCCGATGTCTCTCTCATTGAAGAGCACCATTCGACTAAGATTGGACATCTCAATCGTATCAAAATCCACAATGTGAATGCGGCCAACTCCCATGAGAGCTAGCAGCTTCAATGCTTCATTGCCAAGTGCTCCTGCACCAACAACCAGTACGTTTGCTTTCAGGAGTTTGTCCTGATCCCACCAGTCGATCAAGTCTTGGCGAATATACCTCTTTAGTTGTGCTCTTGCCTCCTCCATCTCAATCAAGCACCGTAATCTCATTCTCACTGTAGACTATGATCTCAAGCCCCCATTCAGGATGATCCTGTATGAGACCGCGCACGCGAATCGTCTTGCGCTCATAGTCTGTTATCGTCTGCCCACCCAAAGCGAAGTTGTCCACGTAGTTCGGGAATATCACTAGCTTGAAAACACGGGGCCATGGGCCTCGCTGGAACTTCACACAATATGTGCTTGTGGCCCTAGACTTCTGAACTTCGACGACCTTCCCTTGGAAGTATACAACATGACCCGTGTATTGAGCGACTTCAGACAGTCTCACGACAGGAGGTTCGAAGACAAGTTGCTGTCTGGGTCCTCGCCTGAAACCATAGCGGCTCTCAAACTCGAATCCGCTTGCTGGCCTCTCCGGCTTGATTGGGACCTCCTCAGCTGCGCCTACCCTAGTTCTCTCCAGGCGAGCCTGGCCGCAGCCAACACAGCGGCTGGAGTTTTGATCCCTCAAGAAGTGGTAGGTTTGATCGTGATAGAACATCTGACAGGTCGTGCACCTCCAAGCAACTTCTCCATCATCAAAGCCTGTCCCGGTGACTGGGTCGAGAATGTCCGAGATGTCGATCTTGGCAACCAGAATCTGAGCAGCGACACTACTTCGATAGCCGGGAGAGTCTGTCTCATGCCATCTTAGGACGCGCGTCTTTTTGCGTGAGTACAGAATGCTTCCAGAAGCCGCAAGCCCGAGTATGATTGTGATGATCGTCAAGACAATTGATATGGGAGCCAAAGCGAGGGCTAGGATTGCCACTATTATGAAAACAGTTGCCGCTCGCTTCTCTTTTGGTGAGAACAACCTACCCAGCGGTACTGAGTAGCCCCTAACTCAGACTTTATTGTTGCGTCTCGACAAAGCGCGTTCCTAGCGGGTCGTCTTCTTACCGCTTTACTGCGCGCAACAAGAACAAATGAAAGAATCGTGCCCCTTGCGATAAGATTGTCGAAGTGCTACGTCATCGGCTGTGAGAGTTTGGTTCTCACTTTGCTGTAGATCCTGAGCGTCTTATCGCCACGAGCCCGATGTTCCAGATACCATAGGGTATTCTTTCTTATGCCCAGCTTCATCGCCCCCTTTGTCGTCAGCGAGAGAATTAGATCTCTTACACTCTGGGAATCGCTTCTCTCAAACGATGGGCGTGGTTCGCCGAAGCCTAGTTCAGTCAGCTTGCCAATGACGTAGCCCGCGAGCTCGCCCGCTTTCAGTCTGATGATGGTGTCCCAAGCGAATAACCTGCCTTTGTACTTGACAGGCGAGTTGAACTTGATTCGCAGAGCTTCAATGAGCTTCCTCGCTGCTTCGGGTCGAAGTCTGAGAACGTAGTTGTCCATTCTGTAGAAGTCCTTCTTGCCAAAGCAGTTGCTCTCCAAGCATGAAACCACGGTAGTATCCACGAGCCATCGGTAGGGCTCCTGAAGGTCATAGACTAGTGGATACTTGGTTTGTCTTGCCTCATGCAGGAAACCGACTGTTGGCTCCAGACCAACACTGTTCAGCGCTTTCCTACATTGCGATTCCAGAACAGCGTATCCGTAGTTGAGTAGAGCATTCATCGGATCGGAGGCGTTCATCTGATGCGTCTCATGCATCCGCGATGTGAAGCCGAACTTTGTCGGTAGGACCTCGTGTAGGTATCGCCAGTAAATGTCTGCAATTCGTCCTTCAATTGATAGCAAGCGCGGCAACCTCTGACACTGTTCCAAGCGCTCCAACTCATTCGTCAAGTCAGCCTGAACTTGAGACGAAAGTTCACCATATCTCGCCGCTAACCATTTCATGACATCCAATGTGCGTTGAGCTTTGGCTTCGATCAGCTTCTTAGCTATGTAGAATCGCTTAGGCTGATCTTTGTAGGTTTCAATCTGCGCGACCTTTAGAGGGCCGTTCGTAGGCTCTCTTGGCAGCGTGGAAGAAAGCATAGTCCCATCGTAGTCAAGGATAAAGATCGGAATATTGTGTCGCATTAGCCACTTGATCGCATCCAGAGTAATTGTCCCAGAATGCCCGTCAATGATCACCGAATCAAAATGCGCTTTTCGAGGCTGGATCTCAAACCTTTCAGGTTCAAACTGCGGATCGGAGAAACCACTTCGAACAATGAGCCGAGCCCTATCCACACTCAATGAGATTCCGAAGCCCGATAGGCATAGCGCATTCATTCTATGCCTCCACCTCCCCCTCCTTGCGTGAGCAACTTGCGGAACAGTTCGATTGATTCCAAGTCACGCCGCAGTTCTTTTTCGGAGTGATCCACTATTCTAAGGAGAGTGTCTTTGATTATTGGGATCTCTAGCAGTTTCTCCTTGTTCCTCTCTATCTTGTCGAAAGGCAATTCCTTGCCCATTGAAAGGATTGTCGGGAACGCATAGATTCCAAGATCTGCTGAAGGAATGCTCTCAATGTCGGATGGTAAGCGTCCAACGAAGGCCGATGCCACCTTCAAGGACGTTTCGTTGATTTCTTGAGAGGTGTAGATGGCTTCGATGATTCCGAGGAACCTGTCCTTGTGGTCGAAATTCAGTAGAGGATTAGCTCTCAGTATTTGGGTGACGTCTTTCGTTGGTCGAAGCAGCAGTCCAGCTATCAGACCTCTCCAAGTGAGACCGTATACCTTTGATGCATTCGGGCTGTAATTCGTCTTCGTTCGGGTCGTGGTGACTACGCCTAGATATCCTCTCTTGACCAAGTCGTCAATTCTGCGTTTGACAGTAGGATACGGAATTGGCTTCATCCTGTTCCAGATCTCATACTTGATCTGAGGACCCTTGTCAACAAGGAGTCTGATGATCTTTCTACTGTTCTTGGCCTTCTGTCCGTTGAAAGCTGGAATCTTGGCCAGCGCCTTCTGATTCATGGTGTTCATCTCTTGAGTGCTCAGGTGAATAGTATGTGTGCATCATCCAGTATACTGTACAGCATAAGTTACACTTAAACTCTCCACGTGGCGTCTGGAACTCTCAGAGGAACGATCGACATGGGCTCTGTCTTGCCAAAACGAATAAGGTGTCTGAAGTGCGGGCATGTCTGGGACTTCAAAGGTTCGTACTATCCATGCAGATGCCCAGGCCGAGGACCAAATGGGAAGGCCTGTCGTAGCTCTAGAAACGAACAGAATCGACGTTTCTGGGGTGGCCAATGGACACCCGCCCAGCTCCACAGGCATCAAGGAAGGGTCTAGCCTTTGGTCCGGAAGTTTCGAAGAAAGAGAGTGCCTGCAGAGTCGAAGCGCCGAGACAGAAAACCCATCTGGAAACGAAGCACAACTCAGCTTACCCCCATGCAGCGTCGTGTCAGAGCGAAGTCACTTGAAGCATTATGGTTGGTTCGACGCGAAAGACTCGCCCTACAAGAAGCGGCAGAACGAGTCGGACTGGAACCCAACGTCATTCGGCGAAACACGAATGCCTTCTGTAGGATTCACGGTCGGTGGAGAGCAAAAGCATTCGATCACATACCTAGAAGCCTGGTAATTTACGAAAAAGAACGCAAAGTCATCGTCGAAGTCACAGATTCCAGAATCGCCTCGCTCATCGGCGAGTATCATAACCGAGTCAAACAGTTCCTGGACAGTGGGAAGAGCTCGTTTCTGAAGGAATTGCCAAGAAGAAGATTCAAGGACAGCAAAGGTCGAACGCACACACTCGAAACGAATCCCAAGGCTGTCTTCGCGATCAAACAGCGCGAACCAACTCCCGAGTTCTTCGAAATTTACCGGTGGTGAGCTAATGGAGAATGACCGAGTGCTTCTAGCGCTGAGGCTGGCGCTGGAGGCTGGTCGGTCATGCGAACCGGATGGCCTTGATTTTGCCAAGCTGTTCAAAAACGCGGAGCAATGTGTCCACAGTGATCGTTGCGTAGTCTGCGGAATTGCTCAGGTTCCACAAACCAACGCCGAACTTGAAGAACACCATATCGCCGGTAGGGTTTGTGGACAAGCCAACTTCTCTGACACGCTGACAGTCTGTCGCCGATGTCATGAACACCTAAGTGACCACCAGAAGGAGTGGCTAGTCCCCAAAAGAGACGTGGCTCACCGTCTCTCGTCATATTTGTTCGGATGGGCAGACATCTTCGACCTCCTCAACCAAAAGTCTGGCCGGCCTTGCTTTCTGAGTTTGGCAAGGAAGTTTCGCTCTCAAGGCTGGCACATACGCAACCCTGCCAAAGAGAGGTGACTCACAATCCGAGAAGACAACGAACGGAGACCTGAACCAATTGAGATCGTTCTCCGAGCATACGTCACTCACGAAGATGCGCGGAGTCTGAACTACAGCCGGCAGGATGCAGCAACAAGCACTCATCCGGATATCGTTGTTGTGATCGACACAGAGACTACCCCTGACGCCAATCAGAACCTCCTGTTTGGTTCATGCGGCATCTGGATCGATGGAAGACTCCATCGTATAATCCTATTCCACCCTGACTCGCTACCAGAACGAGACCTCACAATCCTGAGAACTCAAGTGAAGAGAATCGTAGTCGAAAAAGTAAAGGCTGAACCGATACCGCTCAGCCGCTTCATCGACGCAGTATTCTACCCCTACGTCTACGACAGCCACGCCCTGCTTGTTGGGTTCAACCTGCCGTTTGACGTCTCTCGTCTAGCTTGTGACTGGGGATTAGGCAGAAAGAAGTGGAAGGGCGGTTTCACATTCACCTTGTCCAGGAACCGCTTTCGATCGCCGATACATGTCAAGTCACCTGACTCAACGAAAGCCTTCATCGAGTTCGCATCGTCTCCTCGACGTAACCAACGTCACCCCCAACAGCATTACAGGGGCCGCTTCCTTGACCTCCATACCCTAGGCTTTGCACTGACCAACGAAAAGCTGACCCTTGAACTAGCATGCAAGCTTTTCCAAACAGAACGTCAGAAAACCGCGATAGAGGAATACGGGAAAGTCACTCCAGCATCAATAGACTATAACATCAACGACACACTTGCTGCTCATGATCTCTACGTCAAGATGATCGAACGCTACGATTCATTTCATCTGACGAAGCCACCTGAGAAAGTCTACTCTCCAGCAAGCATCGGCAAACAGTACTTGAAGCAGATGGGCGTCAAACCCTTCTTAGAGCAGAATCCAGATTTCCCGTCCGAAGTAATTGGACAAATCATGACGACTTACTATGGAGGTCGCTCTGAGGTTCGGATACGTAAGAAGTTGAAGAGAATTCGCTATGTGGACTTCAGCAGCATGTACCCTTCCTTGTTCTCTATGATTGGTCTCTGGTTGTTCCTCATAGCTGAAGAAATTCAATGTGTCGAAGCGACGAAGGAAGTTCAACGCTTCATTGAGAGCGCAGATCTGGAGACTCTGAGGAACCCTGCTGCTTGGCGCCGGATGGTGGCTATCGCTCAAGTTCAACCAGACAACGATTGTTTGCCGGTTCGAGCACACTACGGGAATAGGCACGCATACAACATAGGCGTCAACCACCTGACTTCTTCGAAACCTCTGTGGTATGCGCTACCGGATATCGTAGCGTCAAAACTCCTTACAGGAGAAGTGCCCAAGATTCTAAAGGCTGTGAAGTTCGTTCCTCAAGGCAGGCAAACTGGGCTCGTGTCAATCCAGATAGTTGGGGAATCAATCGTGAGCCCAGATGAAGACCTGTTCCTCAAGTTTCGTGAGTTGAGAAAGAAGACAAAGGGGGAGAGAGACCAACATCCAGTGGAGTCGCCGGAATATCATCGACTTGACACGATTCAAACTGTGCTGAAGATCATTGCGAACGCAGCTTCATACGGAATCTACATCGAAATCAACACAGAAGACAAGGAATGTGAAGTTGATGTCTACGCGCTAAAGCATTTCAAGTGTAGGACTTCAAAGGAAGAGCACTTTGGCCGATTCTCTCATCCAATAGTTTCAACAATGCTTACCGCAGGAGCTCGGCTGCTGCTCGCTATGGCTGAGGTTTGGCTTTTTCGGCATGGCGGCTACTACGCTTTCTGTGATACGGACAGTATGGCTGTTTCACGCTTTCATTGGAAGAAATTGCAGCAGTTCTTCGAGCCGCTTAATCCGATGCCGGGTGAGCCGTTCCTCAAACTGGAAGATGAGAACAAGGATGAGCACGGGAATCCGAGGCAACTCTGGTTCTATGGAATCTCAGCGAAGCGCTACGTCCTGTACTATCTGGATGAGAGAGGAGAACCTGTTCCTGTGAAATGGTCATCCCACGGACTCGGGCATCTTCTGCATAGTAAGGAGAATGATTGGGAGAAACAGCTATGGATCAACATCCTCCGCTATGCACTCGGCAGAATCACGAAAGAACAACTGCTTGAACAGTATGGAAGTGATTATGCCGTGGCGAAACTCGCGCTAACAAACCCCAGTCTGCTGGGCAGAGTAGGAGCGATTAATGAAGAGAACTACATTTCTCAACCGAGACCGTACAGTTTCCTTCTGGTCGGTTCGCCAACGATGCTTGATCGCTCTGGGAAACCCATCATTCCAGTGACGCCATTCATGCGAGAATACGAACGCGCTCCATACCAGCACTTCGTTGATGCAAAGAGCGGCAAGCACTACAAAGTAGCCACGGAGTTGTATTGGAAGACGCTGAAGAATACAGTTGAGGAGTACATTGATCATCCTGAAAGCAAATTCGAGAACGGCCAACGATGCGGCACGATGCGTCGAAGACATCTATGCGCGCATTCAATATGCTACATCGGCAAAGAATCAAACGAGCTGGAAGAGACCGAGGTTCTTGGCCTCGACGACGAAACGTACGTTGAGTATCGGGAGCTTCGTACCTGACTTCAGCTGCTCACGCTTTTGGGTTCGCCAGTGCTGGGGATGCCTTCCAGCTGTTGCCTGATTCTTTCGATTCTTTCATCAAGTTCTCTGTCAGCCTGCTTTTTCTTCTCGTCAACATGTGTAGCCTTCTCAGCATTTGCGATGTCGGTTTCGACAAGCATCTTCACATAGTCGTAGACGGAGCAGCCTAAACCAGAGCATTTCCCCATTATCTTCGAGTACGCTTCATCGCTTACGCGTGTTGCTATCAACCTACTCATAGTGCGTTATCACCTCGCTCACTTGCTGTTGACAGCCAGTTAACAGAGCGTTAACGTGATGTCAACGCGTGTGTTCATCAACATGATCGACGAGGGATATTGGTCTCACTATTCCACGTGGAAGTGTTGGCAGGTAGAAAACACGAGCTCGAAGAGCGTAGCGTCAGTACCAAGATCAGCATATGTCAGGGGGGCGGGAGGACAAGTCGATCCGGGGCATCGGCTAGTCATATATCGAGCAGCATCCACAATGTCGTAGTTGTCGAGGGCCCTCTTTGCAGTCTTTGGACAAATGTGAGGATATGGCTAGGTCGATTAGTCCAGCAACGCTGAAAGACGTGGTCAACGAGTCCGCTTTCGTGGACCTGATATTATGTTTTCAACGTTACTCCAAGAGCTACGTGGCAAGTCAGGGGCAAATTGACCTAGGGTTCATCAAGGTTTTCAGGTCCGTTGTCGAACCAAACATTAGGAAGGACAGCCTGCTAGTTCCCTACTTCAACAAACTCATTCTCTACAGAAAGCTTGCTAGCTACAAGGTTGACTTGGTTCTTACTACACTACAGCCCTACTTCACCGAAATGTCCTACAAATTGAAGACAATGACTCCGAGCGAGATTGAAACCCAAATGACGAGTTTCTGGATAGCCCGCAACGGTATGCTCTGCGCTTCCATCTCACAGTTGTTCTTCTCGATTGAGCATTGCTGTAAGATAGCCTGCTGTCTCGCCAATGAGAAGCTCGCAAGCAAAGTTGCTAGAGACATTCCTGTGTACCATGGCGACATATTTCAAGTGCTTAAGGACCTCGGCAGACAAGGCTTCTTGCTCGACTTCGATTCACTGAAAAGGACCTATGCTTACGTCATGAAGACGAGAATGGCAGCTGATTACACTGAGTTCTTCTACGAGCAATTTGATGTGAACCCATTTGTCTCCGTATTGCTCGGTGCTACCATCGACATCCTTAACTCGCAAAAGGAACTACTCTTCGAGTGCGCAGGGATATAGTGGTTGCTTTCTTGGGAAGGCCTAATCAGAGGAGAAGTCGCCGAGATAATCGACCAATACACTGTGATTATTAATGTCGGAATGGATCAGGGCGTCAAGAAAGGTATGCGCTTCGTTGTTTATTCAGAGACTCAGCGCATCTTTGATAGATCTGGAAATGATCTGGGGCTTCTTGAGATCCCGAAGTGCGAAGTAGAGATAACGGACGTCCAGGAGAAGCTGTCTATTGCCAAGAACACTGTCATGGTAAAACATACCCTCTTCGAGTCTCCCCTCGCACAAATGTTCGAGACTCGGCAGCCCTTGCCTGTAGACGAAGGACAGATCACGAAGATTGAAGTTGACCGGCGCATAAGAAAGGGAGACAAGGTTAGACAGATGCCTTGACTTGGCTTGCGAGCTCATGGCCCCATTCATGGAAAAGCCCGAAAGAACCGATCTGCTTTCTGCAGACAAAGCGTTAACCGATCCAAGCGGGGATAGGCTGGGATACGCTCCGTTTGCGAGGAATATTGCAGAAAGCATTTGCAAGATGGTTCCCGCAGAAGGTTTTGTTATCGCGGTCTATGGCTCTTGGGGCTCGGGTAAGACAACGCTCCTCAATTTCGTCGAAGCCTTTCTGAAAGAGGAGATAGAGAATCAACGGATAGTGGTTGTTCGCTTCAACCCATGGTGGTTCTCGGGGCAGGAAGATCTCACACGGCGTTTTTTCGATCTCGTTGGAACATGCCTAAAAAACCGCAAGGTGGTTAGAGAGCAAGTACTGAAACAGATAGCGAATCTCGCTGATTTGGCATCTGCGATACCCGTACCAGAATCACAGTATGCAAAGATCCTGGCTTGGCTCTTGAGGCGAGGAATCAGCAAAAAGGACATGCCCGAACTGAAAGCTTCAATTGCCAACGCGCTCCGAGCCCAGCCCAAACGCGTCTTAGTAGTAATTGATGACATCGACAGACTCGCCGCTGACGAGATCAGACAGCTTTTTCGTGTTGTGAAAGCAGTTGCAGACTTTCCTCAAGTTGTATACATTTTGGCGTTCGACAGGAAAGTTGTCATAGAGGCGCTCAAAGGGGAACAGGGCACAGTACCTGGAGAAGCCTACCTAGAGAAGATTGTTCAGCTGCCATTCGAGCTTCCCGTTCCTGACAGAGTCTCTCTCCGCCGGCTGCTTTTCGAAAAGTTGGACGGCATACTTGCGAACTCATCCAAAGAGCTCTTTGATCAAACCTATTGGGCCAACGTCTACTTTGAGGGAATAGATCATTTCATCTCGACTCCTCGTGCTATTGTGCGACTTGTAAACGCGCTATCCGTGAGCTACCCCGTCGTACAGGGTGAGGTAAACCCTGTTGACTTCATTGCCATCGAAACTCTTCGAATCTTCTGTCCATTATCCTACGACATGATTCGCAAGAACCCTGACATGTTTGCAGGGCATACGAGTGGTGCAGTAGCCTTTAGCGCCGACTACGCGAAGCAATTTCATGATTCCTGGATAGGATTAGTTCCAGAAAGTGATAGAGAACCAATCAGGCGATTGTTGCTCCGTGTCTTTCCAAAACTACAAGCGGTATGGGAGAACAAGCACTATGGTCCAGAATCGGGGTCAGTGTGGCGCAAAGGGCTCCGCATATGTGCCCCTGAGCTGCTGCCTGTATATTTCCGACTCGCGATACCCGAAGGAAGCTTGTCCAATGCAGAAATGACAGCCATTCTTAGAGAAGCAGGAGACTCCGAAGAGTTTGGCGCGGCGCTTGTGGAACTGTCAGGACAACTCCGCCCCGACGGAACTACCCGCGTTCGAGCCTTTCTTGAGCGCCTCGAAGACTACACAGCGAAAGAGATCCCGTCAGAGACTATTCCTTCCATTTTCAAAGCACTGTTTGAAGTCGGCGACCAGCTTCTTCGTCCCGAGGACGAGAACCGTGGGATGTTGGATTTCGGTAACGATATTCGAATCGGGCGAGTAGTTGTGCAGCTCCTGCGCCGGCTCGAAGAGCCCCAACGTTATGAGGCATTGAAAGATGCAATTTCTCATAGACAAGCGATCTCAACGATCGTCAGCGAAATAGCGACGCTCGGACAACAGCATGGCAGATATGGAGCTAAACCAGAACCCGAAGGAGAATGGTACGTAAATGCACAGCATCTCAACGACTTGGAAGAACTCGGGCTAGAGAAGATACGACAAGCTGCAAAGCAACGCATGCTACTTCAGGCGAAGGATTTCATACACATTCTCTATCGATGGGAGGATTGGGCAAATAAAGAAGAAGTGAGGCGGTGGATCAAAGAGGTGACCGCTGAGGATAAGACACTAGCTGTTTTCATCGCGCACTTTCTAACACAGAGCTTCCGCCAAACACTAACCGACAAAGTTGGGATGAAGTTTCAGAAACTCGACTACGAGTCACTCGCGCACTTCCTTGAACTACCCAGCGTGATTGAAAGGACTAAGAGAATAGCAGAGGACGGCACATTGACTGAATACGAGAGGACGGCTGCCGGTGACCTCATTCAAGAATACGAGAGAAGAACGAGTCCCGATAACCAAACCACAGCCCCACAATAGACCACCATCGAATATCGAGTGTCGGAAAGAAAGAGGAACTGTGTCTTCGTCAGTTGAGACGAACTAGCAACTACCCCCGGGATACCATTTGCTTCCAAGGAACGAACCGATGCCCATGCTCCCCGGTCAAGGCAACGGGGTGCACGACGACACTGTGGGCTTCTAGAGCAGAATCGCCGCAAAGGCTAAGCGCCCAGAGGTGCGAGTTGTCAGCGGCTAGCGAGACTCTTGAGGTCTGTATACAAGAGCATTTCGCCTGCACTTCTCATGATACTGTCGATCGCGGTTCTTCTCTTCGTGAGTCAGTCCCAAGTGCCTCCAGCATCGGCTCATGCCTATCCATCCTACGAGATGGGCATCGGTATTCTTGACTTTCGCGAGTCAGACCACACAGCCAACATGTCAATCCATTTCCTTGCGGATTTCGAAATGAAGGAGGGAAAACCAGGCCTCTACGGCATGGATCTTGAGAACAGGTGGAACAGGATCACGGGCGACTACGTGCATCAGGAGAAGAACGGAACGCTTGAAGATGGCGGGATCGGAAGGTGGGTCTTCGATTTCTCTATCAGGGCTCACGCATACGGGGCCAGCGAATTCTATCCGTATGATTCTTGGATGTTCAATCTAACGCTCTCCACCCCGCTCCTCCATGAGGCGAACAGCACCAATTTCTCTGGATTCGTGAATCCTTCGCGCGGGATACCGGGATGGAACTTTGAAGGTGCCGAGACTTTTCGTTTGACTCACTTCAGCTACGATGATAGTGCTACGGTGACTATCGTCCTGCGCCGAGCGGGTTGGCAGACTGTCCACGTACAGGTGATTCCACTGATCCTGCTGCTAATGTTGGGCATGACCGTCTTAATCCCTTCAAAGGATCTTTCGACCAAAGCAACTGTGTACACTTCTGTCATATTCTTCGTAGCTGCTCTTCTGTTCAATCTCAAGGATTTCGTATCTCCTTTGAGGTCCGGCCTGTCGTTCGCCGAGACGTCATTCTACTGTTTATTCATCTTTGCTTCAATGTTCTTGGTGTTTGCGGTAATCGAGAACGTATACACTGTGAAAGAGGGCATGCTCTATCTACCCAGCGCGAGGGGTAGAATTGCCTTACAGATACTAATGCGCCTACTCATATTGACCTTTGTTTGGTACATCCTATACTCGTTTGTCTCTTCATATCAAAACATGGCGTCGCCCTATTGGTGGGTTAGCTTTCCGATGTTTGATACGCTATTCGTGCCTGCATTGTCGGTGGGACTGGGCGTCCTTGGGAGCATGGCCGCCCTGCTCTATCGTGCGTATGCCACGCGCCAAATCTCCTGCTTGCACAGATCGAATGAGTCAGGGCTTTCAAAAGCAGAAGTGAGAGCCTTCAACTTGAATCGGAAAGCTCTTGCAAAAGCACTTGAGAACTCGTTTCTCATAGTGGTAGCGCTGTGGTTAGGCTATTGGTTCAGCATCGCCACTAGCATGATCAAATCACAACCGGAGATTCGGGTGGCGTTGATGGCGTTGCTCACTTTTGTCGTTCTCGTTCCTTTGGCGTATTTCGTTGAAGATTATGTGACAAGACTAGACAAGCATTGACACGTGGAACTGTTTGACTTCCACGTCCCAGTTACACGTCGATTTCTCGACTTCCACGTCCCACTTACACGTCGAAAATCAGAGTTCCACGTTCCAGCCCAAACAGGCTCCTTACCTATATCCCCCGCACCAAGCTACCCACACACACCAAGGCCGCAAGTGAAACCACATAATAGCGGGCCACGCAGAAGCGAAAACAAAGCCGGGGTTTCATGCTCACGTCATTCACCCTCGGGGGGAATCCCCTAA
>Ga0315289_10005752_pt1 | contig 18264 bp, 12 predicted proteins | sample YL17G11_40_MG_FD_203452 | JGI IMG/M metagenome (GOLD analysis project Ga0315289, IMG submission 203452) | Sediment microbial communities from Yellowstone Lake, YNP, Wyoming, USA - YL17G11_40 | ecosystem: Environmental > Aquatic > Freshwater > Lake > Sediment | place: USA: Wyoming | collected... | reverse complement strand
GCCCGCGATGCTCCTGAGCCATTCGAATGCGGCCCGCCGCTCGATCGGTGCGGTCTGGTATGAGGCGGATTCATCGAGCTTGGAGAGAAGGATGGCCCGCGCCTCGGCATCGTTTTCTCCGTAGATGCACGAGAATTTGCCTATGACCGCGGCGAATCCCCGGCAGAGGGCGGCAAAATCGATTTTATCCTTATCGTCGGCGCAGGGCAGAGGCGCCAAGATTTCTGCGATGAATCTTTTTAAGCGCTCGATCTCCTCGACATGATCCCGATATTTCTCTGCCTTCTCGGGCGAACCTTCCTCTTCCTCGGCCGCCCTGCCGCTTTCTTTGGCGCTCTCGGCGAGGATTTCGAGACGGGATATATATCTTTCCCTTCCCCAGCCGATCATGGCGCTTTTCAGGTAGCGGCCGGCCCTGAGCGGAGAAATCGCGGCCGCTCCATTGCCCGAGGGAAGCGAGAGGGCGCCCGCTTCGATAAGCGCGCAGATGTCGGAAACCAGGAAATCGTGTTCCATCCAATCGATGAGCCCGGAGAAGACTTTTCCGGGAGAGGTGAAGGCGACCGGGATGCCCTCGGCATAGGTCACCTTGAAGCCGTTTTTCGCGGCGAGGGCATACATGATTGAAGGATAGACTGCGCCGGACGGATGGATGATCTCGACTTCATCGAGCGGGATCTTTTCGGCAATGATCATCTGCAATATTTTCCGGCATTCGTTGGTCGGCCCGATGGCCGTGAAAATCTGAAGCGATTTATCCTGGAAAGGCGCCGGGGCTTCTTTAGGCGCGAAAAGCCAGGGGAGGCGGTCGATGTTGGCCGTCGGCGGTGTGCTAGTCGGAGCAAAAGAGCGAGATGGAGAACCCGATATTTTCCAAAACCGCCGCGGACGGACGAGACCATAAACAGGATCCTGAGGAATCAAGACGAGATTTTCTCCGGCGAGTTCCTCAAGGAATCGGCGCTCCAGATGATCCAGCGCCTGGTCTTGAAAAGACAAATAAAATTCCTGATCGGGCGAGTTTTCCCTTTGTTTCCGCCATAGATCAATTTTGCTTAGAGCGATTTCGTACAGCCCGGGCATATCGATTTTCTTCTCTTTCCGGATCTCATCTTCATATCTCTTTAGAAAAAGGATAATTTCCTCCCCTTTCTGTTGAGAAATAAAATGGGAGGGCAAGATATCCGTGCTTTTCAACGCGGCCATTCTTAGAGAAATAATTGAATTCCGGATAATCCGGACAATTCCCGAGGTCGCTTCAATCTTTCCAAAGTAGCCAAGTTTTCCCTCTTCCTTCAGTTCTCTAAATATCCTATCAACGAGGAAAAGAGATGCGGTCCAGGAAACGAGCTTGATCCCTTGCCTTGAGAGCTCGGCTCCCGCCACTTCTTGGGCCAGCGACGGGAGCGTCACAAAATGCAGGTTTGCCCAATTCTCTGTTTGTTGCGTAAGGACGTTCCCTATTTGGTGCCCCAGCTGATAGGTTGGAACGATGAGGTATTTCTTCGCAAGCGGATGTTGCCGAAGAAAATTGGCCAAGAAAAAAAGTCGCGTATTCATAAGAAAATGATACTCGCTTCAGGTTTTAGCAATTATTAAGAGGAGCACAAAATAGTTTGCAGCTATTGCCTCCTAAACTGGTTGATCGCCCATCGCCCCTGCAATCTATTAATCGCTCCAGGTAATAATTCGGAATTGCAATCGACGGTCTATCTCGAATACTGAGCCAAATAAATTTCGCGGAGCAACGCTTCAATTCGCTTAGATGCAGAACCGACAGGGTCTTCCCTATCAACAGACAACCACATAGTATATTTCCAAGATTCTGCTTGTTTGTCAAAGGTACCAATTTCGCGCTTTTCCTTTAATCCTATCATCTTATCGAGGATTCGCGGATTAGAATCATCATAAAAGATTGTAACTTTGAGACGATCTGAAGAAATGATATCTAAAATCCCTTTCCACTGAGCATCATTTATGATCCGTAATTTTTGAGAGTGCGGGAATGCGAAATATATTGCGTTATCAGGGATTCTTTGGCTCGTTTTGGGCTTATGGATGGTATCATACCAACGCCAGTGAAGAAGGACGCCAGCCCATTTTCCGACTGTATGGGTATCCTTTTTATGAATGCATTTCGACTGCCATGTTATCGAATCCAAATTGTCCACTAAAAGATCACGGAATTTCACAACATTTCTGTATGCTTCCGTCCTCATCTCCCCAATGTCATTCTTGAATTTTATGTACAATTGGTGGGCGTCCTTTGCCTTGGAAGTGCGTATTTCGTCTATGAGGTCGAGGTTCTTAGCATATAGCCGGGCCGCGGTGCTGAACTTAAAGGGATGTTTGTTCATTTAGCGTCTCCTGCTTTCAGGGATCGACATAAGCGCCCTAGAGTCCCTACGTTCTCTAAGAGCTCCTTGTCCGATAAGCCGCCCGAAGTGGACGAGCCGCGCTTCACAATACGTCGAATGATGCTGAGACTTCCAGTCCCCTCGCTTGCCGCATAATCGAGAAGATGGGTAATCACAAACGAATAAGCCCAACGGAGGCCGAGACTCATCTTTTCTATAGAGTCAGCTATGGCCATAACAAATGTTTCATAGGTGGTGCAGATCGCTTTTAAATTGGCAGCTTTTCGACCGTCTGGGGTGAGGAAGACCACCCTTATGGGATGATTGTATCTTAGGTTCAGACTCCGACGGAGCCCCGCCGGGTAGGCTATCGTTTGCATTTCGCCCGAAGGCGCTTCGTGTTCCTCAGTACCTGTCTTAGCTTCAACAATTAAAACGAAATTTGGTTGTTGAAAGTCCATTACCATATCCAAGCGGCCGCTTTTAGTTAGTTTTTGTGTCTCGGGTTTGACGGCTTTCTTTAGCCGCCTAGCGATATTGTGAAGACCGAGTGCCTGCAGCCAGGCTTTTTGAAAGCGCAACGCCAACTCGGGTTTCCCTTCCGGCCAAAGCATCCAAGCCATTAACTTAGTGTATCGATCTTCATCTCCGCGGAGGCCGGCAGCTGCAAGGATATCGCAGGTATTCTCCAACAAGACGCCGTTAAGATTCTTCAACCGGCCCCGATGCGCCTTAAGTACATCTCGAATTTGATGAATGACTATGGGTTCGGCCTGGTCGAGGAAAGACCTAATCTTTTCAATATGAGGCAGCATACGATCTTCTTTTTTCCGGAGTACAGAATTAGCCTGATTGATGAATTCCCTAAAACGAGTGATCGTCGTGATTTGAATTGCTTGACCCATATCTATGCCTGTTTTTACTATCATCAACTATTATCATTATATTTATTTTTGTCGATAGATGGAAGCGGAACGCCGCAAATTGACGTGCTTCGCGAATACCGCGGAAAAGGCTCCATGTCTTTTGAATCATGACGCAATCGATGGCGTTAGCCAATATCGCACCTGTTCAGCCTCAGCGCAAGGGCTGGCAGCACATCTTACAGATACCGCTCCGATATATAATCAATATAGTCCCGGTGTTCATCCCGATATTTCTGAGCCAAGCTTATTATTACTTCCTGAAAAGTAATCGCCTTGAAAAATATCCCGTCCGGGGATACCACATCGCTGAAGCGTTCGATTTCCATGCGATGCGCGCTGCCTTTGTCAAAAGGAACGTCATACCATAAATATAACAAGCGGAATTGGCTCTTGCTTTTACTAGCGTGCTTTAGGGAAAGAAGATGCTTAAGCAGCTGAGCGGGGTGCAAGTGGTGGAAATCGGTGTCTTCAGGAGAAATCGACTTAGCGAACGATCGACAAGCGGGGATATCTTGCCAAAGATCCTTCAGGGCCAGATATGGCCGCTTCAAACCGGCATGTTTGTAATTGCTATAAGCCTCCGTAAACTTACATTCGATGCCTATGAGGCTTGATCGGTCGCGGACAACAACGTCAATGTGAGGGTCGACTGGAAATATCTTCCGATTTATCCTTTCAGCAATCGGTAGCTGGGCTTCATAAATCAAATTTAAATTCTTGCCAGCAGGCAGGCCGCACGCTTCCATGATTGGGGCATATATACCAAGGTCACGCCAGTACTGGAACAGGTTCACTGTCAAAGCCGCCGAGGAATGCACTGCCTGCATCTTTTGGATACCTTTCTCATTGGCAGCCAGTTCGCCCCCCCTCCCTGAGTCGTATTCAGCTCGAGCTTGCTGTGAAAGTGATCGGAAAAGATTTTTATCGAGAGTTGCAGTATAGGCTTTTTCTCCATGTTCACCCGCCGACCCGACAAGCTCGATTCCATGCCGTCGAGCCCACTGAACCTGCCGTTGCTTAAGGTAAAAGTAAGCGTTCATATAATCTCTCCTTCCTAGGTTCTGGGGGACAGAATTCTTTTCAAGTCCTCTCCACGCCGATATAATGATCCTATTCCAAGACCCGGATAATTGTATTCGATAATTTTCCCTTATTTGATATTAGACTTCTTTCGTTCAAGAGAATTATGGCATTATCTATAATCTTAGGTAGATTCTGATTCCAAGTGTCGTCTTGATAGCGGTCAAAATCTACTGGTTTTTGCATTATCTCAAAAAAAAACTCGATAATATCGAGAAAGCGCTTTGGGGATTCATAATCATTCCCGTAGAGGTAATCCAAGGTATTAGTTTTGTCTATAGGAATGAATAATAAGGGGAATAGGAAATGGAGGCATTTGGAATTCGATACAATCCGGCCGCGCGTCTCCATTAGCGCTAATTTTGGATAAGCTCTTCCAAGCAATTCTATAATTTGCTTTGGCTCAGCTATAGAAGAGGTTTCTGTTATGCTTTCTATCTCTTCAAATTCAGGGAGACATAAAATCACAGAGTCTTTAAAGTCATCGTAATACTTCAGCTTGGCACCTCGGCTATTCATATCCCAGGATATTAAGGTTGCGTAGAGAATTTCGAGGCAGTAATTATCCGTAAGGAAAGTGTTAATTTTTGGGTGCTTTTTTCGCAAATCCAGGATTCGTTTATAAAAATATAGACTAGGTCCGCGTCTATAGAGAGAGCTAAATTTTTCTATTCCTGAGGTTATTATGTTAAGAATCGATTCTATCTTTTTCTCGCGGTTCGGAATCCCTTTTTTGCCAACTATCACCCGATGCTTAGATAATTCCGATGTCAAGCCAGTGCGCTCTTCTGAATCTATTCGCGGGCCTACTGGATCTGGACAGTGCGTTTTGATCTCTGCACGGGCTAACGGTTTATAGTATTTGCCGAGTATCTCTTGGATGGTCTTTACCAGATTGTCTTCAGCCGATATATCGCCAAGACTAATGCGGATCCAGACATCATTCAGACCAGCTGATGAGGCGAATTTCAGATCTTTTCGCCTCATTTTGTTTAGTTCAGATTCGACACTTGTAGCATCAATTTGGATGAGCCGTTGATGCATTTTGTTCTTCTTGCGAATTTGATCGCAACTGGTATCAAAGTGCTTGGAAATCCTGGCCATTGGATAATCGATGTATAATGAGAGCACTTATTAAATCCTCCTCTCTTTTCTTGGCTATTGATTCAGATATCTACAGAAATGCTATTTATTGTATTTTTCAAGCTCACTCTTTAGTTCGATTACAAACAAATTCTTGGGGCAATCATCCCAATCATGTTCCCAACAAACTAAGATATCGCATTTCTGAGGATCATGACCGTGCCTCTTAAAGTCTGAGCTGCGGAATTCAAATTCAAATGTCCTTGGAAAAAGACGACCCTTTATCCAAACTTCGCCAGTGGCATCTGGAAAGCCTTTTCGAATTGCTTTTATTCTTATCCCCATCCTTTCATGCATCTTTCCAAATAGAAATATAACCCCGTTCTCTTCCATGGGTGCATTAGTCAACCCTTGAAAGTTTAAAGGTTCACCAATTACCACTTCTTCTTTTGGCTTCGGGGGAAATTTTATGGTTCCTTTCAATGGCAACCCTGAAATACTACTAAATAAAGCGCCGTCAATTTCTTTAGCGTACTTAGAAATATTGAAGATCGTCAAAGTGGATCCAATGCTGTTCCTCATATCCTGAGAAAATAAGTCTCGAGATACTTCTTTCTCCCAGCTTACTTTTCTTCTGTGTTTATAGGGCATATCTCCAAGCTTTTGTCTTGCGTATTGATAATCACCTTTAATAAGGCCAATTTGTATTGTTCTAGTTAACGGGTTGGGAGTTAGAACGATGTCGCCTTTTTTCATGTCTCCATAGAAAGACCAGAGTTGGCCAGTATTGATGGCAATGGATGCCTTGGAATCTCGGGGATAATGTTTCCTCAATATTTTCTCGATCTCTGATCGTGATTTGATCCCTCTAAGATTTTTAACCTCATCCGATCCTATTGCTACAGTGTTGTATTTCAGAAAGTCATCTATATATTTCCCCCCTTGACCTGCCCTGACAATCCAGTATTGCATGGTTCCTCCTTAGATTAGGCTTTTATGTTGATTTGTTATTACTTTTCAAGTAAAGAAGTCAAATTCCAAGAACCAAGAGATCATTGGGCGGCGAAATTAAGAAATTTCTGCTCTTCTCCCAAATCTTATTAATTTCCTTCTGTGTTTTCTCCAAAGGAAGCCTAGCAGCTTTTTGAGCTACTTTGTTTTTAATATTTGTTACAATTTCTTTATCTATTTTTTTAAGCTCTCGTCTTATCTTTATCCCAATTTCTTTTTTCCTATATATTGCAGCGATTTTAAATAAATTTTTCAATCCAAAATAAATGCTTTTTAGAGTGTTTCTATTTGGCTCTATTGTTATAACACAACTTGCGAAATCACTTAGTAGCTCAACAGCTTGTTTGATGTTTTTTTCATCTTTGACTGTCATTTTAATATCCTTGGGCCCCACGAATTGCCAAAAAAATTCATATATCCGTTCCGACAAATGGTAAATTTGTTTGTTTGATAAGAACCATTGAACAAAGTTAAGATGTCTCAATATCTCGGAGGTGTAACCCTCAAATAAGTGGAGATTATATAGATATTCAAAAAGCTCATTAATTTCTTTTTTATTGTTTTTAAGCGGCAGACTATAAATTGTCTTTTTTATCTCAAATTTGATAATTTCTTCACCTAATTTAGTTTTTGGCTTTCTCGTAATCTTTCGTATTCTCCTCCTGGCAATACTTCCTTCCCAATCCAATTTGTATTTCCTTAATAAATCTGGAGAAAGCCCCCTTGTCATTCGGCTTGAAGACGAGGCTATCGCATGATGTTCAACGCATAGAACACATAGATTCGAAATCCTATTATTTTTTTTATTGCCATCTATATGATGAACTTGAACGTTCGGTTTACCACAGACACAGCAAGCATTTTGATTCCTAAATAATACTTCACGGTCGATTTTCTTGCGTATAAATTTCATTCTTTCTCTCATAATGTATATTATTTCGAGCGCTTCTCATTAACCTGCCAGCTATTCTTATCCTCTCTGTATTCTCGTTTAGCTAGTTGACCATGCCTCCGAAAGCACCTCGGCCTGCTCCAGTACAGTTTGTGTGGCTTTCTCCTGTTTATCAGGCGGGTAGCCGTACTTTCGAAGAATCCGCTTTACAATAACCCGCAATCCTGCCCGCACGTTCTCCCTGACCATCCAGTCGATCGTCACGTTCTTTCGCACCGCCGCAACTAACTCCCTCGCGATAGTCTTTAGCGTCTTATCTCCAAGCACTTTCACGGCGCTATCGTTAGTCTCAAGCGCATCGTAAAAGGCAACCTCATCCTCTGAAAGCCCCAATCGTTCCCCCCGCTTATCAGCCGCCCTCATCTCCTTCGCCAGCTTAATAAGTTCTTCAATCACCTGCGCGGTCTCGATTCCCCGGTTCTGGTATCGGCGGATGGCTTCTTCCAACATTTCGGCAAATGATCGCGCCATTACAACATTTTTTCGGCCCCTCGCCTTAATCTCGCCCGTAAGCAGCTTTCGCAGCAACTCGACGGCCAGGTTGCGTTGGGGCAAGCCCCTTACTTCCGCCAGAAATTCATCTGATAAAATAGAGATATCAGGCTTTTTCAGGCCCGCAGCCGCAAATATATCTACCACTCCTTCCGGTGCCACTGCCTTTGCAACAATCTGCTGTATGGCATGATCAAGCTCTTCTTCCGGCCGTGCATCCCCCGGCGCACGCTTAGCCACCACCGACCTCACCGCCTGGAAAAACGCCACATCATCCCGAATCCTGAGCGCTTCCTCATGCGGCACCGCAAGCGCGAAAGCTTGCGACAGCGCCGTTACCGCCCCCAACAGTCTTTCTTTTCCATCCTCCTGAGCGAGAATATGCTCCTGCGCCGCCGGCAAAATCGCCAATCGCGCCTCCGGCTTCCCTCTCGCCCACCCCGACCAATCGAATCCATGAAAAAGGCCGCAGCAGATCTCGTACCTCTCAAGCATGGCCGCCACCGCCTCAGCCTGGTCAATAGCCGTCTCCCCTTTCCCTCCGCTTTCGGTGTATGTAGCAAGTGCTTGCCTGAGCTGGTCCGCCAATCCAAGGTAATCCACAACCAGCCCTCCAGGCTTATCCCGGAAGACCCGGTTTACACGGGCAATGGCTTGCATGAGCCCATGACCTCTCATAGGTTTATCCACATACATAGTGTGCAGGCAGGGAGCATCAAATCCTGTAAGCCACATATCGCGAACGATCACGATTTTAAGCGGATCTCGCGCTTCTCTGAACCTCTTGGCAAGACCTTCCCTTCGATCCTTATTGCGGATATGCGGTTGCCATTCCAGGGGATCAGAAGCGGATCCTGTCATTACAACCTTGATTACCCCTTTGTCGTCCTCTTCTTGGTCCCACTCAGGCCGTTGCCCAACAATAGCCTTATACATATCCACGCATATCCTTCGGCTCATGCATACGACGAGCGCTTTGCCGTCCATCGCCTCCAGCCGATTCTCCCAATGATTTATCAAGTCCTGGGCAATGAGCTTCAGCCGCTTTTCGCTCCCGACAATTGCCTCAAGCTGAGCCCACTTCGTCTTCAGCTTCTCTTTACGCTCGATCTCCTCTCCTTCGGTCACTTCCTCGAATTCGGCGTCTATTTTTGGGCGTTCGGCTTCATTGAGCTCAAGCTTGGCTAACCGGCTCTCATAATAAATTGGCACTGTTGCCCCATCCCTTACCGCCTGCTGGATATCATAGATGCTAATGTAATCGCCGAACACAGCCCGGGTATTCTTGTCGGTCAGCTCGATAGGTGTCCCAGTGAAGCCGATAAAAGAGGCGTTCGGCAATGCATCTCGCATATGCCGGGCAAATCCATCAATAAAATCGTACTGGCTCCGATGCGCCTCATCGGCTATCACCACGATATTGTGCCGCGCCGATAACGCAATCTGTTTATCGCCTTTCTCTTCAGGAAAGAACTTTTGAATTGTCGTAAAGACGACTCCTCCAGCATCCACCCTTAGCTTCTCTTTGAGATCCGCCCTGCTTTCCGCCTGAACTGGAGGCTGCCTCAGAAGTTCCTGGCAACGAGCAAAGTTGCCGAAAAGTTGATCATCGAGATCGTTGCGATCCGTAATAACGACAATTGTCGGATTATTCATCTCGGGATGGAGGATGATCCGGCCAGCATAAAAAGCCATGCTCAGGCTCTTGCCAGCTCCTTGGGTATGCCATACGACGCCGATGCGTCTGTCGCCTACCTTGGCATCTTTGGGGTTCTGAACAATCCAAGTATCTTCACCATCTTTTGTTCCATGAAATTCTTTTAATTGACGACTAGCCCTAAGAGTTTGCATAACAGCAAAATTTACTGCATGGTATTGATGATATCCCGCCATCTTTTTTATCAGTTTGCCGCCACCCCAGTCCTCGAATACGATGAAATGCCTCACCAAATCGAGGAATCGTCTCTTCTCAAAGATGCCTTGAACAAGAACCTGGAGCTGCGGCAGTCGCGCATCCGCCAGTTCCTTTCCTTCTATGGTTCGCCAGGGTAAAAACCACTCGCGATCTGCTGTGATTGTACCCATCCGGGCATCCACACCATCCGAAATAACAATTGCGTCATTAAAAGCAAAGATCGAAGAGATTTCTCTTTTATAGGTCTGAATCTGGTGAAAGGCCGTCCAGATGGTCGCCTTTTCGTCAGCAGGGTTTTTGAGCTCCACCACCGCCAAGGGCAGCCCGTTGACGAAAAGCACAACGTCCGGGCGGCGCGTCCGCTTATTTTCAGAGACCGTAAATTGGTTAACCGCGAGCCAATCGTTATTATCCGGCTCCTTAAAATCGAGCACGTGCGCTTGAGCGCCAGCGATTGCCCCATCATTTCGCCGATATTCGACTGTCACCCCGTCCACGATTTGCCGATGGAAGGCGCGATTGCGCGCCTCCAGGCTTGTCCCTTCTGGACGCGTTATTTTGCGAAACGCATCGTCGAGAGCCTCTGGCAGAAGGTCCGGATTAAGCCTGTCCAAAGCATCCCTTAGCCGCCGTCCAAGCACGACTTGGTCATAATCCTTGCGTTCTGAGAACAGTTCCCCCGGCGCGATTTTAGGGCCGTAATTGATGGCGTAGCCGAGGCTCGCCAGCCAAGTGAGTGTAGCTTCTTCGATGGTTGACTCTGAGAAAAAACTCATCGAATTATTAACCATTAGGGTTGATATTTAGCATCCCGCTTATCAAATGCAGGTCGAGTACCTTCTAGAACGTCAACTATTTTTTTGTTGATTTCCGGGTCCTCGATTGAGCCGCTAGTGTAAGTCACCTCATTAGCTTGATCCTTGCGAATCTTCGCGTAAATCACCTGCTCTGCGTCGCATACCACGGCCAAATTGGGATTGTGCGTGACCATTACAATCTGTCTTCGTTTTTTGGCATCCTTCATACAGGGGACAAGCGTCCTTACCACCGTCTCGTTGTCAAGGTTCTCCTCTGGCTGATCGATGACAAGTGGGATCTCATCTCGATCCACCAACAAATAAAAAATGAGTAGCAGATTGCCTCTTTCTCCAGGAGAAAGTTGCTCAAGACCCTTTCCGTCCCATGAAAGGCGATATATCGGCGATATATAGCCTAAAGAAAAAATGTAGTCGTAAAGGTCTTGCGGAGACTCGCCTTGTTTCAGCTGGTCTTTGACATCTAGTTTTTTATCGCCATATTGCTTCAGCGTCCTTATTAGCTTTTGGGTAAAGTGAAGAGTGCCACGTGCCGAGTTCCAATTAGTCGAGTCCATCAGGCGCTTGAGTTCTTCCCCACCTTCTCCAGATCCCGCAAAGGATCCCATTTTTCGCTGATCTATCTTGCCTAGAAATCCATCCGAAAATCCTGCTTGTACCATTTGGACACTAAATGAAACCTTAAAACGATCGTCTGCATTGAGTGGGTGCTTAGCTAGAAACTCCTGAACGTCTCCGTAGTAGCTCTCGTAATATTTAAGCAGCTTCTGCTTCTCCCGGAATATTTCCAGCGCCTTCTTATTGCGCTTTTGCGAGAGGTATCGAAGGGCTACTGGCAACTCATCAATCTTTTTTACCAAGCTTTCGAAATAAATTATCGAGCCACTATCCTGTAGAGATCCGGTGATTCTCTTTTTCTTATTTTCCCACTCTTTTAGTTTTTGTAAATAATTTTGGTAATCCCGCTGGGGAGCGGTCAGCTTATTTTTGAGTTCTTCGATTTCTTTAGTCAAGATTATCCGCCTCTGTTCAGGGCTATCCTTTTGTTCTGCATCGAGCTGATTGTTGATAGCGGATCGTTCGCGTTCAACTTCCTTCAGAATCACTTCGATAGGACCAACATTGATTCTGAGTGAAATAATCTGATCAGCTCTTAAACCGAGTTCGTTAAAGTCATCTGACGCTTCGGTTAAAATTCCCTCGAATTGTCTTTTAAGATTTTTAATTTTTTCAAGCAGTTTCTCCGCGGTAGTCCGTTTTTTAGTTAACACAGCGTTTCTTTCTCGGAGCCGCCCGATATCGGTTTCAATACGCCTTAATAATTCTTGTTTTTCCTCTAATGCCATAGAGTCATTTTTAGACTGCAATTGGACTAGGTGATTATCTTCAGGCTTCAGCACCTCTTTGGGTTTCGATTGTTCATGGGCACTAAGCTCTCTGCGGCGTTCAGCCAATTGTGATTCAAGAGCTTCCCTGTATCGAGGAGAAAGTCGTTCCTCATTCAAGACAATTTGTTTATTTATGTCCTTTAGCTCATCAACCAGAATATCAATTGCTTCATTAACTTCTGCGCCTCGATAGTCTAGGAGCTCGTCGAGCGTGTCGAACCCGAGCCGCTCGGATTCGCGAACATGGGAAAAAATGACCTGCTGCAATTCCTTGTAAAAACGGCTCCCCTTCCCGAGTCCGACTTCATTACATATTTCTTCTAGGTAGTTTTGCGGAATATACTTAATCTTCTCGGCTGTTTCTCGGCCGGGATTGCGGTCCAGCATAACTGGCCCTTCATTAGTTTTATCGGCCCAAGTAAGGGTCGCCTTAAAATGCTTAGCCTTGTTGTTCTTCGGGTCTCGGAATCGATCCTCTCGTAAAAAACTGAACGAGCTATGTCGTGGAGTATTCCCAAGAAGACCAAGAATATCCGCCAGAGCGCTCTTGCCGCTGCCTTTGTTCCCTATGACGGCTATTAGTTCTGGATTTAACGTAATCGAGCAATCGAACCACTTTTCAGAGAGAGTCGAACCTGGCACCTTTGAGATATCTATCGTTTCTGCAATTCGAGTAGGTCTTAGCCTGGCCCGCTCCATACTCGGTGGGAGTGGTCCTATAAAAACTCGATCTTCGGGCTCATTAATTAGTTGTTTTAAGCCTCTGAATGTCGGATCTGCCTTAATCCAAGTGTAACGATTCTCTGCCGGTTCAAACAACAAATCGTAGGAATGAGCATCGGAACTATGAACGCAAGGTTTTAAGCTGCGAAATTCGCTGATGAATTCTTGAACAGTTTTGTGTTTCCTCCCAAGACCAAACGCCCGAGTGCCAGGGTTTGCAGAAAATAGCATGTGCGACTTCTGTATGAGAAGCTTCCGCGTCAGATGCGCCTGACCATTCCAACTACATTCAGAAAGATCCTCGTCCGCTGGCACTAATATTAAGAAGCGATCCTTGAACCGCGATGCTTGTCGCTCCAAAACGCCAGTAACCTCTTCGTGGGATACAACGGCATTCATCATTCCAATATGAAGATCGCTTTGACTTCGAAACTCTTCGTGCTGCGCTTTAAGCTTTTTGCCTAGCTGCGTTAGATTCTCGAGTGTCAGCGACCAACGCTCGTCCGGACTCGCTGGCGTGGCCTGTGCCGTGAACTTTAAATCCCGGAGGAAGTGCTCATCGATTATTTTAGGGTCAGTATCATCAGAGAAGATAACATGAAAGTTCACTCTTCTGTCTTCTCCGTTCGGGCGCGTGATTATTATCGATGTGCGCAATTCGATGTTTGGAAGAAAAAGAATTTGTTGAACTCTGGCCGCCGCTTCAAGGCCGACTAGCTTTCGCAATTTATCTTTATCGTTGATGAGAGCAATTAGCTGCCTATATCCTTCGATTGAAAAATAATCTGTAACTCCGATGGCTGCGATCTTTTTCTCAACTGCTCGTTCAAGCGTCATCTTGGCGAAATTCTCAAAGTTGTCACCGAAGCTGCTGCTTAAGACGGAGAAAGGTGTATGTACCTGGAGATCCCACTTTCTCCACTCTGAGCCTCGAGGAAACTCTGGTTCAGGCATGGTTTGCTCCTTTGACTTCCGCACCAACAGAGAGTCCCCCGTTTAGGAGCTTAGGAAGAAGGGTGTTACGAAATGTGGCAAGAGATTTGGATTCGCGAATGTTCGCGATTATTCTTTCCACAATCGGTTGAATAATATGATTGAACTTTTTTGCCACACCCTCGGTTGAGAGGACTAGATCAAAGCGCGACATGTCTTGCCAGCTTGTACGCGGCATCTTCGTGCCAGTGGAAACAGCGTTGGTGTAATCAACGAAGGCAGTGCTGGAGAGGTGGCCTAACACGAAGCCAAACCACTTCTCCTCCCTCGGGCGCACCACAAGAATGTCAGTTGAGCAGATGCCGTCGACAGGCGCGATCCCGATTTTGTGGAAATAAGGCCGCAGCTTACCAAACAGAATTTCGCCTTGTTGAAACTCGAACTTGTTGCTTTCCAGTGAATCTGCATAACCCCACTCTGATAGCGCGATACACCGCCGCGGCATATGATTAAGACCGATATAAGGCATAGACACCTTGATCTCGGAGGGACGAACTCCACGACGGGGATTCTCAGCGACGTCGCCTAGCTTTCCAACCCTCCATCCTGCCGGAATTTCGCCCAGAAAAGAATCCTCAAAGCGGTCGGGGAAAAGCTCAGCAATGTACTTGGGCAAGCCGGGGTCATATCCTTCGACTTTGGCGCGGACGGGGTTGAAGTCCACGAACCACGACTTGAAAATCGCTCGTGCGATCGCTTCCAGCGTCTCGTTCATCCGCCGGTTCAAATCAATCTCGTCGTCCAGCGTGCCGAGGATGTGGGCGATGGCACGTTGTTCATAGGTATCTTCAGGCACTCGCACAGGAAGGGGATGAATATGGTTCCGATTAAGTGTTGGGACGCCGCTTCCCGCGTTAAAGTTTGCCAGGTTCAACGACTTTAGAAGATAATAACAAAAACGCCGATCATTGCCTTTGAAGTCTCTTACCCAAAGTGTAGTATTCAGCGGCCAGAAGTCGGAACGAATGAATTGGCCGCCGCCAAGACTTCCAGAGCGCCCGATAACGACTCCCGGTCCCCGAACCATTGCTACATTATGCGTTCCTACTGGGCCAGTTGAAGCGATTACCGGATAAGGGCCTGTTTCGCGCTGGGTTTCGGGCAAATCAAAGCCCCGTTGAAGCGTTAAAACATCACCGAGCTTCTTCTCGGCCCAGTTACTCACGATAGTCCTTTTCCTTTAAATAAAACTTAAGAAATTTTACGGGCATTTCAATCTCAGCGAAATTGCATTCGCTATTTTGTTTAGAAGTATAATGCGCCTTAAAGCTTAGAAACTTGCCAACAAGCATATTAAAAAAGAATTCCAGCGGCATTCCCTTTAAAGGGACACGGGAATATTCTTGGAACTTTTCCTGTGAGTCCCAATATTCTTTTTTAAAACCCATTTCTTTGTTCCACTTCCGTATCATTTCCTTTGAAGGTCTTATCCAATATGATGGCAAATTGTCTTTAATAAATCCACGTATCTTATTCTCTTTATTATTTAATGCGGCCAGGTTAAGCCCCGCGTCGAGATTACAATCAATTTCATCAAACCACTCTGTTACCATCTTAGTAAACTTCTGGAGTTTGGTTTTCAATCTTTTCGGTTTAATGAACCTCTTGTATACACTCCAGAGTCCCCCGATAACTGCAAAAAGGGCTGCAAAACGCCCCAACCATTCCCACATCAATCATCACCATCCAATTTAGCGTTAAGTGAAGCCAAGTTCTTTTGTATTTCATTTTTTAATTTTCCTGATTCTTTAAACTGCTCTATTAATTTTGCTGTGAGTCGCCTCATTTTCTCTTCAAACGGTTCGCTGTCTTCTTCGGCAGCCTCTGCGCCCACATAGCGACCAGGTGTAAGTACGAAGCCGTGCTTTCGGATTTCCTCGAGAGTAGCGCTCTTACAGATGCCGGGTATATCCTCATACTTCTGTGTTGCATCCTTATCGCCGCGCCAGGCATGGTAGGTGTCGGCAATACGGGCAATATCATGGTCGGTTAGCTCGCGGTGCGTGCGATCCACCATCGTTCCGAGTTTACGGGCATCAATAAAGAACACTTCACCCCGGCGATCGCGAAAACGGGCGTTCTTTTTATCTCTTGCCAGAAACCAAAGGCATGCCGAAATTTGGGTCGAATAAAAGAGTTGTCCTGGCAAAGCAACCATGCAATCCACGAGGTCGGCCTCGATAATGTTCTTGCGGATCTCTCCTTCTCCGGACTGATTTGAGGACATCGAGCCGTTGGCAAGGACAAATCCTGCAAAGCCGGTCGGCGCAAGATGATAAATCATGTGTTGCACCCAGGCGAAGTTAGCATTACCCGGGGGTGGAATGCCAAATTTCCAGCGCTTGTCCTCTCTCAGGAGCTGCCCTCGCCAATCGCTGACATTGAACGGCGGGTTGGCCAGGATGTAGTCAGCCTTGAGGTCGAGGAAGCGATCGTTATGAAAGCTATCGCCGTGGGCGATCTGGCCCTCGATTCCCCGAATGGCGAGGTTCATGCGGGCTAGCCGCCATGTCGTATAGTTCGACTCCTGGCCGTAGATGCTGATGTCTCCGATACGGCCGCCATGGGCTTGGATGAACTCCTCCGACTGAACGAACATCCCTGATGAACCGCAGCATGGATCATATACACGCCCCTTAAAGGGTTCGATCATTTCGACGAGCAGCCGGACGATACAGCGCGGCGTATAGAATTCGCCCCCTTTCTTGCCTTCGGCACTTGCGAACTGGGAAAGGAAGTACTCATAGACACGCCCCAGCACATCTTTCGATCGACTCTCTTTATCACCGAGCCCAATGTTGCTGATAAGATTGATTAGCTGGCCAAGCCGTTGCTTGTCGAGTGCCGGGCGGGCATAATCCTTGAGTAGTACACCTTTGAGGGAGGGATTGTCGCGCTCAACGGCTTCCATTGCATCATCCACGATGCGGCCGATGGTGGGCTGGACGGCATTGTCCTTTAGGCGCGGCCAGCGCGCTTCCTTCGGCACCCAGAATATATTCATAGCTCGATACTCATCAGGATCCTCCGGGTCGGCCCCATGTGGACGCTCGATCTCAAGCCTAGCATGTTGTTCCTCGAAGGAATCTGAAATGTACTTGAGGAAGATGATGCCAAGGACGACGTGCTTATACTCGGCCGCGTCCATGCTGCCGCGAAGGGCATCGGCCGCTTCCCACATTCTTTTTTCGAAACCCAAAGTGGCTCCATTATTGCTGGGTCTGTCTTTTTTTGACGTTTTTCTGGGCGTCATATTCGGCCCCTTCTTTTAATTGTTCCCCTAAATTTCGAGAGTATCCTAAAGGGAGGGATTTTTTTAGTTCTCATCTTGATTAAAGTCATCCTTTAAACATATTTTCATTATGCCAGATGAGGAGTTCCTTTGATGGCCAATCTTGCGGATTTTCAGGAAGATGATGGATTTTGTTTCCATGAAAAGGGTAATAGTATCTGCCGTTTTCAAATTCCTCTTTGATCCGGCGGCTGACTTCTATTTTCAATTCAGGGGTTACGGTAATATATCCCCTATCGAATAGCCTATGGACGTCGGAACGCAGTAATAATCCATTATAGACAGCGTTCGGGCCTTTTTCCTCAACAGGCTTTATATGAGCCGCCTCGAGCGCGGGCAGGGTATGTTCTTCAGTAATGGCGCACGATCGTTGGTAAGCGTCTGTCACCAACACTCTAAAAGAACCCTGGCCCAATCGCGGCGTTATGAGAGTCGGCGCCCCAAATCTTGGCCCTTCTTCCATGATTGTCCGGGATTCGAAGGGCACGTATTTGTTGGCGATACGGAGATTGACTTTTTCCCAGAATGACTTCCCCGGCTCTTTATCCATATCATAATGCTTTCCCTGTTGAATAGACGGTTTCCAATCAGGAGGGACCGGCAGCCAGGCGGATTGCTCAAAGAAAAAGGGCTGTTCCAGGATGATGCAGCCGATTGTGAAATCTTCGAGTCTATTATCTTTTATTGTTCTATGTTTCTGGATGAGAGATCGCATCTCATCATAAGAGAGAGCGCCGTTTTTCTGGTCAAAAGCCTCCCATGCCAGGCTTATGGGCAATTTCGTCGAATGGGCGAAAAAGCCGCCGCCGACAATGAAATTTAAAGGGCTGTGCAGCTTAAAAAGAAAGGGCTCACCCGGCGCGAGGACTTTAAAAGATGAGCCGCCGCCCGGCTGCCAGAAATTGACTTCGTCGATGCCGGGGATGTGCGAGACGACATCGAACCATTGATTATCCGTGACGCCGACATAGAATTTCATGGCTTCCAAGCTAGGTTACGGCCTTTCTTCCTGGCGGTTTCGCATCGCCAATTCACAAAAGTACCTATTTTATTACCCATTTAATTGGGTATTACCCGCTTTCGGCTTAATGCGGCGCCATTTGGCATCTCTCCCCCGGCCAAGACATTCAACCGCTCCTGCCCGGCGCTCTTTTTTTAAAACCCTGCGTATCATGTCGACGCTCACGCCCGGACATTTTGCCTGAACATCGCCAATTGAAAAATCATCATTGAGCCC
>Ga0315289_10005751_pt1 | contig 18264 bp, 25 predicted proteins | sample YL17G11_40_MG_FD_203452 | JGI IMG/M metagenome (GOLD analysis project Ga0315289, IMG submission 203452) | Sediment microbial communities from Yellowstone Lake, YNP, Wyoming, USA - YL17G11_40 | ecosystem: Environmental > Aquatic > Freshwater > Lake > Sediment | place: USA: Wyoming | collected... | reverse complement strand
CGTCACTTCCCTCGTTCGCCGCCTTGAATCTCGTCTCACTTCATGTCAGCGCATTCCTCTTTGTATACCTCTATATTCTCAGTGCGATGCCGGTGACCCGCGCCCAAAAGCGTGACGAAAAAGCTTGGAAGGAATGTAAGTAGTTGAGGATCCTAGCAGGCTTCTTCGAGTCAGTCATGATCGCTGATATGATTCTCTGGATCTGGTTTCCGGTGCCGAACCTCGCTTGGCCTTTTCATCCAGATCCACTAGTGGGGAGAATCGTTGCGTTCGCCATCGCTGTGCCGTGCTCCGCGATCTTGATGAAGGGAATCAAGGACGCGGGCCAAGAGACCATGCGGCCCTCGAAAAGCACGAAGATGTTTGGGGAATATACCAGCACACACGGCACCCGCAGACCTTGGGTGAAATGCCATTGTTCATTGCATTCGCGCTGTTCATCAACTCGCTTTTCCTCACCGTCTGGGCGACGCTTTTCGTCAGTCTGGGTACGCCAATTCTCATCCATTATGAAGAGAAGGACTTGCTGAAGCGATTCGGCGACGCCTACTTGGAGTACCGCCGACGGAGAAGGGGACTGATTCCCAGATTCTGGAAACGGAGAACCGAAGAAGGCCCTGCCTAGATCGTGATAGGGCTTCCGTTCGAGCACCTTCGATCAATTGATTGGATATGAGCCCGGAATTTCAGATCCTCTTCTCTTCTTTCGATAGAAATATGATCCGGCAGGTCAAGTGTTGCCTGAATGTCGAAAATGTCTAGGAAAATCCTCGTTGTGGGCCTTCAACCCTACGATGCAGGTAAGACGACACTCTGTAAGGCGCTGATCTACGGCTTCAAGGAGGCTAGGATAACGCTTGTTCCGTTCAAGCCACACTCTGGGATAAGTTACTGGACCCAATTCGATGCGTTTCAAAGAAGCCTAGTGAAGAGTACCCTGCTCTCCAGCGACATCATGGAGCTCGAAGCAGCAGCCGAATCTCAGATTCCCCTAGAAGTCTTGAATCCAGTGAACCGTCTCAGCGGCCCCGTACTTGACAGAGGTATTCCAGAGGAGAAACTGGTCTTTCAAGAGTTCATGGCGGAGCGGTTCACATACCATGACGGACTCACTCACAGGAACATCTACTACTTGAACGGGACCGTGAATCTACCTCGCTTGCGTGACATGCAAACGTTCTATCTGAGAATAAGGAGGAACGCTCAGAAGACGTGCTTCGTACGCAAGTTCGAAGACTTGGTGGAAGCCTACTCCAAGAATTTTGACAAGGCAACCTCCTCGTGCTTCAGACGCATTCAGAATAGGCCTCTCGTAGTGGAGAGCTTCAACGACGCTGCATATCCCTTCAATGGTGCCGAGGACTGCGATGTCGTCCTGTGCGTCTCATCGAATACGGTTCTGCGGTTTGAAAAGGACAAATACTTCGAGGCTATCGAGCTGTATGGGAGGCAGAAGTCGAAACTTCAACTGACGGTCTCACAGGTATATGCTGCCTCTCTGTTCAAAGAAAAATTCGCCGTTCAACCACTGAGCACCGAAGAAAGAAACGATCCTGCGAAGCTAACACAGAACTACTCAAAAGTTATCGAGCAAATAACGGAGGATACTTGACGATTCTTATTTGTCGACCTCTGTCCACTGCACTACGCTCACGGTGCCGTCCCCGCTAGATGTTGCGAACAGTAAGCGGTCAGGCCGCTGTAGGTGTGACGGATGTGAGGTTTGTGAAGCGTCGGTTGGACGTGGTCACGTCCTGATGCAGGGTTTTCACTGCGACATATCAGTCAGCACACGAGTAAAGGCTAAAGGATGAGCATACATACGGTTGTGACGGGGTAGCTTCCTGAGTATTCCGATCATGAAGAGGCTGAGATTTGCGGCATACGTCGGTGTTCTATCAGGTGTCATAGTTCTTGTTGGCCTGATTGTCTACTTCTGGGCACATCTCCCTCAGCCCTATGCGGCATTTCAAGTTCTGCTTACTTTCACTCTGGCAATCATTGTCTTTCCGCTGGCAGTGATCTTTCGTGATGCGCGGAGGAAGCGGGGTGCCCGCAGCAGGAGCGGCCGAGGATTGGCGAGCTGACACCTCGCCGCCCACCTGTGGAAGACCGTTCAAATCATTGATAGAGATAGGGCGAGCGCAAGCTCCGAACTTTATTCGGGGACAAACGAGCAGCCACCATTTGAGTAACTGGAAGGCGCAGGGTTCGTTCGGCAGAAGCAAATACATGGCAGCCGAATCGCCCAAGCCTGCCCATAACAAGTAGCGGCGGAATCTCCAAGAGAGATGACCCGTAGCCCGCTCGTGGCAGAGCAGCGGCTTCGAGACGCCCATCGAAACAAAAAGATGGGCGCCGATGAAATGAAGCAAGAATCCAACGACTTCAATCGTTGGAGTGTCAATTGTCCACCGTTGATCGGAGTAGGTACAAGCGGCAGAGAAGTGATCCGAAATCACGAAATACATCAGAAGGCCTTCGTGCAGTGTGCGAAGGCAAAGTCAAGGAGCGCTCAGGATGCGTATTCCATTGCGTTGTCACGTACGCGGGTGCTCATAAACGACGAAGAGAACGAATCACGCCCCTGTAAGCGAGAGAACGATCGTTGCAATTAGGGAGGGGCTTCGCCAAGTAGTCCTCCACACCAACATGGCGAGCATCAGAGAAGTCAAGGAACTATCAGCTCAAGTCTACTACGGGGATGGAAAAGCTTGGAGGATCGAGCGAACGTATCAGGTAAGTTATCGCCGTCGTCGTTGCATAAGAGAGGCATGGGTTAGAGATCCTTCATGTGATACGCGCCCAGAGTTTGGTCGAACATGAGGGCAACGAACCACAGATGCGGAAACGAATTCACGACAATTGATAAACTGACGGAACCCAGTTCGGAGATTATCTTAGGGATCTCGGACTTCAAAATTCTCTAGCAACGAGGATGTGAACCTACCCGTCGGATACCGACGAACGCGCCAGATCCCTCCTGGAGTCGGTTTGCCGGAAGGCCTATCAGAGCCGTAGATATGCCCGCTGAGCTGGACCAAACAACAAGGCAAGAGGGATTTCGTTATGAGAGAGCTCAACCATTGGATGCCTGTCTCATCGAGGCGTTGCTAGAGCGGCATGTACCCGTTCCAAACGTTTTTCTCCCTCAAGGGCAGCGTTTGCCGGAATGGGGGTATCTGAAGGGTGGCTCTAGCCTTCGTCATGATAACGGCAGAGATCGGCAAAGAGGGCGAGGTCTTGAATGAACTGAAGAAGATCGAGCATGTCAAGGAGGCCTGTCTGACCTATGGAGTGTATGATATTGTCGCAAAGGTTGAAGCAGAGACATGGGAGAAACTTGAGGAAGTCATAACTTCGAAGGTTCGGACGGTCAACAGCGTCCGATCAACGTTGACCATGATGGTTGTGGAAGGAAAGTAGCGCTTTTCTCTGTACCGGTGATTCTTTCAGACGCGGAGCCGGGGCAAAAGCCTGTATGGTGTAGTAGTCACTGTTCGGGTTCGGCCCGCTCTCGTTAGCGTGCTCCCGCAAGGCGAAGGACCTCGCGAATGTTGCAAACCGCTGAAACTCCATCGTAGCCTTGCAGGACCCGAACCTCTCCGCCGCCCTTCTTCGAGTAGGCGCCCATATTCGGGTCTTCAGGCATCTCACTCACATCTGGAACCTACTAGCCCATGTGGGCGTGTATCATTCGGCTCCAAACAGTCTGATCGCGGACGAGAGTATTGAACTCGTCGACTTGCTCGCTTACTCCACGACTAAAGTCGGGAGCTTGCGCTCGCCGCATTATGGTCAGTCGTGATAAAACTGGCCGAAGACCTGGACGACAGCTTCGCCCCGGATCTCATTCTTGGCCAGGAATATCTGAATGTGCTTTTCGAGTTCGTACTTAGGGTCAGGCTCTAGGTGTGGCCAACTAACCAATCTTCCCTTGGTCCGAACTATGTCGGCATGGAGCCTCAGAACCACGAATCGGCCCCATCGTGAAAAGAGTTCAGTGAAAGGGTTGAAGTTATACGGAAAACCAATTGGCATAGCCGTTGTCGGCCCGTTGTGCGAAGGACTCTGAAGCACGACCTCGGTGTCCCATCCTTCGCCATGATAGGTCCTCTTCAGCGCTTGTGGGTCAATGATTCGGTGTATGAAAATCTGATCGGGTTTCAAATCGTCTCGCTTGGGTACAGAATCCCAACTTACTACCCTTGGCTGGATTTCAGCTCTGACGGACTCTCTGGACAATCAGTGCCTCCCCAATCCTAGTCAATTGGAGAGCTAAGAGAGCCAAGATACCTATAGGGTTTCCAGCATGATTCCTGCCCCGTAGCCTGAGCTGATACCCGCAAGCTGTCATGGCATATGCCGTGTCCATGCTGGTGGACGAATGAAAACGTCCAAGTTCCAGCTAGCCCATGAACTGAAGCTGAAGTGAGGGCCGAACAATGGTCCGAAGAGTGGCGAAGTCACAGGGACAACAGTCCGAATCTATGAGGCCGACCATCGAAAGGCATTGGACATGCTGCGACATGAATTCATTGAATATTTGCTTACTCAAGATCTTGTGGCTCCTTACAAGCGGCTGATCAACAAGCTCATCTCGCTATTCGAGGAGGAGATGTACGACAGAAAGGAGAAGTTGATTGAGAGACTCCAAGAACTTTCCCGATGTGCCAACAAGGGCCTCTCCCCCAGATGATCTCCGCGTCAGGCGACAGGGTACGTTGACTCTCCCTTTCTTTCTATCGTATCCTTGAAGAGATCCGGTGTAACGCCATACCACGTTTCTCCTAGAGATTGGCTGTACTTTCCTGAATCCCACTCCCCCGCCGCCCATCCTATCGCAATCAAGACCGCCGATGAATCGAGGCCGCTAGGGTTAGTCGGGTTAACCTCTATGCGGGCATCCAGATTTGAACCATCAATAGGCATTGGTTTTCTCGTCGTCGTGTCTGCTACTGCAATGTCAGATGTTCCTGCGGCCAGTATTCCAATCCTTCCACCTTTCCGCTCGATCTCGAAGTCCTTTTTCTTGATGATAACCATCCCGATGTTCTCATTCACATTGAAGATCGTATCTTAACGCCATATTTGTTACAATCGGGCCTGTCGTGATTGGAGCGATGCAGCACCGAAAAGGCCGTAACGTCGCTAAGATCGCCGCTAGGACGATGAGCTGTTCGGCACAAGTCCTATGTAGTCGCATCGGCTCCAATGTCATTCGAGGTGAGGTAGGTGGCGGAAGTGCGGGAGTTCGCGCTCATGGATGTGGCGACGAAGAGGCTGACGCGCTTCGGAGCAGAGGACCTAGAAAGGAAATTGGCCGACGTAGTCGTCCTCCTCGAGAAGCATGCCGAGAAGCTGAAGGAGGTTGACGGATACATCCTCGACGGCTTCGACGTGACGATCGCTATGAAAGGTGGCGTCGTGGTCTTCTCGGCTGAGGGAGGACTGAAACTCTCCTACAAGAAAAAGGCTCAGTGAAGGCCCCAGCAATGCTGCGAGCAGAACGTGAAGCGCTTCCTCCCAGTGCTTGTCCAACGTCGTCTTCAACCTGAAGGTGTGAGGGCGACAGGAATAACTGCTTTCGGGCACGCGAGCCACATCTGGCAGTGCGGTATGATTGCGGCTGAGACTCTGCTTGAGCCAAAGTTCTTGCTTTCAGTCACGGCCACAGAATGCCTCCTTCTAGGCAAAGATTATCGGGACTTCCTGGGCTGGAAGCTAAGAGAAAAGGTTGCGCACAAAGCGTTCATCAACATAGAGAATGTCGTCGCGACGGCCAGACTGAACCAGAGGATGGACCTCAACTCGATTGTCCGGCTCTTTCCTGGCGTCGAATATAGGCCTGAGCAGTTCCCTGGGCTTGTATACCGGCTGAAGAAGCCGAAGACCGCGGCATTGATCTTCAGCTCTGGGAAGATGGTCTGCACCGGAGCGAAGTCCGAGAGGCTAGCAAGGAAGGCAATCATGAAAGTTGTCGACGAACTCAAGAGGAACGGCATAGTCATCCTTGGAAAGCCGGAAATCCAAGTCCAGAACATAGTAGCCTCAGCAGGGCTGGGAGGCCACATCGACCTAGAGAAAACAACATATTCGCTGAAGAGGACGATGTACGAACCTGAACAGTTCCCTGGCCTCATCTACAGAATGGACGACCCCAAAGTAGTCATACTAATCTTTGCAAGCGGAAAGCTAGTGTGTACAGGCGCCAAGAAAGAAGCGGAAGTACCTATGGCCATCACAAAATTGCAGGAAACACTCGAAGAGAAAGGACTGATAACCTACCAGTAATCCCAAGCCCAGTCGCGCGAACGAACACCGCTCAGATGGTACCCCCGAGCAAACCACGGTGAGCTCGCGACGATGGACAATATCCACGAAGGCAAAAGCGACTGTCGCTCAGGCGCCTCCGTGTCGGCATAGGATGGAACCAAAAATGCCTAAACGGGCACTTTCGACAGCCCGTCGTTGACGGTGATCATATACTGAACTCTCAAATGACCGCTAACGCCTGTACGCTGTCCGAGGTAAGTCTCTGTGAGCAAGCGAAATCCGTTGACTGAGCCAAGCATCATTGTTGATGACGTGCTTTCCATGCTGACTGGACACCCAAGGGGCACGCTTGTGAGTTTCACTGAGGTCACAAAGAGCGTCCACGACTACATCAAGACGAACGGCTTGCGGCAGAGATTCTGTCCCCACTGCAATGCGCCATTGACCCCTTCAGAGCCAATGCAGGCTACGATACCCGTTTAGGAATGCGAAGTGTTGATGGCGGGCCTGGCTCAAACTGGGGCGAATGATAATCATTGCGGGACTTTGATAACTAGGACGTGTGTGGCAAAATATGGGTGCGGCTCAATCCGTCTTGAAGAAGATCCTGTCGATTCCGCCCCATAGAACGGATCGAAAACCACCACGCATGTTTTCTGGCCGAGACCCAGACCTCCTCGCAATAGCTGAGATAGCGCATCGAAGGAGGTTGGACACCGAGCGAAGCTTGGAGAGCGTGTTCGAGAAGGTGAAACCTATACTCAGAAGAGAGCCGGAGCCGGCACATCCTCTCGAAGCTTTTGAGTTGCCGGCGGATCTCAAGACGCGAATCGCGGCCATGCGCGACCCCGAGGAGAGAATCCGTGCCATTGTAGAGTTCAAGTTGTCTGTGAGAACGCAATCGAGCCATCACCACTAGACCATCGAATGAGTGTATGCACCCTGACGCGAGCCGGGAGGTGAGAGGGGAAGGTGAGGTTCGTGGGGATAGATGTTGGCAAATGGAAGTGTCGGGCGGCCATTATGGATGAAGAGGGCGTGTTGATCGATGAGTTCACCTTCACCAATAACCCTCAAGGCATCGACGGTTTGACTTCCAGACTCGATGTGGACGATAGGGCTGTGATGGAGTCGACGGGAAGTGTATGGATGAACCAGACTTTTCGTAGGTGGGGTCTCTTGGTGCATCATGAAAGATGTTGTAGTCTGGGTTGGTGATCCCAAGTTTGCCTGTTGCCAGCTGAATGGTTCTGTTACGTTGTGATTGAGTCAAGTTTTTGCTGGTAACGTTTCATGTTCCTGGATCCGTATGGTTCCCTTCTAGTCTTCTGGTCTCCTCTTCTGTGCTTGACCCTTTCATGGAAGGCTCGCATCCTCGCGTCATGATTCACAGCCACCCTTGCTGCTTCAACGATGATCCATCGGAGGATTCGTGAACCCTGCTTGGTTATGCTTCCATGATATTCCACGCTGCCCGACTGATGTAGTGATGGAGCTATCCCCGCCCAGGAGGCTAGGTTCTTGTAATCTCGCAATCGTTCTATGCTGCCTATCTCGGATCTAATCAGAACATCCTCATCCTCGCATACTTTACTGTGAATCTCGTCATCCGCGCGTTGGACCTGCTGGTTCAGGCTTTCCAAGTTGGTCAGATGGTTAATCAAGATCAACCTGTCCAGCGATGCTAATTCGAGGCCTCTCAACATTCTAATCCTCATTTGTGGCAGCTGTACCTCTCTCATAGAGGACTCGGGAGTCGCCAGGAATGGCGAAGACTCGTGGTAGCCGTGCCGAAAGCTGCCTCTTCGTTTACGCGCTTAAATACATGTGCAGCCCGATCCCCTCGGAGTTTCAATCTTGCAGCTATGCCGTTATTCCCTTCAAGCCAGTCTGCGTGGCCTCCTCAGCAAAAGGAGAGCTTTGGATTGAGCGAAACTCTTGTTGAACATCTCGAGAAAGCGCCGCTTACGCGTTTTCATTACGGATTACTGCTGTTAGCCAGCCTGATTTACGCATTCACGGCGATGAATGTCCTACTCATAGCCGCTGTCCTTACGCCAATAATCAACGAATTCGGGCTTAAACAGCAACCGCTTGTATCTGGTCTGTTGCTGAGCGCAGGCTATCTGGGCATGTTTGTCGGCGCGCTATCCTGCGGCATTCTCGCGGATCGTATTGGGAGAAAGAATACGCTTCTTCTCACCATATTGACTATGACCGTTTTCACTGCACTCAACTCGGTCGCTCCCGACCCGGTCACGATGGCCTTCTTACGATTTCTGGCAGGAATAGGGTTGGGTGGCGCCTTGCCGCAGCCAGGCATCTATGTTTCGGAGTACATACCCGCAAGATACAGAGGACGGTTCCTGGGACTAGTCGAAACCTCTTGGGTGTACGGAGCGCTACTCTCTCTGGCTTTTCCCAGATTTCTCTTTCCAAACTTTGGGTGGCGCCCAACGTTCTTGGTAGCTCTGTTACCGCTCTTTCTGGTTCCTGTGATCCTCATTCTTGCTCCCGAATCTCTCCGCTATCTGCAACTTAACGGGAGAACGAGCGAAGCCATAATGTTGCTCAAGAGGTATCACCTAGTTGCCTCTGATTTTGAGGAACGGATAGCTCCTGAGAAGACCGCCAAGAACTACGACATCAAATCTGCGCTGAGAGAAATCTGGTCGCCGGCTTTCCGAAAGAGAACAGCGATGTTATGGATTTCTTGGGCTGTCTTGGTCTACACATACCACGGAATCTTCACGTGGCTTCCGACTTTCTATGCGAGTCCACCGCTGAATCTAACCGTTGTCAGATCCATCGAATGGGTACTCATAGTTACCTTGGCACAGATCCCAGGATACTACAGCGCAGCACTACTACTGGACCGTGTGGGCAGAAAGCCAATCGCAATCACATATCTCGCTTTAGCAGGCGTTGGCAGCATTCTGCTCAGCCTCGCCCGCGAGCCGACATCCATACTGCTGTGGAGCATGGTGATATCCTTCTTCAATCTTGGGGCATGGTCAGCCCTATACGCGTATACACCGGAGCTGTACCCTACTCGTGTGAGAGGGACCGGGTCAGGAGCAGCAGCCAGCATCGGGCGCGCGGCGGGAGTGATTGCGCCCACCGCGACTCCGCTCCTGTTCGCTTACGGCGGTCTCGGAGCGGCCTTTACAATGTTTGCTCTCGCTCACATCTTTGGCGCGATTGGAGTGGCTCTGCTCGGAATCGAGACCAAGGGAAAGATCCTCGAAGAAATCTCCAAGGAATAGAAGCCATCGTGTTGCCGTGTTGTGTGAATCCACCACAGTCCAGGTAGCCTTCGGAGGGCTGAAAATATGGTTCATTGGAGTTCGTTCTTAAATAGAAGGAGTTGTTATCAACTGATAAGGAACTAGGGGAGCTGGGTCTGCCCGGCTGAGAGGACGGCTGGAGCCGTCGACCCCATGAACCTGATCCAGACAATGCTGGCGAAGGGAATGGAGAATTCTCAGCTGGGTCAAGTTGCTCCCAAGGGGAGAAAATGAAGCCGACAACAAGGATCCTTAGTGAAGCAGCCGTTTTGGTGGCGCTTGCGGGCGCTCTTAACTTCGTAAAGATCTACGCTCTACCCCAAGGAGGCTCGATCACCGCGGGAGCGATGATCCCTATCTGCTGGTTCGCACTTCGTCGTGGAGTCAAGTGGGGGGTTTTCGCTGGCGTCGTGTTCGGCTTCGTTGTGATGCTCAATCCCGTGGATTTCTACGTTGTCCATCCTGCGCAGTTTCTGCTTGACTATCCTATCGCGTTTGGCGCCTTGGGACTGGCTGGCGCGTTCAGGAGGCACCCCCTAATAGGCGTCGGCGTCGGCATCTTCGGGAGATTCTTGTCGCATTTCAGTTCAGGGATAATTTTCTTCTCGATGTTCGCGCCGCCGGGCATGAGCGCTTTTGTCTATTCTGCGATATACAACGGGAGCTACCTCGTTGGAGAATTCGTTGTGACTGTGGTGATAATGTTCCTTCTAGTTAAGAGGCGGGCTTTGGAGTTGTATCTGTAGCCTGTTTGAACCGTTCGATGCCCTCGCCCTCTCAAAGCTTCGTGCCCTGTTAGATCGAGTTGACAGTCAGCTACAGCTGGATGACTCTGAGAAGAAACGCTCAGAAGAGTTGAGAAAGGAACTGGGTCGGCTTGGAAGTGGAGCCCTACCACTTTCCAAAGCGAGCGACTGAGGCATGAGTAAGACAGACCACCCCCCCTAAGGAGGTGCCCAAGCGTGGGAGGGAGCGCTACTGGCGTTTGCTCCGGGTCAAAACTAGGGTTTCCTACACTGTGTGCTACACCCTGATTCTCCTGCCCATGGCTCGCTCAGTCGCTCCAATGGCCGTGTCAAACAAATGCGAGAGCTGGCAATGGTTTCGGATAGGAGATGCTTTTTTGACTAGATCCGGTCCTCATACTTCGACTTTCTAAGCGGTACAAGGCAGTAGGGACACGTGGATTGAAACTCAACGAACGCGGTACGGCACTTCGGACAGTACCAACCCATCACAGCCACGTTCTTTGCACACGCATCTGCGTAAGATCAGCGCCGACCAAGAGCGGCTTCTGTCATGGCGAGGCGGCTCTCTTGGGTTGTAAAGAAATAGAGAGGAGAGCAGGTCTGCGGTTTCGCTCGGGAGAGATGTCAGACCGTCTCCATCGTAACCTTAACCTTTGTAGCCCTCTTCGCCTCTCCAAGGATTGTAACTTCCTTTCTCCCTCGGCTTACGTATGAGAATAGGCTATCTAGGCTCTCTTTCGCGTCCTTCTTAACATCCCTGTCCAGGTCCAGCGTAATCTCCCCTATCTTGGCCATGCGCGCGTCACCTCCCCAGTTATGCCTGTAAGGCAAGCCGTTCCCTTCCTATAACGCCTCTGATGTATTCCTGCGTACTTTTCCGCATTTTTCTGCATCCCCCGTCCGATGGCCTAGCAGATGATAGTACGCCTGAGGCGTCCCAATACAATCCTCTACACGATCAGCTGCAAGCTACCAGAACGGAGGCTCGAGCGTTGCTGAGGCACCTTAGCCTCAGGCATCTGGGAACGGATTCTTGCATCTTGAGTAGATGAAGGCGCGTTGCAGGCCTCTGGGACCGAGACCAAGTGTGGCTAGCCCTTGGCTAGGTCATCGATGATCTTTGAGTAGTTATCCACCAGCGCAACGGGTTCGTTACTCTCCTTGTTGGCGAGGGATTGAAGATCATACTCGCGTTCGACCAAAGAGGAGGCGTACACCTCTGCGGTGGTCAGTTGCAGCTTCGGTTTCTGCTGCCCACGCAATTCAATGGCTTTGAAGTATAGGCCTGTCTACAACATTCAAACAAGATTCATTCTGGACACCCAGATCCCCGAGAACGAAACCATTGACTTGATTCCTGCAGGCCAGAGTGTTTCCGTCAGTGTAGAGTGGAGCCCAGTCACAAAGGGACAGCACAACCTTACTTTCGTCGTCGATCCTGACGATCTGAGCGGAACGTTCCTCTAGTCACGGGGAAAGCATATTCCACAGAACAGGTCGGCCTCGGTCAACAGTTCAACATGTTCGTTCTCAGGGTGACCTTTGGGGATCGTTGCGCGCCTCTGGGGGCAACGATTCGTTACTCTGCCTTGGCACAGGAAGGGATGGAGGCGAATTGGTCATAGTACCTGCTGCTTGCTCCATCAATAGTTTGGCTATGCTGATCACGTCGATCAGCGTCTCCTTTTCGCGCCGCCCAGTCACTATTGAGGCTCCAAGCTGTGCGACCCAGAAAATCGAGGAGACCATGTATTGAACCAAGCTTTTCTCAGCTCGCTTCCTCCTCTCCTCAGAGACTTCTTCTTTGAACATGGCCTCGAAGAGTTCAAAGTTCAGCCTCTCGTTCTCACGCTGCAAGTCGAAGTGACTCACTACGACGTGAATTAGCGGATTGGCCGTGTTATCGAGAAGTCTCAGCTGACGAGTAGGTCCATGATACCTATAGCTGCTTCTTATCAGTCCCGAGAATCCGAGCGCGTATCTGAGATTCTCGGGGAGAGCCTGCATCACCTTCCCAAGCATGGTCAGGTAGCAGATGTCTTCTTGTGGCTTGGATTGGTTGAGCCACCTGACATAGCTTAGACCTTGCTTCGACAGTGAATAACAGTACTCGATGCCCTTGTTGCACGGAAAGAAACGCAGCGGCTTCGCCTTGATCGAATCTCGATAGTGATGCCCTCTCCCGGCGCCAAACTCATTCTATGGCTCCCGTTTGCCCCCAGTTTCGGAGAACAGAAAGGCGTCTTCGGGTTAGTCGCCGGACGAGCAATCCACGTATCTTGCATTAGAACTTGGCCTTTCTGCATGTGGCGGCGACGACGAAAGACCGCTTCTCCTCATGATGGTTCAAATTACGACGGCGGTCGATCGGTTGCGAGATGTTCGACTTTTCTTCATTCCATCAGATGAAGAATCAGATGAAGTTCCGTCAGGGCTTCTCGTTCAAAGAGAATGAATGGATCGGTTGCACCGAACTCCTTTTACCCAGCGCAGCCATGGCGTCTCTCGGAGTAGTAGGTATCCAAACGATGCCCCTAGCCATCGTCTTGATTAACGCTGAGGTCGGCTCAGAAGACGAACTTCTGAGGGAACTCAGGAAGCTCAACAACGTTAGTGAAGTGCATGCCGTATATGGCGCATATGACATCGTCGCCAAAGTCGAGACGGAGACGATGAAAGAACTCAAAGAAGTCATAACTTCGAAGGTCCGCAAGCTCAAGAACCTCAGATCAGCGCTGACCATGATGGTTGTGGAAGGACCCTAAGACCCGCTTCTTTTCGCGTCCAACTACAAATTGAGAATGGACGAATGAGAACGTCTAGAGGCGAACTGCAAGTGAATGCAGTAAAGCGGCATTGAGAAGATGTGCCCCTTGACCTTACAGTACAGCCTTCACGCACCTAGCTCGCAGTCTTATGATTCCGGGATAATGAACTGGTTCGTTTTCGACAAGGAACAAGGAAACCCAGAAAAGGACGCTTAAGTAGAGGGTAGCTCCTTTCGTGGGAATACGCAGCGGATTCGGTTCCTTCGTCCTATCCAATGTGTAACAGAAGCAGAGAGTGGTGAACAAAGCATGACGGAACAACAGAAAGTTGAGCCAACCCCGCCTAGCCGGCAGAGTGGAATCCCCTCCAACACCGTTTTCATTGGAAAGAAGCCTATCATGGCATATGTTACAGCACTCATGATGCAATTCACTAGTGGCAGCAGTGAGGTCAAAATCAAAGCGAGAGGGCGAGCCATATCAGCAGCCGTTGACGTCGTCGAAGTGTGCAGAAGACGATTCTTCGAAGGCAAGCTTCACGTAAAGAACATCACCATCGGAACCGAGCAGCTGGGCGAGGAAGGACAAGTACGAAACGTCTCAACGATCGAGATCACGGTGACAAAACCAGCCTAACGGCGACAGTAGACCGCCCCGCACAACAGAGAGAGCCCCAGTTCTCTTCTAGGTATGCGGAAGTATAGGCGCCGACACATGTTGAACGGCAACGTAGGAGAAGACAGCTTGACCCAACCGTATCAGGTAAGTGGGAAAAGAAATGACGAGGTACATCTGCGGCTGCGAGGCCAAGCATGACAGGCTCATCCCTTGCCCCTTCTGCCAAACCGTCCTGATTTGCGGGTGCGGAGCCTGTTTTCACGGCTCTGTCTCTATACTCCTCTTTGTCTGCTTTTGATGAGGACTGTGATGTTGTAGACGATTACTCTAGTCATGAGTTCAAGTTTCTGGTGGTCTCTTCTTGTTGAGGTTGGTCGGTGGCCCAGGGTTCGTTTGATTGCTGAGAAGGCTGTCTCGGCCATTGATCTTGTATGGTACTGTTTCATCCATCTGCGTCTGTTTCGCCTGTAGGAGTGTATCATGCGTTTCCAGGCTGGTGGGCCGATAGGCTGTTCTGGGCTGTGTCTTCTTGGTTTGAGGTATGGTGTGGCTCCTTTCGCTTCGACTAGCATGCAGTTTCTGTGGGAGAGGTATCCTGTGTCGCCTGAGACTGATTCTATGTCGTCTAGGTTTTCGAGTAGGGTGCCGAGCTGTGTTGTGTCGCCGACTGTGCCTGTGGTGACCTCCATGCTTGGAATAGCCTTGTAGAGTACGCCTACGGCTGCGTGGAGTTTCAGGTACTCTCTTCTCGACTCGTTTCTTCGCCATGAATGGTATGCTTTGGGGCTGAAGCCTGTGGCGTCTACGGCTATGCGTTTCTCCGTTTTTTGATGAGCTGGTTGACTTCATGGTTCAGCTGTTTCAGGTAGGGTTCGCGGAGTTTGGTCATGGTGCGCCATATTGTGTTGTGATCGGGCATCTCAGTCATTCCGCATTCTAGGCAGGTCTGCATGTTCTCTTTGAGGTATATCTCTGCATCGCGGTATGTGAGACCGTATCGCTCTTTCACGAGTAGAGCCATGACTCTGCTCGTTGGGTCGAATGGAGGTCTACCGGTACGTCTCCTTCGCCATGTTGGCGGAGCCTTTCCCAGAATATGTCTTACAGTCGAGAGGAATTCTCGAAGAGTAATCCCTTCGATGGATAACCGCCCAAATCAATCGTTCAGAACAAGCATCTAATATAGTTTAGAGACGGAGCCTCAGAATCGGCTCAAAGAGTTGGATTGGGATGGTGCTAGGAGAGAGCTTTGAACAGAAGGTTCAGTGCCGTGACCGGGACTTTCCCCTCTAAGGTATGGCAAGAAACCGCGGAGTGGGGATATGGAGCCTCATGCGGGACATGGAACAGGCGTTCAACATAGCGAGTTAGTTAGTCTACGATAGCGCCGTTGTGAGGCCTGCGATCGCAGTAATAGAGTATTGTCGGTGCATCGCGGTGATGCCGGAGAGAATCAGTGGTCATTCGAGTCCGACAGGGGCGTTGCTGGTGCTGTCGCATTCATTCTCCAACACCTCCCGGGCGATACCCGACAAAGGCTTTTGGTTAGATAGTGACTACCCTAGGCGGAGCCCTCAAGTGTATGCTGGAAGCCATCAGGCGTTTCAGAAGCCACCTCAAGATTTCTGGCGTTTCAGGCATCTCGCGACGCTACTTCGTGATGAACTTCTTTGACGGAGCCATGACCATGCTCGGGGTTATTGTTGGCGCTCATACCACCGGCGCCAGCGACCCGAGGATAGTGATCGGCGCAGGTCTAGGGGCGACCGTCGCGATGGGAATGTCTGGGTTCTCGGGCGCCTACTTGACCGAGAGAGCGGAGAGGATGCGCCGTCTGAAGGGGCTGAAAAAGGCGATGCTGTCGGACATGCGGAGCTCCGTCCATGCAAAGGCAGCACACGCGGCTTCTCTATGGGCTGCCTTCGTGGATGGCATTTCTCCGGCCTTGGCCGCAGCGATTCCCATGACGCCCTACGCTTTATCGCTTCTCCACGTCATCTCTCCGGAACAAGCACTTCTGGCTTCCGTGGCTCTCATAATGACAACCCTATTCGGCCTCGGCGCGTTCTTGGGCAGAATCTCCAAAGAGAATGTGTTGATCTCGGGTTTGAGGATGATCATTGTTGGTGCTGCCACAGCATTCATCGTGTTGGTTTTGAGAGCCATTCCAGCGTAACTCGTCCAGTCTGTGAACTTCGGCGCCCGGCAGCCTCATATATGGTGGATCCATGCAATAGGGAGCAAAGTGCGGACGAAGACTCAGAAGGGCTTGGTGAACCCGACGATCAAGAAGATGGTTCTAGATGTTCTTAAACCTCACGAGCCACCCATCTACGAGCTAGCTTCCAAGCTAGCGTCACTTCGCGGAATTGATCACGTGAGCATATCGCTTGCTGAAATCGACCAGAGCACTGAGAGCATCAAGATATCAATAGACGGCAGCGATATCAACACAGATTCCGTGAAGCACAGCCTCGAAGAACTAGGCGCAGTCATACACAGCGTAGATGAGGTCGCGGTGGCCAAGAGAACGAAGTAGCTCTGTGTGGAGCCGATCTCAGCTACGGGTAATGTCTGGCTGTAGTGTTTGAGCTTACTCTGCCCGTACGGGTAGAGGATTCCGCGTCTGAATGCGCGCTCTTACCTTTCCGTCTGGCTTCGTGACCAGACCGCCTGTGCACTAAACCGTTCACGAAGGCTTGTTTTGCGCAGCAACATCATTACTGCAATGTTGCAGTATTGAGCCTGCCAGGCGTGGAGCCATCAGGCTGTCTCGGGGCGAAGTCACGCACAAACGATTTTCCTAGGAAAATAGTCTCTGTTGAACTCCTCGCCACGCCATCCTGATGCTTTGTGAGGAGACCACCTAGACTGCAGGGATCACTGCACTGGCGACTTTCGCCTCAAAGCGGAGTCTGTGAACTGAACCGTGCACAGACTTGCTAGCAACGTTCTCTTTCTTTCTCTCTCCAACTATTCACAACGTTGTGAATAATTAGTTTCGGCGGAAAAAGAATGCGCGACAATTCTGCCTCGAGTGGAAGGAAAGCCCGCAAGACACTCACAGATACGGGGAAAGGGATGGCGGGTCCGGAGGGAATTGAACCCTCGACCTTCGGGTGTCCCTCAGCGGTTAAGAGCTTCAGCCTTGCTCCTGCGAGACCGCTGCTCTACCTTTCGAGGGCATATCTGCCTGACTGAGCTACGGACCCTGAGCTTTCGGACATAACTGGAAAGTCTACTTAAGTTTTCGCGGCCAATAGGAAACAGGTCCTCGCTGCTACAGAAGCTATAGGCGATCTTCGAAGGATCTGGGGGTCTTTGCTGGAGCTGAAAGTGAGTTCACATCATTGATTCTCTCCTCGACTGAAGTCGGGAGATTCATGCTTCCACTCTGCTCCTCTTCGCTTGGGTGGGCATTCCGTTGTTGCGGTTCCACCCGCATCCATCCCAGTGTAGAAGCATAGGCCAAACCATTGGCCTGACAGCGTACCCGCCACAGCGAGCAGCCATATTCATGATGCCTCTGCTTACTCGAGCCTGCCCCGCCTATTTTCGGTTGAGAGCCTTATTCGAGGGTTCGGACATCTCAACCACATCTGAGCCTACTGTCCCTTCCGGGATTGTCTCATTCGGCCCTAGCAGATCCCGTGCGTGCCAACCATTTAAGCTGCAAGGGCTCGCATACTCCACGACCAGAAGTCGGAAGCTTGCGCTCGCCCAGTTATGGTCACTTGGTGTTTCTTCATTCGGTTTCCCAGAATCAGGTGTATCGAGCACCATCTTGTCTCCAGGGCGCGTGGTGCTTCAAGTCTTATCAGGCACTTTGTCCTATTAGTCTGGGTGGATTGAAGATGTCGGTTCGAGTTGCACATGCCATCGTTAGTGATTGCCTAAGGATTAGACCCGATGATGTCGTGACCGTGAACACTTGGGCGCACACCATCGAGTTGTCTGATGCGATACTGGAGGAGTGTTACAGGATCGGCGCCGATGCCATGGCCATCCTTGACACCGATAGATCGTACTACTCACAAATGGAGACGCTCTCCGAAGAGAACCTGAAGGTGACCTCGAAACATTGCCTCGGCACGGCCGAATACTCGACCGTGAATATTTTCATCGGCGGCCCAGCGAACCCCTTACGGATGCGGAAGATACCGCCTGAGAAGTTCGCAGCCCTATTCGAGGGTGAGAAAGGGCATGAGGACAAGAGCCGCGAGAAGAAGATCCGAAGTGCATACTTGGTGCAAGGAATGGTGACGCCTGAAAGAGCCCGCACGTACGGTTTCAACTTTCAGCGTTGGAAACGCATGACGGATTCTGCGACGGCCATTCGATATGATGACATGAGCATCCTAGGGAGACGTGTGACTTCGAACCTAGAACGGGCAAGAGAAGTGCGAGTCCGATCGAGAATAGGAACGGATCTGAGATTCTCCATACTCGGACGGCAGGCCCAGATCAATGACGGTATCATAGATGATGATGACATCAGACACGGGGCGCTCTTCACAACTCTCCCAACGGGATCCGTGACCGTTTCCGTAATTGAGGACAGTGCAT
>Ga0315289_10005750_pt1 | contig 18265 bp, 15 predicted proteins | sample YL17G11_40_MG_FD_203452 | JGI IMG/M metagenome (GOLD analysis project Ga0315289, IMG submission 203452) | Sediment microbial communities from Yellowstone Lake, YNP, Wyoming, USA - YL17G11_40 | ecosystem: Environmental > Aquatic > Freshwater > Lake > Sediment | place: USA: Wyoming | collected... | reverse complement strand
CGCGGGCCCTACTAGCCTGTTATCCCCGGGGTAACTTTTGGCTGATGATCTCTGGCGGTTCTATAAACTGCCATCGGTTCACTAAGTTCCACTTTCGTGGCTGCGCGGCATATCCGCCTTGCAGTCAAGCCGGCTTATCCCTTTGCAGGACCGCTCCGATTTCCATCCGGAGCTAGCCGACCTTTAAACGCCTCCATTACCTTTTAGGAGGCAAGTGCCCCACTTAAACTGCCCATTTGGCACTGTTTTCCCGCTAAGCGGGAGTTAGAATAAAGAATTTGAAAGATGGGTGTTTCATTATTGGCTCCTCCCGACCCGAAAGTCGGAACTCAAAGCCTACCCACTACACTACGCATCCAAATTCCAAATTCAATACCAAACTACAGTAAAGCTCCCGGGGTCTTTCCGTCTAGCCGCAGGTAACCGGCATCTTTACCGGTACTGCATTTTCACCGAGCTGCTCCTGGAGACAGTTCCCCAGTCGTGAAGCCTTTCATGCGGGCCAGAACTTACCTGGCAAGGGATTACGCTACCTTTGGACGGTTATAGTTACCGCCGACGTTCACTGGCGCTTCACTCAGTCAGCCTCCATCTTGCGACAGAGACCGCCGAGATTAACGTTCCAGCACTGGTCAGGCCTCAGCCCCTATACCTCCTCTTGCGAGTTGAGCAGGGACCTGTGTTTTTGATAAACAGTCGCTAGGGAAACTTTCGCTGCGTCCCGCCTCATCGGCGGGAAGGTCTTATTCCGAAGTTACGACCGCTTTTTTGCCGAGTTCCTTCAGGAGCTTTCACTCGTTCACCTTAGTGCTCTTACACTAGCCCACCTGTGTCGGTTTGCGGTACGGAACCCATTAGATAGTATATTTCAAACTTTTCTAGGCAATCTGGTTTTTAGAGCGGCAGATTACTCCGCCTAAGAATCCAATAACCTTTCCAAAAATTTTGATTGCGTCATTTGAAGTTTATCTAACGGGTGGGCCGGAATATTAACCGGCTGTCCTTCACCTACTCCTTTCGGATTCGGCTTAGGCCCGCCTAACCCTTGGATGATCACCATTGCCAAGGAAACCTCGGGCTTTCGGTGTCGCCGGCTTTCACGGCGATTGCGGTTACTCATGCCAACATTCTCACTCCTCTTAGCTCCACCTTTCCTTACAGTCAGGCTTCATCGCTAAGAAGATGCTCCCCTACCCCGTCCCGCTAAAAGCGGGACAGCCTTATCTTCGGCACTAAGCTTTAGTCCCGTAAATCTTCGGCGCGGAACCTCTTAGCTAGTAAGCTGTTACGCACTTTTTAAAGGGTAGCTGCTTCTAAGCTCACCTCCTAGCTATCCAAGAAACTCCACTTCCTTAAAAACACTTAGCTTAGTTTAGGGGCCTTAGATTAAGATCTGGGCTGTTTCCCTTTTGACTACGGAGCTTAGCCCCCGTAGTCTGACTGCCTTGTTTGAATTTTCCGGCATTCGGAGTTTAGTTAAATTACCTGGGTAAAACCCACGATAACCTATCTAGTGCTCTACCTCCGGAAAGAATGACAAGACGCTAGCCCGAAAGCTATTTCGGGGAGAACCAGCTATTACCAAGCTCGATTAGCTGTTCACTTCTTACCCCAGCTCATCCCAGAGTATTGCACGGCTCACGGGTTCGGGCCTCCTCCCGCTTTTCAGCAGGATTCACCCTGGCCAGGGCAAGCTCGCTTGGCTTCGGGTCTCAAGCACATAGCATTGTGAAAAAAACACAAATACGCGCTGTTAACGCTTGCTTTCGCTTCGCCTCCGGGGCAAAACCCCTTAGACTAAGCTATGTGCTAGAACTCGTTGGCTCGTTCTGCAAAAAGCACGCCGTCATCAAGCACATAACGAATTATGTACTCAACTCCGACTCTTTGTGGGCAATATGGTTTCAGGTTCTATTTCACCGGGATCATCTCCCTACTTTTCACCTTTCCCTCACGGTACTGGTTCACTATTGGTGGGACTGAGTATTTAGCCTTTCCGCGATAGTCGCGGATGCTTTCCACAGGATTTTCTTTTCCCATGGTACTCAAGATAGATAGCAAGGAGCATAAAGTGATTTTCGGATACAGGACTATTACCTTCTTTGGTATCCCTTTCCAGGGTATTTCTCCTAACCAAACTTTATCTAAATGCTCTCCCTCGAAAGTATTCTAGTGTACCCAGAATACTCCCGACACTAACTTCTTACAACCCCGAGCACTCAATGTTATTGAATGCTTGGTTTGGGCTTAATCCCCTTTCGGTCGCCCCTACTCAGGGAATGTATGAAATAATTTTTTTAAAAATTACTTCATTTTATTTTCTTTTCCTCCGCTTACTGAGATGTTTCACTTCAGCGGGTTCGCCGCCGCGTTAAACGCGACTGACCACGTGTGGCGTGGCCGGGTTTTCCCATTCGGAAATCTGCGGATCAAAGATTGGTAGCCATCTCCCCGCAGCTTATCGCAGGCACCCCACGTCCTTCATCGCCTCAGTCTCCCAAGGCATCCACCATCTGCCCTTAAGTAACCTTTTACCCTCTCAAATTTTGTTCTCCAAATTTAAGAGATCTATTAGCACTAATGTGTACTGTTTAATTTTTAATGTACATGCAATTTCTTTTTCCGTGTCTATCAATGCTATCAACTCTCCAATTAAAAACCGCTTCAAGGAAGCGGTTTCCTAAAAGACAAAAAATCAAGCAATTAACCGCTCCCACTAATAAGAATCAAACTATTCTTCCTCATGATAGTTTAATTTTAGCAAAACCAAAATCGTTGTCAAGTCGACTCCTTGAATATCGATTGAGTATTTACCCTCAATTTTTCGGTAGGGATTAAGAAAGGAGTTTGTGTTTTAAATCCTTGAGAATTTCAGCCGCAACATCTTTGCCCCCAAGGCCAAAGGCAATACCCAGAGCAATGACAAGGAAAGCTATAATGCCTGTGTAAAGGGTTTGGATTAAACCCGGGACTACGCCTAGCTGTTCAAGAATCGCAAAAATTGCAAAAACCCATATTGACCATTTGACAATTACACCAGCCCAGGCGCCATAACCCACCTTCGTTCCTTCTACTGCCGCCCTGACTACTTTTTCTAATATGTCAGAAATAATTACCGCGGCAACGAAAAGGAAAACAGCAACAATAACATTTGGCAAATATCCTATTACCCCCTGTAAAAGTCCGGCAAATTGATCTAAACCTAGAATATCAGCAACAATCATCAAAACCACCACAAAAGAAAGCCACTTAAAGATTCCCCCAATGAATGCAGAAGCGTCTACTTTAATTTCCGCTGCCTCCAAAGCTTTCCTCCAGCCCATTTTCTCGAAATATTGGTTCAGTTTAATCGCATTCAAAATCTGGGTAATTATACTACCGATTACAACGGCTACAATCCAGCCCACGAGCAAAACTATCAAAGCAACAACTAGGGTTGCAAGTACAGCAATAATATTTTCAATAAGGGCAGGCCAGATACTCACTAAAGCGTAATAAGTTCTATCGTATAAACTATCAACCATAATTTTTATTTATTATTTCTTCTTATACCTTTAAAAATCGACCTTTACCCCACACCGTAACGTATTATAAGTTTAGGTATGAGGATTAGGAAAGATTAAATCATTATAGCAGAAAATAGACAACTGTCTTGTGGAAAACTTAATAGCCAATTGGGGCAAAATAAGGAGCTAGTTTTAATTTCACCCATTCGTCAAAATTCTGCCAAAAATCTTCTGTCGCCTTTTTTTCTTCAGTTGATAGGTCTTCAAAATTTATTTTACTCTTACTGATATTTAAACCATTTTCTGGAGAATAAGAATATCCACTAGCCGTTTTTAATACTTTCAAATAAGGCGCAACACCCTTGTCTAAAAATTCATTTACTGAGGCAATAAATTCAGGAGTGTAAAGGCTAGATTCAAGTTCCTCGGTTGGGACAAAGGCAGCAAGATAATTTACCAGATAATTTGCAAGAGATTTCCCTGCTCCAATAAACCCATAAGGATAGACATAAGAAATTTCAGAGATTTCTTTAGGCAGCCCTTTAAATTCGTCAGTAAAAATTTGCGATTCCTTTAAAGTTTTTTGGTTAGATGCAGATAAGCTCTCAAGAACATTAACCAGCCCGTATTTGGTAAAAGTAAATATTATTTTTTTATCTTTTATTACGAAATTTAGACCAAGGTTTTCAAAAACTGGTAAAGTATAAATTTCAAATCCATCAACAGTTTCTTTAGAAAAGATGACTTTTTCTTCTGGTGCCATTATTTCTGGTGGAGCTGTCCCTAGAGTCTTTGGGCAAAGAAAAGTTTTTCCAGCGCAATAATTTTTTCCCCCAGGATTAATATAAGTTTTTATAGTTGCACCTGTATTATCTATACAATAGTAGGCCCCGATTCCATTTAATTTCGTATAAGCACAATAATTACTTCGAGATTGACGGATGATCGGCCAACTCTCTAATTGGTTTTTAATACCATCACAGAAAATTTTTATAGTAGCATCGTATTGACAGTTGGCATTTTTATAACTTTTCTCACTGTTATAAATTCTCCTAGCCTCATTCAAGATTAGATCCATAAACCGTCCCACCGCGATATCTTTTCCTTTTTGGCGTTCCAGTTCTAGTGTCTTTTCAATATTTGGAAACTCGATCTTCAAAAGATTATTTTTGGCTGTATTTTCATCATTCACTTCAGCAATAAATGCTGCTACTGGTACTTCCTTCCCGCTTGTATCAGAGCTGATTAAGAAGGCATAGTTTTTTTCAAATAATGAGAAAATATCATTTTGCAGGTTAATTCCCATGGTTTCCTCAAAATATTTTTGAAAATCATCCCAATTTTTCTTCTCCTCAGGAGTCATACTTTTAGTGAATTCTTTTTCTATTTCATTAGAAATCGCCTTCAGATTTTTCCCTTCGGTATAATAAGTAAGTTCGCGGTTACCAACTTTCTCAGGTAAGAACTTAGACAGACTCTCTTCAATAGAAAATTGGGAAGGAGAGAAAGCGTCTTTCCTCAAATCTAAAGAATAACCTTCCATTTTTAGTCCATCTTTTTCGGCAACTACCGCGCCGGCAAAAGACACCTTCTCCGGTTCTTCAATTTCTTTTCCTTTGAAAAATGGCAATTCAAGGGCCGTTTTAAGAGAGGCAGTGAGAGGAGAAAATAATTTCTCCGTTTCCTTTACCGTTTGTGTTTTTTCTGCCGCATTAAGAATTTTCGCCAAGTTAAATTCGCCGTAAAATAATGCTAAATAATCTTTTGGAAGGTATTTTTCAATTTTGTTATAGGCGGTGCTTGAATTTATATTCTTTATCTTATTAGAATTCAAGATATTTGTTATTTTTTGGCTTTCAGCGACATCAATGATTTTTTTAATATCTTCTGATTTTGAAGCCAGAATAAAATGTCCATTAGTTAATGTTGTAGATGGTTCCAATTTTGGCTCCCCAGGATCGGTCCTATATATGCTTTCGTCGGTTGGTATGGCCTTAACAATAATTCTACCTTTATAATTTTCTTGTTCTATCTTCCAATCTTTGCTTTGGCCAATTTCAGATTGGATATCTTTTGCTAATTTTTCTAATTTTTTCAAATCGGGATTTGGCAAAATAAAAACTAGAGGAATTTCCTTGATTTCTTCATTCGGATTCAAAGGAGCAATCCAAGCAAAAATTGCCTCATTCGCAATTGTGAAGTCTAAATTTTTCAAGACGGGAACCTCATTTTTCCCCTTTTCGAATTCTTCACTTATATTCTGAGCAAGTTTTCCGTAATATGGAAATTTATTTAACAGCTCTTTAAAATTTTTAACCTGTTGATTTTCAGGATTTATTTTGAATCTTATGTAAAAAGCAGTATCTTGGGGCAGCAATGATATAGGGTCTGGTTTGGCGACAATATCATATATAAAAGCTGAAGCTCCAATTACTAAAATCAAAGCCACTAGAATTGCTAGTGGCAAAAGAAACTTTTTTAATGGTGAGGCAGGCTTAAAATAAGGAATTTCTTGTTCGTGAAGTTGATATGAAAAGGGCTTTTCTTTCCTTGACGTTTCTATCGGTGTTTCCATTTTCGGCACCTCTGTCTTTTCTCCTTCGGCTATAGGGGAAACCGGAGCCTGTTCTTTCTCTTTAATGAATATAAAGGCATTTTCTATTTCTTCTGGAGTATACCCTGTGCTTAAAAGGGTTTCTTTAACTGCCTCTTTGCTAAAACCTTCGGCTAATTTTTCTTTAATAAATTTTATTAAAGTTTCTTGCAGCATTACTCTATTTTACAATAAACGAAAACCTTTGTCTTGTGGAAAAGCCCTTAAAATTCAAGTGGTGGACCTAGGCAGAATCGAACTGCCATCCCTACATTGCAAATGTAGTGTTTTGCCACTAAACTATAGGCCCTTAAGGAAAGAGGTTTCCTCTCGCCTCCTTATATGTTGTGATAAACAGCAATGAAATCTTTCCCTAATTTAGTTATTTCTCGTGGATAAGAATTTGGTATTTTATCAAAACCTTCTTCCATTTGTTTCTGTAATTCTTCTTTATTCCAAATTTCTTCAAGTCTCGGATTATTTATTCCATCCTTCTCTATATATTCAAACCACCATTTCTTTTCCCTTCCTCCTCGATAAGGTTCGCAAATAATTAATTTTTTCTTAGTAATCCGCCAGCAATTATCAATGACTTCTCCACGTTCAGCAGGGGGAAGATGATGCAGAATATCAACGCAGACTACAATGTCCGCAGGACAATAACTTTCTGGTTTAAGTACATTTCCATAGTAAACAGAGAGACCTTTCTTCTGGGCATAACGAATGAAAGACTTGTTTAGATCAAAGCCAGAATAAGAGCAATTTGCGGGTAAATAATCAGCTAAAATAGCCGGACCGCAACCTGGCTCTAAAACTGTATCTCCTTCATCTATAAAATCCGCCAGAATCTTATATCTCTGGGAATAATTATCCCTGTGGATAAATTTCAAGCCCAATTTATATAAAAAAGGGCTTCTGTAAAAAATACTCTTTGACATTTTAAGTGGGTGTGGCAGGAATTGAACCTGCGGCCTCTGTCTTATCAGGACAGCGTTCTACCACTGAACTACACACCCAAATTAATTACTCTTTAAAACAAATAAAATATTACTTGCGGGATAAAGCCAGCTAAATTTAGGAGCCACTCGTTTTTTAAAGATAGTTTTCATTCCTATCTGATTAAATAATTTTTCCCACCCCTCTTCATCATAAAATTCAATGGAATTACCCTGGAAAGGAGCCGATATTTTATATGTCAACTTATGAAGCCAGCAGGTAAATTTAGCTATTCCCGGTTCATCCAAATCTTCGTAAACTATAATTTTATCCCTGCTTACTCTTTTTGCTTCCTTTAATAATTCCATTGGGCTTTCAGCATGATGCAGAACATAACTTATTAAAACTACATCAAAAGAATTATCAGGAAAAGGCAGATTTCTGCCATTGATCATTTGAAATGGTAGGTCAACTACTCTTTGATCTCCAATATCAGCGCCTAATATTTCGGCTTGAAAATAATTTCTAAAAGTTTCAGCGGTTATTCCCCGGCCGCAACCTAAATCCAGAATTTTAGAGCCTTTTTCTATAAATTGCTCGCAGTCTTGGCACATTTTTTCCGCTGCCCTTTTATAAATTGGGGAACACAATTTTCCTAATAAAAAAGTTCCGACAAATTGACTAAAATACATATATCTTCTAGCGGGGCTTGGTTAGGCCCCCAGTTATTAGATCAGGTATTATTTTCTTTAAAACAGCTGAATTAATTTTTATTGACCAGTTATAATCGCCACCATTAATAATAATTTTTGACTGATTCATCAAGAAACGGTCAATGAAAGTTGGTAATTTCCATAAATTTCCGAGAGGCGGAACAGCTCCTACTTTAACCCCTTTTAGGTTCTTTTTAATCCAGACTTCCTTAGCAAAATCAACGCTTTTTACCTTCGCAATTTTTTTGAATTTCGCTTTGTCTAGATTTTTATTTGCCGGGATCAAAACTAATCCATAATTCTTATCTAACTTAACAGTTAGAGTTTTGCCAACGATTTTCTCAGGAATTTTCAAAGTAGCTGCTTTATCATAGGCAGTATAAACCGTTCGGTGTTCAATTGGTTCGTATTTTATTTTCTTTTCTTCTAAAAGCTTTGTTAATTTTTTAGAAATTGGCATTACATTATTTTAGCAAACTAAAGATGAAAATCAAGAGTAAAAAAACGGGCCACCGATCAAAGTGATGGCGGCCTTGTGTGCGAGAGGGAGCGAGGAGCCCCGAATAATTATCTTTTTAGGGAAACACTGGAACTCCCCTCGTCCCATGAGTCGGCAGCTGGCAGGCGGAGCCCATAAAGCGCAGGGGATGCTCAATCCTGTGCCCTTGAGGTCTCTCGCCAGACTGGTGCGACTCCAGTCTTGCCAGCTGCCGAACAAGCTGATCACCAGCGAGTGCCCCCAAATTATGAGGGGTTTGGTGATCAATTTGCTAGACAACTAGCAAGAGGAAATAATTGTTTAAAGAACCTCCTCTAAGAAACTTCCAATATTATTACTGAAAACCTCTTAGAGAAGGGGCCATCACATTATGCAACGACCCTCGAATATGCTACCTTTGTCCGCCTGGAGGCGGACGCAGATAGACTGAAAGCTGGTACAAGATCACTGGCCTTGTTCGAAGGCCAGCTGCTGATGCCCCACTGCCCCACCAGGGCTACAGCTCCTGCCAGCTGTCCAGCAAATTGATCACCGTTCTAAGCAGAAACGAATTATTTTTTGTTCACTGTCTTTATTTTAGCGGCGGGAATACCCCTGCCCATTTGGGCGGGTATGAAAGCCGCTAAAAGAACTTGCCCCGAAGGGGATACCCCGTCCCTTTAGAGCGGGGTAGTTCATTTTTTTGAACTATGACCAATTTGCTGGACAGCTGCATTATTAATCTCAACGAACTTCAACATTGGTATTATAGCATGCCCACAAATTCTGTCAAGTCGTTTGGTGCATTCCCTTCAATAATTATTTCTTCCTACTTTATTTCTTCAATATCTTGCAGTTCTTCTCTGATAATCCTTTCTACATCAGCCAAGTCTTTTAAGAGCTCCTCTTCGGTCACCTCTCCCCTTTCACCAGAAGGCCTTAAATCTTTAACCTTTCTAACCCTTAACAGCTTTCTTTCTATATCGTCTCGCAGTTCATTATATTCTTTATAAAATTTAGTTTTGAGGTCCTTTGTTTCAGTATCAATTAATTTTTGAGTTTTTCTAATTCGCCACAAAAGATAAGCAATGAAGATTGCAAGAATGATGAAGATGATTAGGATGATTGGAGTAAGGTTTTTATAGCTGATTATCAAGGGACCAATTGCAATACCGCCCAGAATAACTTTTACAGAGCAGGGTTCGGAATTCTGGCTTTCTGCACCCCTTGAATCTTTTGCTTTAGCGTAAATTTCGTAAATTCCTGACCGGAAAAGATCTTCTTTCGCTAAGGACCAATCCCCTTCTTTGTCGCTGGTTACTTCCCATTTCTTTATTAATTCTCCGTTTTTTTCAAAAAAGATTGTCACTGTGACATTTGGTAAGGCGGTTCCGCTGACAAAAAGAGTTTCATCTCCAGACCTAAATATTTTCGGGCAAACATTAAGTTGGGGAATTTTTATAGCGTCTACTCTGAATTCAGTACTGCTTTCTGTAGAATTCCCAGCTTTATCAAATGCTTTTACAAAAACCTGATAATTATCTGGGCTTAAGACCGGGGTTCGCCAGGGAAAATTTTCACCAGGATTTACCTTAAAAACTTCTCCTTTGATTTTGACCTCATAATGGCTTATACCAGAAATCTCATCTTTTGCCTCAAAATAGAGAAGTGGTCTAGGATTAGTAGGATCTCCTTCATTATCTAAAATTATCTCAAAGGGGTTTGGCGGTTGAGCATCGGCCTCTGGTTTTTCTGCAGGAGGTTTTTCTTCAGCCGGGGGTAATTTTTCAGGAACGACAATGGTATAAGTTCCTCCCTGGCTAGAAGAAAAAATATCTGTTCCATAAGGATCATTAGCTAATATTTTTTCCCCTGAAAAAGTTACGCTTGCAGTACCTGCTGCTTTACCTGTAAAAAGAATAGTTATTACTTTCCCTCTGCTTCCTATAAAGCCGGGGTTTGGTACGCCGCCCAACAGGGAAATTTTTCCTGTGGCGTTAGAAAAAACTGGTTCTTCAGGCCAAAGTGAGAAAATTGATGAATTTTTGGAGAGTCCTGTAACTTGTAATTTATCTGCCGGAAAACTAATTGTCGCCTGGGCAGCGTTAATAGCGATACCTTCGGCACTAATAAAAACATCAACATAGAAAGTTGAACCAACACTGTAATTTCCCTTTGAGGGTGAAACATAGAATGAGGCCTGCTGGGCAGCTGCTTCTCTTGGAATATAAAAAACAACCAGTAGTAAACTTAGAAATAATAAATTTAAAAAAATTTTATTTCTCATAATCCTTTAATATCTGCATCCTCTGGTTTCATTTCGTATTTGCCCTTATGTTCTTCAAGCCTTTTTTCCATTCCCAAAATTGTATATCTTTGTTTTTTTATCAATAATTTATGCCGCCGCCAAAGATAAATAATTAACAACAAAATTATAATTATCAAAACTAAAATCATAGCCCACCAAGGAAACAGGAAGGCGCCAAATTGGATCCCGCTTCTTGTAAAAAAGATCCCTGCAGGGAAAATTTGGATTTTTACGTTGCCTTCTTGCCAATTCCCGGCTACATCATAAGCTCTAACCACTACTAAATAGTCTCCCTTTTCCAGTGGAGGAAGCTTATAGGGACTGGAAGCTTCGGTAAAGAAGCCCGTTTCCTCTGCTTTTCTTTCTGGTGTTATATCAATGTATTTTATTTGATAATAATCAATTCCCGAGAGGGCATCGGTTGTTACAAAGGATACAAGAGGTTGTTTCTCAGTTGTTTTAGCAGAAGGCTCGACTATTGGGGTAAAGGCTGCTGGCGGAGTATTATCAATTTGAGCTAGATAATGGCTTGTTCCTCCCCAGACTTCGTTTTTCTTTGCCTTGACATGAAAATACCAAGTTCCATCTTCAATTTCACTAAAACTAACTGAAGTGTGGTCTCCCTCAGATTTATTATCAGGAGCCTCTGTGGGATCTTGGCTGATACTATAACTAAAGTCAGTGACCCCTTCTTCTTTTTCCCAGGAGAAAGTTGGGTTATTGTTTTTATACCACTTGTTTTGATCAGGATGAGTTGAAGAAAAAACTTTTGGACCCTCGGGCGGAGGAATTAAAAGCGTATAAACTCCTCTTGCAGCTGAGGTTGCAATGTTAGTTCCCTGAGCATCATTTCTTAAAATTTTTGAGGTTTCTAAAAATAGAACCGAGGTCTCTCCTGGAGCTATGGCTCGGAAGGTAATCGTGGAGACTAGGCCAGATGTAGTATTGATTCCAGGAGAAGGCACTCCGCCAATAAAACTCATAGTTCCTTTAGTATTTGAGAAAGTGGGTTGAGAAACCCAGACCTGAATAAAAGATTTACCAGCTGTTGGGCTGGCAATTTGTAATTTTGCAGGATCAAATTTTAGATTCACCTCAACCGCATTGACGTTTTCTCCTCCGGTATTCACAAAAATTGAGACGTCAAAAGTGCTCCCAACAAAAAAAGAACCGGTTGTTGGAGAAAGATAAAAAGAAGCACCGGCTGCCTGAGCAGAAGAAGCAACCATTAAGGGTGCCAAGAAGGCCAACGATATTAATAATATTCTATTCATCGCTAATTGGTATCTCTCGGTCAATTTATTTTATTTTCTGTTTGATTTTCTAATCCCCTTTCTGTTTATGATTATCCAGATAATAATTATTCCAATGATTATAAAAAGTATTATATAGGGTATAAGTTTCAAGTAAGGAACGGGTTTTTTAGGCGGTACAAATTCAGCAATTCTTTCATTGCCAGCTTTATCAACTGCTTTTACCACAATCTTGCTTCTTAAAGTTTGATCCTCTAAAACATAAGGGCTCGTTATTCTCTTGGAATCTTCTTTTCCCTCTTTTATCTCAAAATAATCTATTCCCGACATTTTATCTGTGGTATAAAAACTCAAAAAATATTTTCCCTCAAAAGATGTAGGGTCTTGCGCAATTGCTAATTCAAAGGGTTCTGGCGGAGTTTTGTCAACCATTGCCCTATAGGTCATTTTTCCGGACCAGTTTTCTCCTGGTAATTTCTGCCTGAGGGAAAAATAATAAATCCCGTCTTCCAAGTTTGGGTGTCCCATATCCCCCATCCATTTTAATTCTCCCTCAGGTTTGTCGGGAGTTTCATCTGGTATACTTAGAGGATCTTTGCTTAGAAGATAACTATATTGAACACCTTCTTTCAAATCCCAATGTAAATGGAAGGTATTTTGGTTATACCATTTATTTTGATCAGGATGGGTACTGGAGGAAATTTTTGGCAGCCCCCCTGGCATTTCAATAATTTCGTAGCTTCCTTCTGAAAGATTCAAGTTGGCGGGAGTTCCTTTCCCATCATTAAGCAGAACTTGAGATGTATCCCCAAAGTTTATAATCGCCTTTCCCAGCTCTTTCACTCTAAAAGTAATTTGAGCTATTATACCTTGTCCTTTAAACCCGCCCGGTATTCCCCCAGTTAAAGAAATTTTCCCGGCAGAATTAGAAAAGAAAGGTTCTATTGGCCAGAGGCTTAGAATAGAACCTCCCTTACTAATATCTAAAACCTCTAATAGCTCTGGTGAAAATTCTAGATTTGCCTCAAGGGCATTCACTTCTTCCTCTCCAGTATCCAATCTAATCTCTGCGATAAAGGTATCTTCTTTATATACAGTTTGCGACTGTGGCATCAAAAATAAATCTGCAGCACTTGCTACGTTCACTATGCCTAGAAAAAGAATTAAAATTGTAGAGAATATTAGAATTTTATTGTAATTCATCAAATTCTATTTATGTTATTTAGTCCACCAGTACATCATTACTGAAAAGTCAATAATATTTACAGTGCCGTCAAAATTAATGTCGGCGCAGCGATTGGAAGGATTTGTTTGATTCCAAAAATAAAGCAGAATTGAGAAATCAACAATATTCACCTTTCCATCAAAATTTAAATCCGCCCCCTTGCAGACCATGGCCCCTTTTTTTACAACTAGAAAAGGAATAATTTGAGAAAAATCGGTCTGCTCCCCTTCTCCAAAAATGGCTTTGGCCCGGCTGTTGTGCTCGCCTTCTGCCAGAAAACCTGTGTTTAAATTATAGCCCCATTTTCCCATAACGTCGGCTTTAGTGTCTTTGACTACTTCTTGGGAGCTAACAAAGATTTTAATCTGGCTTTGAGGGAAGACCTGCCCGGCAATATTAACATTTCCTCCTTGTTCAACTTGAGTCGGCGAAAGAGAAATAGTGGGAGAAATAAAAATCCCGGATATGTTGGTAGTTGTCCCGTCCAAAACGCCTACGGTAAAACTAATAGTAACTGATCTTCTTCCATCTGTATCTTCGGCAAAAAATCCAAAACTATAGACTCCGCCGGCAACTCCGGTCAGTTCTGTTTTAAATAGCCCTGAATTTTCAGCAAGAAAGGTATTAGCCACTCTTCCGTTTTTAGAAAGGGTCAGAAAAGCTTTAGGATAAGCCCTTCCTTCAAAAATAACTTTTGCGTGACCTATTAGCTCTCCGCCGCCTCCTCCGCCTCCGCCGCCGCCTCCTCCGCCTCCGCCGCCTCCGGGGACAGTAACTGTTATATTAATTCCTCCTCCAATAATTACAAAAACTGCGTTTCCAAAATCAACTTGAGTCAGGCAGTTTATATCAGAATAGGTGCTGATTCGGTTAAAATATGTACCTGCGTTAGTCGGGTTAGTAATCCCAGTAAATCCCAGAGTAAGGTTTGCGGCTGGTAACTCACTTGCTGCATTGGTTAATTTTAAAGTGCCGTTAGTTGTATTGTCTAAGTTCCAGTTAGCCGCTGTCAGCCCAACAAAATTCCCCTTATTAGAAACCGTAGTATTTAATCCAGCAGGAGTATTGCAGGCACCGGCAGCCGTGGTACAGGATAAGATTTGAACGCACCTTAAAAGATTAAGAGTTCCTGTCCACTGATAATTATATGCTACATTTGCAGCGCTTCTTCTGGAATCAGAAATTGTAACTTTCTTATTAGAGAGCTGGGCAGCTAAGGTATCATTAAAAATTAATAATAAAAAATATAAAGAAAAAATAAAGACTCCTAAAACTAAAATCGGAGAAAAGACTTTCCTCATTCACATATTATATCACCACCTCGGGAATTTTAGAAATAAAAGACAAAGAAAAAATCATCCAATTTCGGATGATTTCTTAATCATGGAAGTATCGCTTAATTTTAATGTGATTCTCCCTTAAATAAAACCTTCATTGCTAATTTCCATCTCCGTCGCGTTAAAAAGAAGAAGATTAGTACTAATAAAATTATTGAGAATATTCCCAAAGCGATTTTCCAAGGAAAAATCCAAAAGGTCAGAACTGGAGGATTAAATGGAAGATTAGCTATTCCATAACTCCCAACCAATGTTGCGGTATATTTTCCAAAAAGCCATTTAGTATTCCAGGTAGTTTCAACTTTTCTTACAGCGCTTGGAATTACATTTAATTGAGGGAATTCAACGTCAGCAACTTTCTTTCCCCACCAGTTAGTAATTGTCACGAAGCCTCGAGGTCTGACATGAACTGTTCCAATATTTTCAAATCGAATTAAAAATGGTACGGGGCCATATTCTAAAAAAGAAGGCGCTGAAAATTCTTTGACCGTTAGGTTTTCTTGAACCGGTCCAGATATAGTTAATAAAAGCAAAGCTCCCACTTTTTGGGCGATCGCGGCTCCTGTAAATCCTTCGCCCATCACGCCTCCAGTGGTAGCTAAAACAGAGCCGTATTTTCCGCCCGGCTCCGCATTTCCCGGCACTTCAATTATAAAATCAACGAATTTTTGCTCTTTTGGCTCTAAAGTAAATTCCACGGGTTCTATTCTAACCCACCTTTTTAGAGAGTAAGTTATGTTTTCCTCGGGCGCCACAACTACCTGTCCGGTCTCTCCTACTGGTTTAAAATCCTCAACCTCCATTTTTAAGATGATGGTACTATCTGAAGGGTTATAAATCTTTATTTTGTTAGTTAGAACATCTCCTGGATTTGCCGTCAGTTCAAAAGTTAATGGCGAAACGCTAAGCCCCATTCTGGTTTCTTGAGCAGAAATTTTATTAATCTCAACCAGCCCCCCGATTCCGCCAACTATTAAAGCAACGATAAGAAAACTTTTAACTATCTTCGTTAAATAATCCATATTCCCCGATTCTCCGCGGACCTTATTCTACAAGAAAGCTGCAAAGCTGCGCAGATTTAGTATGTCGGAGTGACAACGTAAATAGTGGTGTTGCTGTAGTCGCCGGCAGTCTGGGTAGCAGCAGGATTGATTTTATAACCCACATAGCTTGTATCTGCAACCGCTCCAGCGCTACTCATTATTGTCTGAACATCCGGAGCGTCTATTCCTTTCTCAGGGAATATCATAAATTCCGGAGTGGCATCATCACATTGCTCTGCGGTGGCCCAACCAGCGGTCTGAGCACCATTTCCGGTAACATCATCCATGCAATAACCAAAACCATCGTTAGCGGCTCCTGTCCAGGTGCCATTCGAAATTTCCGAACAGTTTGTGTCGCAGTCTCCATCTGGAAATTCAGTGGCTCCAGCTGTCTTTAGCTGGTCGGTTTCTTGAACGGTACCGCTATAGCCACCACCGGCATTAGTTGAAATTGCCAGTGACTGACAACTAAAATAAAAAGTTGAAGGATTAATACTACCAAATGGGATACTGTCATCATCATGGCCAGCTTGGTCCGACCGGTCAGTGCCGCCAATAGTCTCAGGACAGCTGGCGGCGGCCACCGAGCTAATGGTAAAGGTTAAAGATTCGGCAACGGTGGCAGTGACTCCTACTCCAGCAACAATGGCAACTTTAATCGTTGAAGTCACCTCGGCAGTCTGAAAAGTACCAGCAACAGTGACATCATAAACACCAACTGCTGGATTAGTAATTTGGTTTGCACCGCCATCAGCATTGGTACCTACCTTGACATTGATGGTAGAACCACCGGCAACTGCACCATCGCCTGCGCAACGAGTGAAGGTAATATTATCATTAACAGCACTAATTACCGTTTCAAACTCATTAGCAGGTACTCCACAACTAGCAGCTGCAACAAGATTAGCATCTACGCCGCCAACCTCAAAATCAACGTCGCCAAGAACAACTCCGGTCAGATTAAAAACATCCGATGCTCCACCAAAATCAACTACCACGGTTTCGCCTTCAGCAATACCATCAGCTGCATCAGTGGTAAACTGAACATCGTGGTTAGACTTAACTGGTGTAGGCCTGGAGTCAGAAAGGGTGTCTTGACGAGGAGTAACAGTAGCTGTCTGACCAGCCGGAATTACAGAATACATTAATACCAATACAAAAAGCAAACCTAAAACCAAAGTTGTTTTGCTATACTTTTTGACAATCTTCGCCATTTATCTTTCTCTTCTTTTTTAATTTTTGTTTAAAATGCTTTCGACCTTTCCCGTGAGATAGCGAGCTCTGCGAGCTCTATCTCATGGGGTTTTTATTTAAATAATTCTTTAATCTATGTTTTAAGTATCTTTTTCCCCACGCAGTTTTTAAATATAATTCTCTTTCTTTCGCATCTTTTTGGCTCAAACAAGCTTCGTAGTAGATTAATTTAAATGGTCGACGACTTTTGGTAGCAAACACTGTTCCTCTCCTATGCTCATTAAATCTTCTTCGAAGATCATCAGTATAACCTGTATAAAATTTTCTATCTTTCAAGCTTAACAGGACATATACATAAACCATATCAGTTATTAGTACTATTTAACTAGTTCGGGGTTTTCCCCAGAATAACACTAAAATTGCAGCCGTTATCCGCTTCCTATATTTTACAACAAAGAGTGTCAATAGGCAAAGGACAACAACTGTGGATAAAATAATCTTCCAGGGGAAAACCCAAAATTCAATACTTTTTTCCATTGTATCACTCCCAGTTGTTAATAATAATGAAGCTTGGTATTTCCCCACGAGGAGATTTTTAGAAATAAAGCTGGAAATTAATCTTGGTAAATATCTCTCCAATTTTTTAGGTAGCTCTGTCCTGAATTCAACTGGAAAATTCCTTGTTTTCCCTGGTAAAATTGTTGTTTCTTTAATTTCTGTCTCCCCCACTTTCTTCCCGGAACTATTAAAAATCTCTAGTTTCCCCTCTGGCTTTATATGATAAATATCACTATTTTTAATTCTCAATGTAAATGGTAAATTTCCGGTTTCAACAATTGTCATTGATTCTTTTTCAGCAGCCCGAGCCTCAGTAATTGCACCAGATAAATTAGCTAATAAATTTTCTAATTTTTTAAGATGGAATTTTTCCGGAATGCCAAATTCAACAACCGTCATTTGTTCTCCGATTCTATTTAGCCCTTCAACATTTACTGAGAGCAAAAATAAGACTCCAATAACTGGGATTGCTCGAGGCTGTCCTTCCTTAAAATAAAATGAGGGGAGTTCTGGCTCAAAAAGAATCACAGCATAATGACCGCCAGGTTCAGCATTCTGCGGAGTATCAATTGAGACATTAACTTTTTCATTCTCTCCCGGATCTAAAATAAAATTAGGTTTTTTTAGCGTTATCCATTTTCTTGGATTAAAAGAAATTTCGTCAATTCCCTGCCCTTCTGCGTCTCCGCCGTAAAATTGGATGGTTCCTGTTTGTTCTTCTGCTGTAAAATTTAAAACTCTGGTATTAATTGGTAGGGCAACATTGCTTTTATTAGATATTACTATTTCGTCTTCCAAGTGTTGGCCTCTCTGAAGCTTCAACTCAAATTTCTCTGGAAATACTGCAAGATGGGGAGAGACTGATTGTTGGGCTTTGATTACGCTGATGCCAAGACAAAAAAATATTAATAAAATAAAGATAATGAGTGCGTTTTTTTTAAGAGAGTCTGGCGTTTTCATTTGATTTTTATGCCCCGTAGGAAACCTGAGGGATTTTCGTGGAAAGGAACAAATAACTAAAATATTTTCATCAAAAATCCCAAACTGCTACAGGGTTGCGAAATGTATATTATTTAAAGGTTTAACTATATTATTAACGAAAAATATTTAATTTCCTACGG
>Ga0315289_10005749_pt1 | contig 18266 bp, 17 predicted proteins | sample YL17G11_40_MG_FD_203452 | JGI IMG/M metagenome (GOLD analysis project Ga0315289, IMG submission 203452) | Sediment microbial communities from Yellowstone Lake, YNP, Wyoming, USA - YL17G11_40 | ecosystem: Environmental > Aquatic > Freshwater > Lake > Sediment | place: USA: Wyoming | collected... | reverse complement strand
CCGCCGGACCTTCACCAAGGCCGAGATCCTGCGGGAACGGCAGCGGCTCGGATGGGACACCCTCCAAGGGCCGGCCGCGACCGCTCCGAGCTGGCCGGGGCTCTCCGCGGGCGCGACGCCGGGGCCGGTCCCGGCGTCGCCGGGCCGCCGCGGACCCAAGATCGCCCGGGACAACTACTGAACCATGACCGCGACCAAACGCATCATCCTCTTTCCCCAAGACAAGGGCGGCATCGGCAGGAGCTTCGTCGCCACCTTGCTCCATGACTTCCTGACCGGCGAGGGCGTGCGGGTGAAGGCGTTCGACCTCGATCATGCGAATTCGACGTTCAACCGGCTCGTGCCCGAGGCCGAATTCATCGACACGGACGTGGCCACCACCAAGCTCGGCGTGCTCGGTCGCATCGTCCCCGTGCTGCCCGAGGCGGACATGGTGCTGGTGGACAATTGGACTCCCTCCCGGGCGACCAGCAGTCCTACAGATCTCCCGTTGCACCTCGGAAGTCAAACGGCCGAACATCAGCTTCTCCTCGATCCGCGCGGTCAGTTCGGGTCGGAGATGCTGCTCCACCCGACGCAACACCGCTCGTTCGATGCCGGCCCTCCCCAATTGCTCCATCCGCATGGCTTCGACCGCGCCCAGGTTGGACGTGAAGACGACGTAGTGTTCGGCCACCGACAGCGTCTCGCCCGTCGCCACCGTCACCCGCGCCCCATCGAGCATCTGGAGAAAAACATCCAACACCAACGGATGCGCCTTCTCCATCTCGTCAAAAAGGAGCGTGCCCCGCCGGCCGCTTTGCAGCACCCGGCCCAGCACCCCGCAGTCACCCGGGCCGGAGCCGAGCAGGCGGTCCACGGACGACTGAAGCTGATACTCTGACATGTCGAAACGGTGGAGACAGTCCGGCCCGAGAAGAAACTCCGTGAAACAGAGTGCCAGCTCCGTCTTGCCCGAGCCGGTCGGCCCGACGAACAGAAACGAACCCCGCGGACGACCGGCGGGCTTGAGCCCCATTTCGCCACGGACGAGCACGCCGGCGACGCGCGCCAGGACATGATCCTGCCCCCGTAGGTTGGCGCGCAGATGCGCTTCCAGCCTCCGCAGCTTTTCGAGGGCATCAGGGTTTGCCATGTTTGCGCGCCTTCAGGGCGGCCCACCCGCGCGGGCGCGGGGGAAATTCCGCGAGGTATTTCTTGACGGCCGGGGCCAGGGTCGGCGCGTCGGGCGCGGCGCGCAGCAGCGCGCGCACGACGAACGCCCGATTGGCGGAGATCATCTTCTCGGCCAGTTCGGTGACCACGTCATCGAGTTTTTTCACCAGTTCGCGCGGCAGATCGACCGTCGGATGACCGGCTACATAATCGCTTTCGCGCGGGCCGGCTTTGCGGTCGTATCCCTTGGCCAGCAGCACGGCGTGGGCGAACATTTCGGCGGCGGGGGTGAGATGGATCAGCGCGCGGAGCACCGTGCCGCCGCGCACCGGCAGTCCGGCCTTGCGCAAGCCGACCATGCCCGCGTTCAGCGCCTGCACGTCGGCGGGGTAAAAGGTGAAGCTCACCTTGATGGGAGCCGGGTCTGTGCTCATGGCCAATTCCATACACCCATACAAAAAGTGTTGACAAGCGCTAATTATTGTATGGGTGTATGGCCTAATGACGCCCAGCTTCCTCCTCCCGGCCCTTCGCGCCTCGACCGCGCGGCTCCCCCAGGGCCTCGTGCTCGCCCAGCTCCAGTCGCTCCGGGACAACTTCGGCTACGCCCTCGCGCTCCTCTTCATGATCGGGTTCTTCTGGGGCGTCACCAAGATCTGGGCGGGGGCGAACGCCATCGCCAAGGGCGACAGCGAGGGCAAGAGCGGCATCCTGGCCGGCATCATCATCGCGGCGGCGGCGGCCATCATGGCCGCGCTCTACTCCGTCTTCGGGATGCAGGATGCCATCATCACTCCGAGGTTCTGACATGGAGCTGCGCTTCACCGACACCAATGCGGCGGACGATTCCGCCGGCCGGGCTTTCGGACTCGAAGGCGACCTTTACCTGCCGGTCGTGATCGCCGCCGTGACGGCCGTGGGCCTCTTCGCCCTGTGGGGTCTTTTTCTGCACGCCGGGTATGCGCTCGCAGGCGGGATCGCCGCCCTGCCGCTGGCCGGGACACTCGGCTGGGTGGTCCTCCTCAAGCACGGCAAGCCCTCAGGCTATGACCGGGACAAAATCGAAGACCTGCTGCGCAGCGGCGACTTTACTCGGGAAGGTGAGCTTTTTACCCATACGAAAGCCCACCCACACGCACCGGATGGCCGGTTCGTCAACGGCCTCCTCGTCTTCGGGTCGCCCGAGCGCGGCGGCGTGGTCGCCCGGGGATTCTGGCTGGAGCCGCCCGACCTGCGCGGCGCCAGCTTCGAACGGCTGAACGCCCTTCAGGACCAGGTGCGCGGGCTGCTCGCCCTCGTGGGGCCGGGCCGGCGGCTGCAATTCCAATGGTCGTGCGACGCCGACTACCGGGCCGAACTGCGGCGCTACCACGAGCACACCCGGACGATGGCGGAGCCCGTCATCCGCGCCGCGCGCAACGAGCGGTTCACCCGCTACTGGCAGCAGATGCTCGCCCGCGAGCTGCGCCGCGAACGGCTCGCGCTCTTCCTCTCCATTGAGATCACCGCCTACGCCGGCAACCTGCGCACGCGCGACGGCCTCGCCGCCCATTACGACGCGCTGTTCCGGGAGCTGGCCGGCCAGTTCGAGGAGTTCGCGGCCACGCTGCGCTCGGTCTTCGGCCCCGAGACCACGGTGCGGCCGATGGACGACCTGGAGCACTGCGCGTGCCTCCGGAGGTTCCTCAATCCGGGTCTCGCGGCCCGCGGGCAGGAGGACCCGGCGGCCGTCTTCGATCCCTCGCTGTCCATCCAGGAGAACTGCTGGCACGGCGAGGGTATCGGCCAGCCGGATGGCGGCTTCCATCTCGACGGCCATTTCCATGCGGTGCTGGCGCTCGCGCGCTGGCCGCAGCGCACCCGGCCGGGCATCGTCACCCACCTCACGGGGCTCCCGTTCCTCGACTACGCGATCACGGTCAACGTGACGCCGGCCGCGACCCGCCAAGAAATCCGCCGCGAGGAAAAGGCGGCCGAACGGCTCCGCGGGGAATACGCCGAGAAACCCCGCTCCTCATTGCTCGTCGCCTTGCGGAAGAAGGAACGCAAGGTCGAACAACTCTCCGGCGGCTTCGCGCGGCCGTTCCATGTCACCTATCTTGTGCGCGTGTGGGCGCCGACGCGTGAAGCCTTGCGCGAAAAGGTTGCGGCGGTGCAGGCGGCGATCCACGCGATGGACGGGGCGCAGTATTTCGAGTGCTCGCTGCCGACCACCGCGAAAAAGCTCTTCTTCGCGGCGTGGCCCGGCTGGACGCATTCCTCGTATCGCCACCGCGAGCTGTATGCCGAGGACGCGTTCCTGGCCGACCTGCTGCCGTTCTCCGCCACGTTCACCGGCGCGCTCGACCACCCCGAGGCGCTCTACGACGGCAGCCACGGCAATCTCGTCGGCGTCAGCACCCAGACCGGCGGCTCGCCGCAGCACGCCGTGCTCTTCGGCATGACCGGGGCCGGCAAGTCGGCGTTTATCGACGACCTCCTGTTGCAGACGGCCGGGCATTTTGACTACACGGTCATCGTCGAGGAGGGATTCTCCTACAAGAAGTTCACGGAGAGCCTGGGCGAGACGCCCATCGTGGTTCATCCCGACGCGCCGCTCACCCTCAACTACCTCGACACGCAGGGTCTGCCGCTCACCCAACTGCACCTGGCGACCGCCGTGGCGCTGCTGGCGCGGATGGTCGGCGCCCCGGAAACGGCCGAACAGTTCGCGCTGCGGCAGGCGCAGCTCACGCAATACCTCCACCAGCTCTATCGCGACACGTTCGCGGACTGGGCGCGGCGCCAGCCGCAAGAGGCCGAGGACGTCCGCCGGCTCGCGTGCGCCGCGCACGGCTGGCGCGAAAAGATGCCGGCCGGCGCGACCCCCCTGGAGGGTTTTTGCGACCTGCGCGACCGGCTCGCCGCCAGGCAGGACGAGGCCCTCGCTTTCGTGGCCGGGTTGTCCGAGGAGGCGATCACGCGCTTTGCCCAGCAACCCGAGACGGAACGGCTCGTCGCGCACACGGCCTGCGCCTGCTTCGCCCCCGGGGATTTTCCGACGCACAGCGCCCTCGTGGAACTCCTAGCCTACGCGCGCTTCCCCGAGCACGGCAAAGACGAGATCGACCGGCTCGCCACCCTGCTCCGCGCGTGGAGCGCCGAGGGGCAATACGGCCGGCTTTTCGACGGCGTGACGAACGTTTCCCTGCAGCGGAAAATCGCGCACTTCGAGCTGGGCTTCATCCCCGAGCAGGCTGTCGAACTCAAGGCCGCGATCGGGCTGCTCATCAGCGGACTCGCGCGCCAGCACATCCTCGCGCTGCCCCGGTCCCGGCGGAAGCGCATCCTCTTCGAGGAACTCGCGCGCTTCCTGGACACGCCCGGCGGCGAGCAGATCGTGGCCGAAGGCTACGCGCAGCTGCGCAAGCACAACTGCTGGTGCGTTTCGATCATCCAGCAATACGCCCGCTTCCGCGCCTCGCGCATCCGCGGCGCGGTCATCGGCAACGCGAAGCAGTTCTTCCTGATGCGCCAGTCGGACCGGACCGACCTCGCCGACCTGGCACGCGACCTGCCGCTGCCCGAGACCGCGCTCGACGCCATCCAGCGTTATCCCCTCCCCGAACAACTGCCGGCGGACCGGCGTTACTCGTCGCTGTGTTATTTCACACCCACGGCGCAACCGCCGCAGTGCGGCACGCTGCGTCACATCCAGCCGACGGAGGCACGCCATGCGGTCTAGCTGCCTGCTTCTCCTGGCGCTCGCGTTGGGCGGCTGCGCCACGACCAAACGCGAAACCGCCGCCGAGGCCCGCGGCTACGAGCGCGGCTACCGGCAGGCCGTGCAGGAGCAGTATTGGATCATCCAGAACCAGCAGCGCCGCCCGTCGACGGCGGCAACCAACCCGTGAAGCCATGAAAAAACTCGCGCTCATTTTCTGCCTCGCCGCGCCGCTCTGCGCCCAGTGGACCGTCTACGATCCCGCAAACCACGCGGTGAATCTCGCGATCCAGGCCGATCACCATGCCAGTCACCTCGAAATCCTCCGCCAGTGGACCGCCCAGCTCGACCAGCTCAGCCGGCAGCTTGAACAGATGCGGGCGCAACTGGACGTGCAGCAGCGCATCCGCCAGATTCTGGGCGATCCGGCCGCGGCGGGAGACCGGGTCGGCCTGGACGGCCTCGGAGCGGAAGACTTCAGCCGGACCTTTGGCGAAACCGCGGACGCGCTCCGCGGCCTCGCCCGCGCCGTCGTCTCGCTCAAGCACACCGCGCAGGGCATATACGAGGAACTGGGCGACACTACGGTGCTGAACCGACCGTTCACGCGCCAGCCCGCGCCGTATCAGCGTTATGCCGTCGTCGAAAAACACGCGGACAACCTCGCCACGGTATTTGCGCAGACGGCCGACCGCCTCGTCGCACTGCAACGCGACCTCGCGGACACGCTGCGCCAGCTCAAAGCCGCGCCGACGCAGGCGGAGGTGGACAAGCACCATGCGAAAATCTCCGTGCTCGTCGGCCAGATCGCCGCCGTCGAGGCGCAACGTAACGACGTTTTTGCGCAACTGCAGACGCAGCAGATCCTGAACGAGAACCAGGCTGCCAAGGAGCGGCAGGATTTGCTGGAAAAACAAATCGCCGAGGAAGGCCAGACCTTCACGGCGGTGGCCGCGTGGCAGGAGTCGCTGAAACTCACGCCCACGACCTACACGCGGCCATGAAGATGAGCGCCTTTGTCATCCTGCTGCTGGCCGGCCTCGCGACGTGCGGGATTCTCCTGCGCCGACCCGCGCCGCGCGTGCCCACGGGCGCGGCGCCAGTGCCACCGCGCGTAGAAAACTTGCAGCCGGTCGATGTGTGGCAGCAGAGCATCCGGCTTGCGCCCGCCGGCGACTACCAGGCGGACGAGGCGGCCCGGCGCCGGCTCATCGAAAAACTCCGGCGCGAAGAGGAGCGGCAGCGACCGCAGGAGGGCCGCAACTGATGGAAGGCTTCGCTCCAGGACTGCGGGAAAACATCCTTGCGCTGACGGTCACGCTGCGCGTCGCGGTGTTCTTCCTCTGCGTCGCCGGCCTCATGGTGCAGGTCCACGCGGCGCGCGCGGACCTGGAGAGCATCGTGCGACCGCTTCTGCGCGCCATCGTCGTGGTCGCGCTGCTCGCGACCCTGCCCACATGGTTCGAGTTCACGGAAAAAACCCTTCTCTCCGTCGCGAACGTGGTCGAGGAGGGCTACACGGACCATCCCATGCGGGCGGCCACGCTGCTGCGCGGCACGGTGCAGGAGAAGAGCGACAGCACGTTCAGCCTGCGGCGGGTGGGCGAATCGCTCTACCGCGCGTATTTGTGGGCCGCCGCGAAGCTTATCGTCCTCATCGGCAGCCTGCTGCAACTGCCGTTCCTGCTGCTCCAATACATCCTGAAGCTCCTCTGCTACCTGTTTCTGCCGGTGGCTCTCGGGCTGTTCATGGTGCCCTCGCTCGCGTCGCTCGGCGTGCGCTACATCCAGCAGACGCTCGCCGTGCTCGCCTGGCCGGTCGGCTTCGCCGTCACCGAACTCGTCGCCTTCCACCTGACCACGGCCTTTGCCACGAATGTCGCCATCGGCTTTGGCCTCGCGCCGGGCCAGCTCGACGGAGCGTCCCTCGCCAGCGTGCTCGGCGGCCTGCTCGGCGCGCTCTGGCTCCTGCTCGGCACCATCGGCACACCGTTCCTGATGCAGATGCTCTTCTGCTCCGGCGCGCCGGTCACGGCCGGCGGGCAGTCAGCCCTCCAGCAACTTTACACCATGCAGCAGGTGCTCTGGATGGTGAAAAGCATCAAGACTGGCGGGGCGGCGGTGCCGCTCGTGGCCGCACAGGCGGCGGCGAAAGCGGGAGGGGCGGGAGGGGGAGGCAACGGACCGATGCCGCCTCCGCCGCCACCGACCGTTCTGACCCCGCCGCCCGCGCCCGTTTCCCCCCAAGCCGATCCGGCAGGCGACCAGCGGGCCGCCGCCGCGCTCGCGCTGGCGCAGCTCCCCAAACCGCAAACCACGATTTGAAAAACATGACGACCCTGCGTGAAACCGCGGCGCCGCACGTGCGCCCCGACCCGAAGCAAAGCCCCCGGCGCCGGTGGAACCCGCTGGAGCTTTTCACGGACCACGCGGTGGCCGCGCGACTCTGGTGCCTCGTGGCGGTGGTCGCCGTCGGCTTCTGCGCGCTGCAGCCGTTTCTGATCCTTCGAGCCTACCGCACGCGCGAGCGCGCGGTGGTGCTCGATGCGAGCGGCACGTTCCACGTCAGTCCCCTGCTCGGCTTCGAGGAAGCCACGAAGCTCCACGAGCAGCACGCGCTGCTGGCGTGTCTCGCCCTCTTTCAGCGCAACCCGGCGGGCTTCGATCATCCCGAACTGCTCAACAAACTTTTCCTGCCGAAGGCCGCGGCCAAGGCGCGGGCCGACTGGGCCGCGGGCGCGGAAGAATTCGCGGCCAAGTCGCTCCATCAGAAAGCCGAGGTGCTGAAGCTCACCGTGCTCGAAACGCGGGAGCAGGTCGTCCTCGTGCAGGCCGAGGGCCAGTTGGTGCGCACCGGCGTGGTCCGGGACCAGACCTTCACCGAGGCCCCCGTCTTCACCGTGCGCTTCACCTTCGCGCGCAACCCCAACCTGGCGGCCAACGGCCGCTACCCCCTCGCAGTATGGACCTACGACGTTTCACAATGATCATGGTGCAGGCCCTCCTGATTGCCGGGGTGCCCGCGGCGGAGATCCGCACCTACCCGCTGGACGACCGTTCGGTCTACACGATCCGGCTGAGCAAGGACGAGCCGACGACCTGCGTGTTCCCGGCCAGACTCAGCGCGCTGGAGGGTGCGGGGGTCGCGGCCCGGGCGGACGACAACCCGCCGGTGCTCCTGTCCTACCAGCCCGGCGCGGAATTCTTCTCCGTCCGGGCGCTCAAGGACCACGCGACCGCCGCGCTGAACGTTGTCTTTCGCGGGAAGGTGTTCGTGCTGTGCTTCGTCACCGGCGGCGAGCCGGACCGGGCGGTGATCTTTCTGGACGAGCCGCTCACCGGACCGGCCGGCCGGCTGCGCAGCACCGATACGCTGCGCGTCCTGCTCGACCGCGCGAAGCTCCACGAGCGCATCGGCGCGCAGTATCCCGCGCTCGCGCCGGCCCTTGCCCGGGCCTTTCCCGGCACCGTCACCCGTTATCCGGCCTTTGTTGCGACCGTCGAGGAAGTGTTCCGGTTCGACGCCGAGGACGCGATCGTGCTCCGCGTCCGCTTCGAGAACCCCGGCGCCGCGACGGTCCACTACGACCGCGGAAAACTCGCCGTGCGCGCGGGCACCGACGTGTTTTCCGCCGCCCTGACCGACGCCTCCGGCGCCATTCCCCCCCAAAGCGCGACGCGCGTCTTCATCGTCATCGCGGGCACGCCGGACGGCGGCCGGGCCAACCTGTCCGTGCGCGAAACCTTTTCGGTGATCGTGCCCCCCGCCCCATGAAGTTCGACCGCCAGTTCTTCAGCTCCTCGGCCGGCCAGCTCGTCGTGGTCGGAGCGGTGCTGGTCATCGGGGTGGTCGCCGTGCGTTGGCAGCACAGCCAGCGGCAGACGCCGCCCCTCCCCGCGGCCTCTCCGAGCGCGCCCGCCTCGCTGCCGCGCACCTTCACGCGCGAGGGCGCGCGTTTCCCCCAAAAGACAACGCCGCCCTCGAATCCGTCGGCTTCGCCCAAAAATGCGACCGCGCCCGCGCCGGACAAGCCGCGTGTTCTGCCGCTGACGCTGTTCGCGGCGAAGACGGAGCCGGCGGGAGTGCCGTCCGCACCGCCCGCGCCCACCGCCCCCTACGGCCGCCTGATTCCGTGCGAAACCGTCGTCGCGCTCGAATCCAACCGGCTCGAAACGCCCGTGATCGGCCTGGTGACCGAGGACGTGTGGCACGGCGGCAGTTTGGTGATTCCGGCGGGCGCGGAGGTGCACGGTCGCGCCGCGCTCGACCGCACGCGCGAGCGGCTCGCGGTGCAAGGCGCCTGGCGCATCGTCTGGCGCACGCCGGATGCGGACAACGGGACGGAGCTCGCCGTGGAAGGCCTCGCGCTGGACCGAGAATCTGACTCCGTCTCCGGCACTTGGGGCGAGCACGACGGCTCCGCCGGCCTGCGCGGCGAGGTGCTGAAAACCAGTGACGACCGCGAACTCAAGCTCTTCGCCGCCACCTTCCTGTCCACCGCGACCGCGGCACTGCAGGACACGCGCGCGTTTCCCGGCCTGATCGGCGAATCGGCCGTGCCGGCGGCGACCGCACGCAACGCGACCCTGGCCGGCACCGGCGCAGTCTTGCGCGAATACGCCCAGCAACTGCGCGAGGCCGTCGCGCGCGACGGCTTCTACCTCCGCGTGCCCGCCGGCAAGCCGTTCTACCTCTACGTCACCCAGACCCTCGACCGTGGCCAGGCCATCCGCCGCGACGCCCACGCCCCGGCCGTTCAACCCCGCGCTCCGCATGAAAGCTAACCTCGTCCTTGCCTGCCTTTTCCTCGCGGGCTGCCAGTCGGCGCCGACCGCGGTCAAGCCGCTGCCCGGACCGCGGCCGCTCCCCACCCGGCCGCAGAATCAGGCCGACCACGCCTCGTGAACCAGGCTCCCCCTGCCGCCGCGACGCGGGACGCACTCCCTGTCGTCGACGCCGAAAAGCAATCGCGGCAAACCCAGTTGATCGAGGCGTTGATGGCGCAGAACGACGCGCTCACCACGCGGCTGACCACGCTGGAGCACAGCGCTGCAAGCATTCCGCCGTCCGCGCCTGTCCCGGCGCCGGTGTCCGCCCAGGCCGATGCTCCACCTCCCGAACCTCCTCCCTCGCCGCTCCCGCCCCCGGCCCCGCCGGCTCCGGCCGCGCCTCCCGCCAGGGTGGCGCCACCGCCCGCCGCACCTTCGCCGCCGACGGAATCGACGCCGCTGCTCGTCCCCAACGCCGACGGCCTGATCGACACGACGGTGTTGAGCGCATCCGGCAATCCGCCGAATCCGTTCGCCGTGCGCAACCTCCCGGTCGAAGCCGTGCGCGAGGTGTCCCTCGCCGTCCAAGGCATCTTTCAGGGCACCACGCCCTGCGCTCTGATCAACGGGCGGGTGGCCGAGCCCGGCGATTCGGTCGAATCGTTGCGGCTGGCGCGGCTCGCGCCGGAGGCGGTCGTCCTGACCGGCGACGGCTTCGCCCTCAGCCTGCCGCTTGGCGCCACCAAGGTGCGGCTCGCGCTCTGATTTTTCCTTGCCCGCCATGCCCTCCTTCACCGCCACTGTCATCGATCCGCTCGGCCGCCGCCGCTCGTTTGTGGACGACGCCCCCGATGCGGCGCAGCTCCGCCAGCGCCTGCGCGCGCGCAACCTCTGGCCGGTGCGCGTCGAGCCGGCGCGGCCCAGCCGCCGGCTCGTGCGGCTCAGGCTGTCCACCCGCGATTTTGTCGAGCTCTTGAACCAGCTCGAACTGCAACTGCGCGCGGGCATCACCGCCGACGCAGCCCTCACGCAGCTCGCTTTGGACGCGCCGCCCGGGCCGACCCGCACCATGCTGGAGAGAATCGAGCGCGAGGTGCGCTCGGGCCAGCCGATCCACGAGGCGTGCCGTTTCTTTGAGAAGCAATTCCCGGCGCACGTCGCCGCCATCATCGCCGCGGGCGAGGCGTCCGCGCAACTGCCTGCGGCCCTGCGCGCCCTCGCCCGGCATCTCACGGAGATGGACGAACTGCGCCGCACCGCGCAACGCGCGCTCCTCTATCCCGCCATCGTGTTCACCGCAGTCATCGGCCTGGCGGTTTTTCTCCTCACGGTCGTCATCCCGCAGTTCGCGGAGGTCTTTTCCTCGCTCAGCCTCCGGCTGCCCGCCGCCACCGTTTTTCTGATCAACGCCAGCGCCCTGGTCCGCGCGTCCTGGCTGCCCGCCGCGCTCACGGCCGCCGGACTCATGGTGGCGCTCTGGCTCGGGGCGCGCACGCCGCGCGGGCGGAGGTGGCGCGACCAGGTGCTGCTGCACCTGCCGCTCGCCGGCGACATCATCCGCCACCTGGCGACCGCACGCTTTGCCGCTCATGTCGGTCTGCTGCACGAAGCGGGCATTCCGGTGCTCGATGCGCTCCGGACCGGCGCGGACCTCACCGGCCAGGCGGTGCTCGCCGGACAGTTGCGCGCGGCCCGCGAGGCGGTCGCCGCGGGCCAGGCCCTGTCGGCCGCGCTCCCGAAGAACCATGATTTCCCGTCCTTTGTCGTGCCCACGCTGCGCGCGGGCGAGACCAGCGGACAGTTGGGCGATGCGCTCCGCCACATCGAAACCTATGCGGCGAGCCGCGCCAAGGAACGGCTGCTGACCGCCCTCGCGCTCCTCGAGCCCGCCCTGATCGTGCTGCTCACAGCCATCGTCGGCTTCGCCGCGCTCTCCTTCTTCCTGCCGCTGATGCAGCTCCTCGGCGGCCTCAACCCGCGCTGACCCATGGTTATTTACTCTTTTTGCCGCCAGAACGCGCTCCTGCGCGAAAACTTCCGCCGCGTGCGGCGCGCCTTCACGCTGCTGGAAGTCGTCCTGGCGCTCTTCATTCTCGCGAGCCTCGCCGCGACGCTCACGCCGTCGATCACCGAGATTGTCAACCGCAACCGCATCGAGGGGGAAAAACGCACGCTCGGCGACCTGGCCGACACGGTCACGACCTCGTTCGAAAACACCGACCTCACCAACCTCAACATCGCGGCGCTGTCCGGCACCATCGGTCCCACCGATTCGCCTACGGCGTTCAGCGTGTCCACCGAGTTGCCTTACATTAAGACCCTCAATACTGATTGGTTCGCCAAGGTCGCAAAACTGCGCGGACTCACCCCGCAGGCGGGCTTTCCACCGACCCCGGCCGTGCAGCCGGCGTTGGCCCAGATCGCGTTCAATCCGCTGGGCAATCCGCGATGGTTGTTTGCCGGTCCGAGCGAACCCGGTCGGCAACGGTTCCTGCTCGTGAGCCTCATGGCGCGAAACGAGCAGCTTCGGCTGCCAGTCTACGAGGCTAACGCCACGTGGTTCGACGCCATCTGGAACCACGACTGGGAAAGTCGCACCGCGACTCTGCCCGCCTACTGGCCGGGCTGCCTCGGCGCCGCCAAGGCCGCGGCCTGGACCCAGGGCAATGCGGGCCTCACCCAGGTTTACCGGCTGTGCGTGCGGCGCATCGTGCTGCCGAAATTCACCGTCACGGTGAACAACAACCATCCGACCAATAACGCCTACCTGTCGTTCAACGGCACATCGAATGCCTTTACGGCCGCCGCCAATTCCGGCGCGACCTCCACCGCGGAAATTCTAGGCGGACGCCTGATCACGGTCAACCAGGGCACGGCCTGGCCCGGCGTGCAGGCGCTCCAGTTCCGCCTCCACGAAAACGCCACCGTCACCGTCCAATGAAATTCTCCCGATTTTTACTCCTCGTTGCCTTCACCCTCGCCGCGCTCGCCCCGTTCGCGTCCGCGCAAAACGTCGGTCTGGTGTTCTCGCCCGATCCGAGCGCCAATGGCGCGCATCCGGGCCAGGTTGACTATGCCGGTGCGTGCTACGTCCGCAACAACGACAGCCAGCGGGTCAGCGTGGTGGTCAACAGCATTGACCGGCACTCCGGCCTGCAAACGCAGTCCCACTCCAGCTATTTTAGGACCTTTGTTCTGAATGCTGGCGAACAGGCGTTCCTGGGCTTCGCGAGCTGGTATCTGCTGACCGACGCCGTGGGTGAAGTCGGCTACGATTCGTTCGAGATCGCCAGCGCTTCCTACGTGCAGGCCAACCGCGCCCCAACCATTGCCTGGAACTCCAATCCCGGCGCGGCCGCCAGCGGGCAGAGCTACACTATCTCGGCGCACGGCCATGACCAGGATGGCAACCTGACCCAGGTCAATGTCTGGAAGAACGGCCAGCCGTTCGCGTTTGCCGGCGGCGGCAACGGGTTCGACGGCGACTCCGGCAACTCCACGAGCGACAGCGGCCCGCAAACCGTCACCTTCACCGCGCAAGCGGTCGATGCCAATGGAGCGACGTCGGCGATCATTTCGCAGACGGTCACCATTACCTCGCCGAACCGTGCCCCGACGATCTCATGGAATACCGCGCCCGGCACGGTCGCGAGCGGGCAGGGCTACACGATTTCGGCGCACGGCCACGACCAAGACGGCAACCTCACCCAGGTTAATGTGTGGAAGAACGGCCAACCCTTCGCCTTCGCCGGCGGCGGCAACGGATTCGACGGCGACTCGGGCAATCCCACCAGCGACACCGGCCCTCAAACCGTCACCTTCTCGGCGCAAGCGGTCGATTCCAACGGAGCCACGTCCGCCGTCATCTCGCAGACGGTCACCATTACCTCGCCGAACCATGCGCCTACGATTTCGTGGAATACCGCGCCCGGCACCGTGGCGAGCGGTCAGGGCTACACGATTTCGGCACACGGCCATGACCAGGACGGCAATCTGACCCAGGTCAATGTCTGGAAGAAGGGTCAGCCATTCGCGTTCGCAGGCGGCGGCAACGGATTCGATGGCGACTCCGGCAACTCCACGAGCGACACCGGCCCTCAAACCGTCACCTTCACCGCGCAAGCGGTCGATTCCAACGGCGCGACCTCGGCGACGATTTCGCAGACGGTCACCATCTCGGCTCCGAATCACGCACCCATCATCGCGTGGAACGCGACACCTGGCACCGTGGCCAGCGGGCAGAGCTACACCATTTCAGCCCACGGCCACGACCAGGACGGCAACCTGACCCAGGTCAACGTCTGGAAAAACGGCCAGCCCTTCGCGTTCGCCGGTGGCGGCAATGGCACGGACTCCGACTCGGGGAATTCCACCTCGGACACCGGGCCGCAGACGATCACGTTCACGGCGCAGGCGGTTGATTCCACCGGAGCGACTTCGGCGACGATTTCGCAGACGGCCACAGTCTCGGCTCCGAATCACGCGCCCACCATCGCGTGGAACACGACGCCCGGCAGCGTGGCCAGCGGCCAGAGCTATACCGTTTCCGCCCACGGCCACGACCAGGACGGCAACCTGACCCAGGTCAACATCTGGAAAAATGGCCAGCCGTTTGCGTTCGGTGGCGGTGGCAACGGCACGGATGCCGACTCCGGGAATTCCACCTCGGACACCGGGCCGCAGACGATCACGTTCACCGCGCAGGCGGTTGATTCCAAAGGAGCGACCTCGGCGACCATCTCGCAGACGGTGACGGTGGCTGCGCCGCCGCCCGCGCAATACACGCTCACGACCACCGCCGGACCAGGCGGCAACGTCTCGGCCGGCGGCATCTTCACCGCGGGCAGCATCGTGGCCGTGAGCGCCTTTCCGGACTCGACGCACGATTTCGCGGGCTGGAGCGGCGACGCCTCCGGCCCCGGCAGTCCAGTGAGCGTTACCCTCGACCGCAACAAATCGGTCCAGGCGAACTTCACGCTCAAGAACTTCGTTCTTGCCACCAGCGCGATCAGCGGCGGCAGCGTCACCCCCGGCGGCACCTATCCCGCCGGCACGACCGTGACGATCTCGGCGACGCCGGATGCGACACACTTTTTCACGGGCTGGAGCGGCGATGCGGGCGGCACCGCGACGACCGTCGCGATCACGCTCGACCGCTCCAAGAACGCGCAGGCGCTCTTTTCCGCCAAAACGGCGCAAACGATCACGTTCAACCCGCCCGGCAACCAGGCCACCGGCTCCGCCCCCTTCGCGCTGAGCGCCACCGCCTCGTCGGGCCTGCCGGTCACATTCACCGTCGTCAGTGGACCCGCGATCGTGACCAACGGCCTGGTCCAGGTGACCGGCCCGGGCGCGGTGTCGATCCAAACGACCCAGCCGGGCGACGGTTTCTATCTCCCGGCCCCACCCGTGACGCAGTCGTTCAACGTCATCGCGCCCGTGGCGCTCAAATACCGCGGCACTGCCCGCGCCCTGCTCAACGACACGCGCACGCTCAACGGCGTGCCGCTTGTCATCTCAGTCCCCTGACCCCGCCATGAAAAAGACTTCCCTCCTTCGGTTTGCCTTCACGACCGCGGCGCTGGCCGCCCTGCCATCCCTCGCCTTCGCGCAGGATGGCGACACGCTGCCGCTCGACCGTCCGGTGAAACGCCTGCAACTGGACAAGGCTCCGCTGCCCGCGGCGCTGCGCGCGCTGGCCCGTTCGTGCCAGACGACCATTCTGGTCGAGCCGGACGTAACGGCCGAAGTCACGGTCGAGCTGCACCAGGCCACGCTCCGCGGCGCGTTGACGGCCCTGACCGAGCCGTATGGTTACTACTTTGAAGAGTCGCCGGCCGGCCTGGTCGTCAAACGCCTCAAAACCGTCCTGTATCCCATCGACTATCCGCAGCTCACCCGCAGCGGCTCCGGCAGCGCGTCCATCACGCTCGGCGGCACCAACAACGGCGGAACGTATCCCGGCACCACGGCCCAGCCGAACCAGCTCGCCACGTCGGCGCTCAACGGCACCACGGTCAATGGCAACACCCTCAACGGCCTGTCCGATTCGACGCAGATTTCGATCACGCAGGCGAACGAGAACACCTTTTGGTCGAATCTCGAAAGCGGGCTGCGCGCCATGCTCAGGGAGGGCGAGACGCTCGTCCTCAACCGGTTCAGCGGCGTCGCCCAGGTCACTGCGCCGATGCGGCGGCATGAAACCCTCAAGGCGTTCATCGACCTCACCAACCACCGCATCACGCAGCAGGTCGAAATCGAGGCGCGTCTGGTCGAGGTGACGCTCCGGGACGAAAAGAAACTCGGCGTCGATTGGGACCAGGCGGCCGTCGCCCTCGGCGGACTGCGTGTGGGCGGCGCCTCCGCGCTCGACGTGACCGGCATTGGCGGCGGCACGCTTTCGGCGAACACCTTTGTCGCCCATCTCGCGACCGGCGGCGCCTCCGCCGTCATCCACGCGCTGCAGCAACAGGGTGAGGTCAGGACCGTGTCGCAACCGCGGCTGCGGGCGCTCAACAACCAGACCGCGTTCATCAAGGTCGGCCAGGACCAGCCGTTTTTCCGGTTGCAGCAGAGCACCACGCTGAACCAGCCGGGCACCACCACGCCGTTCAGCCAGACGCAGAACAGCTATTCCGTCAGCACGATCACCATCGGCACGATCCTTGCCGTCACGCCGCAGGTCGGCGTCGACCGCATGGTCACGCTCGACGTGCTGCCGGCCATCACCCGGCTGCAGGCCATCATCACGAGCCCGGACGGCACGCAGACGGCACCCGTCACCGAGGTCAAACAGGCGTCCACCATCGTGCGGCTGCGTGACGGCGAGACGGCCGTCATCGGCGGGTTGATCGCGGAGGACCAGGGTCAGACCGAACGCGCCATCCCGGTGCTTTCGTCGGTGCCGGGGCTGGGCCGGGCGTTCCGCACCAAGGCGACGCTCAAGACGCGCACCGAACTCGTGATCTTCCTTACGCCGCACCTGCTGTGATGTTCGACTTCCTTTCCAGATTCACGGACCGCTGGCCGGTCCGTCCGGTCCGCTCCGCGTCCGTCGTCCTGCCCGAGCCCTCGGCGGCGGATGCCACCCGCACGCTCGACGGCATCCTCCGCGCCGCGGTCGCCGACCTCGCGAGCGATGTGCATTTTGAGCCGAAGGAGGACGCCCTGCTGGTGCGCTTCCGCCTCGACGGGGAGATGCACGACTACGTTAGCCTCCCCCTTGCGCAGCGCGAGCCGTTGCTCGCCCGGGTCAAGATCTTTGGCGGCATGGACATCACCGAAAAACGTCTGCCCCAGGATGGGCGCGCCAAACTGACCGAGGCCGGAAAGAGAATTCATCTGCGGCTGAGCAGCCTGCCCACGGTGCACGGCGAGAGCCTGGTGCTGCGGCTGCTCGACCAAACGATGCCCACAAAGTCATTTCGCGAACTGGGCTTCATGCCCGAACAGGCCGAGGCGCTGCACGCCGCCATCGCGGGGCCGGCGGGGCTGATCTTCCTCACGGGGCCGAACGGCTCGGGCAAGACCACCACGCTCCATTCCGCCCTCCACGCCCTCGACACCTCCCGCCGCGCCATCTCCACCCTGGAAGACCCGGTCGAGTATGAGTTCCCCGCCATCCGGCAGACGGAGATCCGGGAGAAAATCGGGCTCACGTTTGCCGCGGGCCTGCGGGCGCTTTTACGCCAGAACCCCGACGTGATGCTCGTGGGCGAAACCCGCGACAGCGAAACCGCGCAGCTCGCCATCCGCGCGGCGCTCACCGGCCACCTGGTCTTTTCGACGCTGCACACCAACGACGCGCTCGCGGCCATTCCGCGGCTGCGGGATCTCGGCGTGGAGCCGTTCCTGCTCGCGGCGGCGCTGCGGCTCGTGGCCGCGCAACGGCTCGTGCGTCAGCTCTGCCCCTCGTGCAAAAAGCTGCACCCGGACAACGCCCGGCTCACGGCGCAATACAATGTCCGCGGCGGGCGGTTCATGCAACCGGCCGGCTGCCCGGCGTGCCGCGGCCGCGGCTACTGCGGGCGGTTCGGCATCCACGAAGTGATCCCCGCCGGGAAGTTCCTGCCCCTGATCGCGGCGAATGCGTCCATGGCCGAACTCCACGCGCTGCGGCAGCGCGAAGGCCACCCGACCCTGTTGCGCCGGGGGTTGGAGCTGGCCGCCGCCGGGGCCACGTCCCTCGGAGAAATTTTGCGCGTCCTCTGACGCGCTTTTCCCAACCCGTAACCCGCATCATCGCATGAAACAGAATCGTCCCATCCAACCCAAACTCACGAAGGGTTTCACCCTTCTCGAACTCGCGTTCTCCCTTGCCATCATCGCCACCCTGGTCGCCATCCTGCTGCCGAAGGGCGTCGATGCCTTGCGCAACTCCCGCGTGCAGCAAGTCGCCAAGACGGTCGACACCCTCAAGACCGCGCTCACCAACTACGTCGGCCTGCCCGGCGGCAACGGCTCGATTCCACGCACCGAGGGCACGGGCATCCCGTGCTCCGGCGCCGCGCTGACCGGCGCCACCGACGTGGCCAAGGGCAACGGCGCCCGGCTCGACACCGTGCTCCTGGCCACCGGCATGATCGACAAGCCGGTCGGCCTCCGCATGGGCACGCAGGCCAGCACGTCCACCGGTTCC
>Ga0315289_10005748_pt1 | contig 18266 bp, 10 predicted proteins | sample YL17G11_40_MG_FD_203452 | JGI IMG/M metagenome (GOLD analysis project Ga0315289, IMG submission 203452) | Sediment microbial communities from Yellowstone Lake, YNP, Wyoming, USA - YL17G11_40 | ecosystem: Environmental > Aquatic > Freshwater > Lake > Sediment | place: USA: Wyoming | collected... | reverse complement strand
CAAACGTATTCATGTCCGCTTGTTCATGTTTAAAGCTGCCCGGAAGCTGCTGACAGGTCAAATGCCCACGATCTTCATAAATCCCAAACTTCAATCCTTTGCTGTGAATATAGTCTCCGATGGCTTTTATGCCGCTCGGAAACTTGTTCGGATCCCCAACCAGATTCCCGTTACTGTCACGACTATCGGCCATCCAACCATCGTCTATAACGAGGTACGTATAACCTGCATCCTTCATCCCTGAGTCGACCATTGCATCTGCTATTTGTCTGATTTTCTGTTCATCGATCTTGGCTTCAAAAGCATTCCAACTGTTCCATCCCATTAGTGGAGTAAGGGCGAGTTCGGTACGCAAGGAACTGCCAGTTGCAGTCCCTTGGCCCGCTGAATAGCTGATGGAGGTTTTTCGAGCCTGATTATTCGCTCCTTCAGATGAATTTGAAGTCACGCAGGAAGCCACGCAGATAGTAAGCACAACAACCATCGCCACTTCAAATAGGATGTTCAGCGGACTGTTGCCAGGGGCTGTCGGTTTCATTTGGTCCCCTTGTAAGCTGCTGATTCCTCTTTCACGTGAGCCTCGTTGATCCAGATCGTCATCGCTCCCTTTTCCCTGTTTGCCCAGGAATAATACGGCACGGCCGTCAGGGTGACCGGACGCTGCTGGTCATCAAGGCCTTTACCCTGAAGAACCGTCACGCCTCCAAGAAATCCATCGCGATGCTCTGCAAGCAGTTCGGCTTCTCGCGGCAAGGTCACGCTTAAGACGCTCACGTTTGGGTTATCAACCGCCTCGATACAGTAGGTGATCGGGCCACGCATTAACGACACTTTGCCATGGTCGGCCAGGACTTTCTCGTGAGCGTAAACCCGGCGGATCGGCATCGGCATGTCCAATTCCACGACATCCCCGGCCTTCCATGAACGTTTCAGGTGGACGTAGCCGTCTTCTTCTGGTGCGGCGTCGATTGTTTTTCCATTTACCTTCAGCCCAACGCGAGCGACCTTCGAGTCGGCGAAGCGGTACAAATCACTGGGAACAGGTCGGCCAAGCGCCCAGCCCGGGATACGCAGACACAGGTCGAAATCGGATGCCTGCTCCGGTGTGAACGTCAACTGCACGCGACCATCCCACGGGTAGTTGGTCTCTTGGGCCAGTTTCACCTTCACGCCGTCATCCATCTTGAGCGAGGCCTCTCCTGCGGCGAAGAGGTTGACATACAACTGGTTTTTACCTTGGGCATAAGCCAGTCCGCCGACCTGCGGGATGATGCGCGTAAGGTTCGTCGGGCAGCAGGCGAGTCCAATCCACGAATCCCGGGGGCCGCCGCCTTTGCTTTCCAGCGGGTTCTGATAGAAGAAACCGTCGCCGGAAAGCGAGATTCCCGATAGGACTCCGTTGTAGAGCGTCAGTTCCATCACGTCGGCGTATTTGGCCTGACCTTTGAGCAGGCTCATCCGGTGCTGCCAGAGCACGTGGGCGATGGCCGCGCAGGATTCGCAATAAGCCGACTCATTGGGCAGCAGGTACGGATCGCCGAAACCCTCGTCATCGTACTGGCCTGTGCCAATGCCACCGGTGATGTACATCTTACGGCTCACAACGTCATCCCAGAGGTGATCGAGGGCCCGCTCGTAGTCGGGGGCGTCCATGAAGCGGACGATATCCGCCATCGCCGCATACATGTATCCCGCCCGCACGGCATGGCCAACTGCCTCATACTGATCCACGACCGGCTTGTGGTCCTGCATCCGGCCATTGCGCAGCCTCAGTTGGGCATGCCAAATCGCACGGCGTTGCTCCTCGGTCAGCGGACCTTCGGGCTTTGGCGGCAGGACCGCGGTCTTGGGATCGAAAGGTTTGCGTCCCGTTCCATGAGCATAGCCGCGCTCATCGAGGAAAAACCGCGACAGTTCCAAGTATCGCCGCTCGCCGGTGGCGCGATACAGCTTGACTAAGGCCAGTTCAACTTCCTGGTGCCCGTCAACGTCATAGCGCTTGCCGGGTCCGAAAACGCTGTCGATGTGGTCGGCGAACCGCTTCGCCGCGTTGAGAACCTTGGGATCCCCAGTCAGCCGATCATGCGCGACGGCCATCTCAAAGAAGTGTCCTGCATTGTACATCTGGTGCTCTAAACGCAAGTCTTCCCATTTCTTATCGAGCCCATTGACGATAAAATAGGAGATCAGGAAACCGTCCTTCTGTTGAGCGGCCAGGATGCGATCGAGAATGCCCTCCACGCGTTGGCGCAATCGGCTGTCGTCGTAGTGTTGCAAGCAACACACCGCGCCTTCCAGGGCTTTATGCAGATCCGAGTCGAAAGCATGGTGGCCCTGGAGCGGACCATCGAATACACCCGCGGCCTTGTCGAAGTTGGTGACATGGCCGTCCTTCTCCAAGGAGTTCAGCGCGTGGGGGACAGTCACCTCGTGCTGGGTTTTCAGGAGCGGACCCCAGAATCCACCGCGAAGGTCCACCTGCTTGTGACTTACTTCATACAGCCCACGATTCGACAACACATCAGCTCCTTCAGCAATGCTCATAAAGCTCAGTGTAACAATTGCGTTAATAACTGTCGTTGCAAGATACGTTCTCATGATAATGATTCCATTCGTGTAACTGATAGATAATTTGCTTTTTGTGGTCTTGCGATGTGCATAGTGACCCAGAAAGCAAGAGAAATTGGTACACTTTACTGGCTCGTATAGATTGATTTCATCTTCCATCCTTTGACTTTCGTCGCAATATCACCACCCTTGTTGAACAGGCTTATGCCGACATTCTCCTCACCGTGCTGGTGCATGTATACCGCGGCCTGGCGATCGTTGACGAAGACCTCGACCATGCCTTTGTCCAGGAAGATACGAAGATTTAGATCTTCACCTTTCTTGAGCTCAAACGGGGGCGTAATCTCGCCCATTGCCAGGGTCTTGCTCTCTGGCTTAATGGTGATAGGAAAACCCTTGCCATCTTTATCGCAGAATACGCTGACTCCATATTCTTTGGCGCTGGTTGGTTTGATTGTGACGCTCAACTCAATGGTATCACCGGAAATTTTCTTGAGCATGTGGCTGCTATTGCTCTTGACGGTGATGTCACCTTCATCCTTCTTATCATAACGAAGCTTCTCAAGTTCCCGCAGCGGTTTGATGCGCAACAAACCATCCTTTGGCAGGCTAAGCTCACGTGGCAGTGACTGGATAGCGCTCTGGGCGCCCTCCAGCCTACACCAGGCCCACATAACGCGGCGGCCATCCGGGGTCAACAGCGATTCCGGCGCGAAGAAATCCCAGCTCCTCCAGTTCATCATAGCGTGGAACTCAGGAAGATACTTCTCGTCCTTGAAGTCGCCAAGGTAGTAACGGCACCCCATCCCATGACTGATGCAAAGAAGCATCCACTTATCGCCTATCTTGAACATATTGGCGCAAGAGACGTCTTCGTTTCTATTTACCCCCAGATCCGGCATGTCTTCATGCAGTAAGAGCCCAAGATACTCCCACTCTTTCAGATTCGAAGATTTCATCAAATGAGGTGGGCCGCCGCCAGATATCGCATAATAGGTATCACCATTCAACCAACAGTCAGGATCCCACATACGTATTTTGGCCTCCTGCCCGGATTTAGTCCTGGGCTTAACCGCAACGGGCTTGGTCCATTCATCCAGATTATCATCCAGGGCAAAAGCTATGTAGTTATTTCCAGCCCCCTCGCCATGGTAGATGATTGCAGGCTGGCCATCCTTGGTGAAGAATCCTGTACCACTGAACATGCCGTGACCCGTATTGGGTTCGACAAGTACGGTGGGGTGCCACTTCCAGGTAACCATGTCCTTGCTGGATACGTGAGCGAACGCAAAGCCGTGGTTGTTTCTGTAAATATAGTGCAGATGATAGCGGCCTTTGTAGAAAAAAGCGGGGTTGGGATCGCCAGGCTCGCCAACGCCCGGGCCCGGATGGGCAAGATGATATGTCAGCCAGTTAGCCGGCACATTTTTCGGCATAGCCGGCGTTTCCTCTACATACGGGGCCGCCGGCGCACGCGCGCCCTGAGCACGGGTGGCCATCTTGGCGTCATCTTCAGTAACAGCGGCGACCAGAACAGAGTTTTCGTCCAGAACCAGTTTGCCGTCCGCAAGTTTCGCTCCTTTTGCCATTTTGCTGTGTGCAAATCGACCTGTATGGTCCTTAACCTTGTCTCCCTCAAAATCCCACCAAGCGTAGGGTTCGATTTCTGATTTTTTGTTCGGTTGCAGCGATTTAATCTCATCGAGAGTCAAGGCCTTACTGTAGATACGGGCGTCTTCTATTGCTCCGGAGATGCGACCGCCTGCTGCTCCAACGTGTCTCAATCCAAAAACAGCAATATTATTCTCAGGGCTTAACAGATCAATGTTCTTTGCCTGGTAGGAGGCATAACTCTCACCATTGCGGTAGATCAGTATCTCGTCACCCTTGTAGACGATAGCCATCTGGACCATTGTCTTGCTCTCGGCAGTCTCAGGGATATACTTATCCTGGGCTTTCTCCGTACGCTTATAAAAGTCGCTGCCGGCCATCCATTTTCCTTGCTGTAGCTCGCCAAAAACGATTCCGTCAAACTGATCGCCACTCTGGATCGTCAGCGCACTGCCGCCCCGCTGGATCAGATCGGCCGGAGCGATCCAGGCTACGAGTGTCTTGTCAGTCTTGTCTGCGTCCGCACTACAAAGAAAAAGTGTTGCGAAACCTATCACCAGGCTTACCATTATTGTCTTCATAGTGTCTCTTTACTGATTGATCCCATATGCTTTTGATTCGCCAAACATCAACAAACTTCAGATTCACGCTGCCATCATAACAAAAGACATCCAGCCCGAACACTCAGCTCCTATCGTGGCTTATTTTCTAAGATCGGAACATTACAGAACGTCAGGGCGGCGATACCATTGGCGCCATAAAGCAGTTTGTCCTGGCGACCGTCCCAAGTTTTTCCGGACAGATAGGCGATGGATCTTGCTGTGGAAGGTGATGACAATTGGAGCGTGATCACAGTTCCGGCGGCCTTGTCGCGCAGCTTCTGCAAATCCGCCACCGTCCGGACTGGTTGACCGTTGCAAGTGCGAATCACGTCGCCTTTCTGGAGTCCGGCCTTGGCGGCAGGGCTGCCTGTGGGAACCTCCAGGATCAGAACGCCAGTCTCGTCCGGCAATCCATAAGCCGAGCGATCACCCAAACCCGAGATGTCGCGAACCTGGACCTGCATTGCGTAAATCACCCGCTTGCTGGACGGCTGCTTTTTGGCGGATCTGCCGGTATTGCCGATTTTGGGCATTTGCGGGGTGCGGGCAATGGCCTTGAGTTCCGCCTTCTGCACCCCGAACTGGTCCATCGGGAAATTCGCAAATCCCAGCTTCAGCGCCGGAGAGCCCTCCTTCACGCGGAAGTCACCGTTGGCGGGATCGACAAACTGCGAGTCGGCGATGACCGAGTGCTGGTCACGCCTGGATTGTTCGGCCAGTTTCGCGGCGGGTTCTGAATCCGTGGCGCCCTCGCGATGGACGATGTTGTTGTCCACTTCCTGGCCCCAAGGTGTATCCGGCATGCCGCCGGCCGGCATATAGTGATCGGTAAACATGATGTTACGGCGGACAACATCCTCGCTGTGCTTGAACCAGCAATGCGGGTGAAACCCGTTGATGATAACGTTGTTTTCCACCACGCGGTAGAATCCTTCACGATTCTTCAGGCCGCCGTTCAGGCAGAGGTTGTTGTAAATGTGGTAATTACTGGAACCGTCATCGAGGTCGATGTCCCAGCCATGGTCGCAGCGCCAGCGGTTGTTGCGCAGGATGGTCGTTTTAACCGCGTCCAGAAGGACGACATCTTTGTTGGCTTCCCAGGCCTGGTCGTCGTTCAGATCCAGGCCGCCCAGTCCCCAGAAACGGTCGCGGCCCCAGGAATTGAAGGAGCCGTGGTCGCCGGTTTCCCTGACCGTGTCGAAGATGTCGCAGAACTCGATCACGTGGCCGCCCCAGCACCCATCGCCGATGTTGATGCCAGCGCGCGGCACGTCGTAGAGGGAGCAATGGCGGACGGTGATGCCCTGCGCCAACTCGATCTGCACCGGCGCGGTCTGTTTCTCGACTCGGCCTGAAAGGTAAATCAGGCAATCGTCCACCAGGCAGTCCGCAGGGTAGTTGGCCGTCTTGGGGCCGGGCGTGCGGTCGAGCTTCGCGAGCGACTGGGAATGATCATTCCAATCGCGCGGGACCCGGGCCGCATCGCGATCACCGACAAATGCCACGCCGTTGGCGCCGGCCTTGGCGATGTGACAACCACGCACCGTGACCCTGCGGTTATAGTTATTCACGAATACGGCATTGCCGCCGACCTGATCGATCAAGCAGTCTTCAATCGTGCAGTCTTCCGTACCGTTAAGGAACAACGCCCCTCCACGGTAAGTGGTCCAGTCGCTGCGCACCAGCGGTTCCTTGTTATCCATGAAGGTTCGCGCGGCGTGACGGAAGGTCAGGCCTTTGAAGCTGAGGAACCGCACCGGCGCCTGTTCTGTGGCGCGGAACTCGACAAGATGCCGGAGACAGACCGCTTCGATGGTTGCCGTGGCTAAGTCAACGCCCGCCGGCGGATAGAAATAGAGGAGGTTGCTTTTTGAATCCAGGAACCACTCGCCCGGTGCATCGAGTTCCTCGAAGATGTTCTCCACAAAACGAATGTCATGCATACCCATCGGGCGGTTGTTCTGCCAGCCGCCTTCATAGGTGACCTTGTGGTCGGCGCCCTTGCCTGTGATGATATAATGCATGCCACCCCACTCCGCAGAATGCAGGGCATGGATGAATCCGCCGGCAGGGTCTTTCCATCGTGCCGCCCGCTGCGGACTGAACGCATCCTTCGCCCAGCCGTTGAAGTGCCGCTCCTTGGGATCGAAGTTCGGATACCGCGCCATAGGCTGGCGTTCGCCGTTGACGAAAAGCTGGTCTGTGGCAAAACCCGCCGGTACCTTCGCCTGCATGATGCCATCCTTGTACGGTTCCCACTTGAGATCTTTCAGCCGGACACCGCCGCTGACCACCGCCTGCTCCTTCTGATAGGTCTGATACACGACCGGAGCGGCCTTCGTGCCGGAATCCTCAGCGGTGAAAATCAAGGTCTCGGGCAGATAGTATGTCCCCTCCCTCACAAAGACCGTCACCGCTTCGCGTCCCGCGGCCTTGCGCGCGGCCTGTTGCGCCCGCTGCAACGTCGCAAATGGCTTCTCAAGCGTGCCCGGATTCGTGTCATTCCCAGTGGTTGCAACAAATATCTGCGCGGGCCGCGCTTCGGCCGGAGCGGAAGCACACAGGGACATCATCATTGCAATCGTCGCTACTATTGTTTTGTTCATTATTGCACGGCCCTTTTTCTTTAGTTTGCGTCACTTCACTCCGAAAACCGTAATGCGCCTGAGCAGCAGTTCCCGGGGGGCTTCGTTTCTCGTTTCCACCCGGATGAACCTCGCCCGACGCCCCGGGGCATTGATGCCCGCATCAAAATGGGTCACAGGCACGACCCATGTGGTTTCCAATGTCTTGGCGCGCCAGATCTCCTCCCATTTCTGCCCGTCCTCGGAGAGGGACAGGATGAGACCTTCAGCCCGCCGCTCATTGAGGCGGTTTTCGATGACGACGGCATTGACCGTCTTCACCGCACCCAGGTCAACCTTCGCCCACGGATTCTTCTCTTTGTCGGTATGGAACGCGTAGTCGGTCTTATCGCCTGAGAAAAGCCGCGCATGATTCTTTTCGTCATCATATCCCGAACGGGAGCTGATCTCAAGCGTGGCCTTTTCACTGAGCAATGCACCATGTTCGGAAAGGTAGGACTTGGGCGCATGGGCAGCACCCAGGATGCGGTCGGGATGCATGACAACATCGCACTGGCACCTATTAGGCAGGCCGCGATGTGGCGGGTGGGGTGGTATTTCATTTGGATTCTCGTTCGCTGATTCACGGGTTGCTTTCCGGCGGAGCTCTTGTTACAACCTTCTGGCCGGTCCCTCAGTTCGTCGGTACTGCCACTGGCGCGATGCCCGCTGCCGCTTTTTCCAACGTCAGCTTGATGACCGTCATGGCCGGATTCCGATCCTTCGGATCCACCTTGAAGACCAAAGACCCGTTCGTCCGGGTCATCGTCACCTCGCCGCCAGCTAACAGGCTGGCGGAAAGCACCTTGACCGGCAGATCCGGAACGGTAACCCCATTATTGAACCAATTCGACACATGCAGATAGATATTCTTACCTTTGCGTGTGCTGCCCACGAAGTTACCCATCAGATATGGGCCGCCGCGAGTGCCGTAGATTGCCTCGCCGTTCTTTTCCAACCACTGGCCCACCCGCTTGATCCGGTCCGCCTCGCGTGGATCAAGCTCGCCGGTCGGCAACGGGCCGACGTTCATCAGCAGATTGCCATCGCCGGCCGCGCAACCAACCAGATAGCGCAGGCATTCTTCATACGAAATCACCTTACTACTGAATCCGTGCCACGCCCAGCCACCGGTGAAGGTCATGCAGGATTCCCAATCGCGTTCGGGGTTGTATTTGCCGATGCCCTGCTCCGGGCACGAGAAATCGGCCGGCACGCCGGCGCGCTCGTCGATGATGATGTCGGGGTGGATCTCATGGATCATTTTGAACATCTTTTCCGTCTCCCACGTTTCCTTGGACCAGCCCCAGGCGTCGAACCAGATGATGCTGATTTCGGGATTGGCGACGAGCAGTTCCTTGATCTGATTGCGCATGTATTCGTTATACTTGGGCAGACGCTCGGGGGTGTAGTCCGGATGCCACCAGTCGCGCTGGCAATAATAGATTCCATAGCGAATTCCCGCTCTTTTACTGGCCTTGGCCATCTCGGCGATGATGTCGCGCTTGAACGGCGTGGCCATGATGTTGTATTTGTTGAATTTCGTGTCCCACATGCAGAAGCCGTCGCAATGCTTGGCGACCTGCACGATGTACTTCATCCCAGCCTGCTTGGCCTGACCGACAAGCTTGTCGGCGTCGAACATGCCGGGGTAAAACGACTTGTAGAGGTTGTCATAGACCACCTTCGGGACGGAGGGTTTCATCCAGTCCACCCAGCCCTCAAACTCCGACCCCTTCGTGAGCGCCGCACGCGGGTTCGGGGCATCGGAACCGCCGAGGCCGCCATCGTAACACTCTCTACTAAAACTGATCTCGGTGCCCATGAGACTGCACATGTTCCAGTGAATGAACATCCCGAAGCGCGCGTCCCGCCACCAGGCCATCCTCTTCTGCGATGCCTCGGACTTGTCAGCCCGTTTCTCCTTCTGGGCATCGGCCCAGAACTGTTCGAACGAGCCGTCGGCCGCCCGAGCGGCCGTCTGTCCGTTGCCTGGCATCGTCAAGGCCGCGAACATCATCGCGGTTCCTACTACTGTCTTCATTTTCGTACGCATACTCGGTTACTCCCTCTCTGCGTATTAGTCTGAGCGGATTATGCCCGTGGCCGATGACGCGATCCCGACCTCGCAGAAAGTGAGTGCAGCGATCCCATTCTCGCCAAAGATCAGGTGGGCAGGCTTTCCATCCCAGTCCCGTCCGGTCAGGTAGGTGATGGTTTTGGCGTTGGAGGGCACGACCAGCCTGAGCGTGATCACGTTGCCTGAGACCGAGCCTGAGCCGATGGGCGCCAATGTATTGTCCAGGAAGATAGACCGCTTCATCTCATCTTTCCAAGCCATGGGCTGGCCAAAATCGAGCGCGATCTCGTCCCTGGCGGCACCGGTAAACCACGCCCGCTTGAGGTTTGGCGCGGTGATCGCCTGTGGCGGGACCAGCCCATAGTTGTCCTGCTCCACCAGGGGACTCATGAACCGCGCAAACTGGGCATAGCCTTCCAAATCAAAATGGCACGCCCCGCGGCCCGCATGCTCGGAGGCGGCACCCACGGTGGACATGGTCCGCAGGTTGGAATAGAGCCGCGGCAACGTCCGCTGCACCTCGCGTATCTGGTCGTCTTTGGGGCCCATGCTGCAAGGCAACGGCCAGACTTGGAAGACGTAGTAGTGCTGGATGTTCGGATAATCCTGCTTCCAGGCCGCCGACATATCGACAAAATATTGCTGATACGATTTGTAATTCCAGTCGCCGGTAGGCGCCCCCGAGCCGCTATCGTTTTCGCCCTGGTGCCAGAGGATGCCGCGAATGCCGTGCGTCAGCTTGGCCGCCGCCACGCGCGTCAGCAGGCACCCGTAAATCTTGTAGGGGTTGCCGTAGAAGGCGCCGCTCGTGTCATAGTGATTGGCTGGATTCGGCTGGTGTTGCCAGATCGGGGTGCCACCATAGGCCCCGTTGATGATGCAGACAGGGATGCCATACTTGGTCACCAGGTTCGTGGCGAGCACCATGCCCCAGGCGCCGATTTGATGACATCCATAATTGGGTTTCCCCCAGATATGTGTGCGCACGGCGTTACCCCACCCTCCGCGGGTCGTTCCTTCAAACTGATTGCCATAGCTGCGGATCCAATCGTTGATGGGGGTGACGGGATCTTCGTCGGGACCATTATTCGGCCCGGTGGCTTCCGCATTGGATTGCCCGTCTATGATGTAGGCGTCGCCGCAGATTACATTGGTGACGGTGTTTTCCACTGTCTCGGTGCCGCCGGTTTTGGTTCCGAACTCGACTTTGTATCGGATCAAACCCGGCTTGAGCCTGGCCGTAAAGGCATAGGTTTTGTCCGGGGTGAGTGGTTGGCTTTCGGTTTTGAAGATCGCATCGTTGGCATAGACTTTGAGAAACACCGAATCGGCGGCGTGGTCCATGGTTCCGTTGTAATACAGCGTGCCCTCGTTCTGATCGTCGCGGGCATAAAACTGGTTGTCCTCGGGTTCCTCGTCCTTCCCGGGAGTCCTCTGGACCCAGGGATCCGTCTTCGGCTCAGTCACCTGAATCGAGGTCGTGGCGGCATAATCCGCGCCACCGTTATTGAGCGTCAACTTGACGGAGATCGTACCGCTGCATTGCGATCGCTTGAGCATCAGTTTGCCGGGGACCGCTTCCTGGATCACGGCGCCGCCAGAGACGAGCCACGTGTAATTCAATTCTCCGGCCCCTTTGGCCTGCATTCTGTCCAGATTGGCGATCTTCGGCACCACCTCGATCGTCTTTCGTCCATCCCACCTTGCCGGCGCTTTCAGGGTGAAAACCGGTTCCGGGATATCTTCTTTGATCGTGATGGGTATGTCTTTTGTCTTAATTCCATCTGCATATATCGCTTTGAACTGAAGAATGAACGACTGATCTCCAACCACCCGGCCGGCATCAAAGGTGAAATTATACCGGTCCACTGCGCCGATTGTTTCCACGCCATCCTTCTTGAAGAGCCAATAGACCTTCTGTGCGCCTCCGGCCTTGGCGGTTATAGTGGCACTCTTACCTTCCGGCATGGTCACTTGCGTTTGCGAGACCGAGAAGGTGTTGCCCGGCTGTACCAGTGGCCCAGCCAGGGTTTGCAGAGGATTCTGGTTTTCATATTGCAGCCTTATCCAGTCGGCCGAACGGGTCACCTTGGAAATCCGCGCCTCGTCGATGTCGCCAACAAAGTTGAAGTTGTTGTACCAGCCGCCAATCCACATCCTGGCAGGGCTCTTGATCGCCAGCGGCGCCCCTTTGGACGTCGAGACGCTGTCGAGGACGCCATTCACATAGACCCGTGAATCACCATTTTTGAAGGCGTGGACCACGTGGATCCATTGGGACGTGGCCAGAGTGCTGCCTCCCTCGACGTCTGCGCCGGAAAAGTAGCATTCCATTTTCATATGCGGCGGACTGAAGAACTGCATCATCACCTTGCCCTGCCCCGCCTCGTTTCCCCAGGCGAGGACGGTCACGTTCGGCTTCTCGGCCCTGAACCAGGCTTCAGAAGTATGGGGACTGGAACCGGTCGGATAGGATGTGATGTTTTCCCCGCACTTAATGCCCTGTCCGCCGCCAAAATGCCTGCCTTTGCCTATCATTCCTGGGGAAGCCGTCGTTCCGGTATCGATGGAGGTGAGTGTACCAACGTCATCTTTGACCGGATCATTCATGTGCCAGACGCTGAGGAATCCGTTGGATTCGTTGAACACGGCCGATCCGCTGGATTCGCTGGCAGCGTCGGCCTTGCCCCAATACAACTTGATCTCCTGCCGCGAATTCCCTTTGATGGTCGGTATACGCACCCAGATGCTGGCGGTTCCGTTCGCCGGGTCCCATTCCTCAATCTGATACACCAGCGGTGTGCCGGTACTCGTGGAGAAACGGATGTCCTCTCCATTGGCCTTCGCCTGGCTGAAATTGAAAAAGTCCTTGTGTAGCCGCACCAGCAACGGGAAGCCGTCTTCCGAGGCCGAAGCTGGCAAATTCGCGCCTTCAGGCGTAGTGAGCAGATAGACGGAGCCGGAATGTTTCCAGCCCGAGTATTGGGCAGATGCCGCCTGCAAAAGCCCCGTGAGCAGAATCACGCCGCAAACAATTTTATCCATTTGGTACATCCTTATCTCGTAACCGTTCACGGGTATTTTGATAGTGTTGGGCAACGCACCCAACATCAAATACCCCATTCTTAAATTTTCCAGCTCACTTTATAACACATTCAAGGTTGCAAGTCAAACGCATGATACCTGTTTTCTTCAAGCGGATGCCCGCGTTCGCCCGATAACAACCATAGTAAATGTCTCAAGGACAAAAATTGACTTCTGAAAAAGAACAATTCTACATTCAACGCATTGCGGAACTTGAAAAGCAAGTTGCTGAACTTCTTAAAGTCAATGCTGAGCTTGCTGATAAGGTTGCCAAACTCTCGAAGAATTCCTCCAACTCTTCCAAGCCGCCTTCCTCGGATATTGTTAAGCCGGCCAAGACCAAACAATCCGATGGTCAGTATCGTCAAGGTGGACAGCTCGGGCATAAAGGCATCAATCGACCGCCTTTTGGCTCCGATCAAATTGATGAAACAATCCCACTTTACGCAGATTCCTGTGATTGCGGCTATCAAGGCCACGGCGAGCCGATTGAAGAACCAAAAGTTCAACAGACGATAGAGCTTAATGACAACCCGCTTACCATCACCGAATACCATTTGTACGGTTTTATCTGTCCCAAATGCGGACGAATTGTCTGGGCTAAATTGCCTGTCGGGGTTGTCGAAGGTCAATTGTTTGGCCCGCGTTTGCAGGCATTGGTCGGTTATATGAAAGGTTCGCTCCATGCCTCTTATAGTGGCCTTGAGGCCTTTTTTAGTGAAGTCCTGAATATGAATGTCGCCCGCAGTCATCTGTGCAATGTTATCAAACGTCTCAATAATGCTCTGGCAGCGCCCTATGAAGAACTCCAGGAACACATCCCATCCGAGCCGGTTTTGAATATTGACGAGACCGGCTGGAAAGACAAAGGTATCAAGTATTGGGCATGGGTCTTTTGTACACCCATACTCAGCTTTTTCTGTATTGCCAAGTCGCGTTCGTTGAAAGTCCTGGAAGAAATCCTGGGCAAAACATACGGCGGAACGATCGTAAGTGACTTTTTCAGCGCCTACGTCAAATATGCCAACAGGCTTCAGCAGTTCTGTTTGGCGCATCTGATTCGCGACATTAAGTTCCTGACTACCTTGCCCGACAGGAAAGACAAAGATTTTGGACAAGCCCTGCTGATAGAGTTTAAGAAGCTGTTTCATTTCTGGCATCAACGCGATAAGATTCCCAAAGACCAGTTTGACCGACGTATGCTGCGAATCAGAAAACGGGTGTCGGTTTTGGCCGAACAGGATAACTTGACTGGCAAGTCGCTGACACTGTCTAAGCGGTTTCGCAAACATGGCGATGCTATCTTTCGATTCCTGTTTGATCCTGCCGTACCGCCGACTAATAATGGTGGTGAGCAAAGTATACGTCATACCGATTGTGATAAATATTTGCGCTTATTTAATAAAATCCGAAATCCGAATATCTAAATCCGAAACAAGCACAAATGACCAAAATTCAAATGACAAAAGCTGCGTCTCTCGTCTATCGTCCATCGTCCTTCGCGGCTACGGAGGGCGCATTTTATAATCACATTTGGTATTAGGACGTCAAAAAACGCATTTTGCATTGATAATCATTGTTTTCAGCGTTTTTAAGTGGCGACACTTACCAAAAAAACAGGTCAGAAATACCCTCTCCGCTCCCAGAATTCTTTTCTTGCTCTCCGGCGTTCTTGCCAGGATGCTTTGGGCCGGCGACCTCTTGGGCCGAAAGGGTCATTACCGCCTCGATGGTGGCTCGACCAACCACATCAATCAATTCGTCAACCGCCATCTCAGCCTGTGTGATCAGCTCGACCATAGGCAGCAGCAACTGTCCTTCCTGGCAGAGAAAATGAGCCAATTTCTTATTGTCGTTCTTGTCGATAATCTGGTAATCTGTCTTTCGCATGGCTACTTCCTTTCAAAAACGTTGAATCTTTCTTGGCCTGATGTTACCCTACATCAGGCCGAAGTAGCCATCGCTTTTTATCAACCTTCAACTACGAATGGGACAACCTCCAGATTAATAATATAGTTCAATGAAAGGCCTATGTTGTTAGGGTGCTTCAAGTGAAACGGATAAAGATTGGTGCCAAAGTGGTAAGATATGCCAGATATGTTATATTTCTGATGGCAGCGGTGGCTGTGCCAAGGGCGCTGTTCTGTGAAATCCTTGAGCGTATCAGGGATTTAGCAATGGTGGCACTGCCTCCCAGGACCGGGTGATGCTAAAAATCGAAGAAAACTTGATTTTGAGAGGGAGGCAACGATTAAGGTACGCACAGAAAATGAGTCAGCGCCTGTTTACAAAGTAAAACTGCGGTGTTTTGGAGGGTGTGGCGGTAAAAGCTGGACTAAACAACCGAAAACACATGCAATTTTGGGAAGGATTTGATAACTTATGATGATCGGAAAGTGTAGCGATGTTAATAAGGCATGCATATGGGAAATCTTGGCCAGCATGTTCTGGTTATTAAAATGACGCCACGGGAAAGAGTACTTTCGAGTGTTGCTCACCGCCAGCCTGACCGTGTCCCAGTGGACCTCGGTTCGACGCCCAGTTCGGGCATATCTGCGATTGCATACAACAATCTCAAAGGCTATTTGGGAGTTGAGCACGGTGCAACACGCGTGTACGATGTTGTCCAGCAGCTTGCCCAGCCGGAAGATGTGATTCTGGATCGTTTTGGTATCGATGTTCTCGATATTGGCCGGACCTTCAATACCTTGGATGTCGACTGGTACGACATCACGCTGTCCGACGGGAGCCTGGCACAGTATCCTAAATGGTTTCGGCCGATACGCCAGCCTGATGGTTCCTACAGTGCGTTTACAGCAGGCGGCACTCTAATTGCGAAAATGCCAGTTGCGGGTGCGTTCTTTGACCAGACCTGCTTTCCGTACGTCGACGGATACCCTGCCGATTATAAGGATTTAGGGCAAGCTATGAGCAAGGTCCTCTGGGCGGCCTTGGTGCACAGTCCGTGGGATAGCGCTGGCGCTGTCGGTTTTTGGGATACCCTGCGAGAAAGAGCACTTGCTCTGCGTCAGAGTTCGGACCGTGCGCTGGTGGTTGTGGCTGGCTGTAATCTATTTGAGTGGGGCGCATTTTTGCGGCGAATGGACAATTTCCTGATGGATATATACGTAGCGCCGGCTGAAGTTGAAAAACTGTTGGACGCCCTGATGGCACAGCACTTGGTAACTCTGGAAAAGATTTGTGCGTCGGTCGGCGACATCGTGGATATCATTCGTTTTGGTGATGACCTTGGAATGGATAGCGCCCCCTTTATTGCACCGGAGGTTTATCGCCGGCTTTTCAAGCCCCGCCACAAACGGCTATGCGAATATGTGAAGAAACACAGTCGGATGTGTACGCTGCTGCATTCTTGTGGCTCAATATACAAACTCATGCCCGACCTTATTGAGGCAGGATACGATATTATTAACCCAGTTCAGACTAATTGTGCCGATATGGAGCCGCAGCGCCTGAAGCAGGATTTCGGACGTGACATTACCTTTTGGGGAGGCGGCTGCGACACTTGCCAGGTTCTCAACTGCGGCACGCCTGCCGAGGTAAGGGCACATGTACTGGAGCGTATGGATATCTTTGCACCGGGCGGCGGATTCGTTTTCAGCACAGTGCACAACATTCTTCCGGAGGTTCCGCCAGAAAATATTGTTGCAGTATTTGGCGCCATAAAAGAATTCGAAGGTGGTTGATAAAGATAGCGAAGAAATAGTTCGGTGGTTTTCACAAAATTCACTATAAGTTCGATCGACGCGACCATTATACTTATATATTTGGTCGGGATTGTGGCAATGGGCTGTTTGGCTGGTTCCCGCCAGCGCCGGGCAGCGGAGGGGCAGCGGTATTTTCTTGCAGGCAGAACACTGACCTGGCCGGTTATCGGCCTGGCTCTTTTTTCAACCAACATTTCCACTGTACATCTGGTCAGTCTGGCGCAAGAGGGCTACAAGAATGGTCTGGCCTACGGCAACTTCGAGTGGATGGCGGCATTTACTCTGATCATTCTGGCATTGTTCTTCGCGCCATTCTACGTGCGCGCAAAAGTAGCAACACTGCCTGAGTTCCTCGAGAAACGTTACAGTCGAGCCTGTCGCGATTGGTTAGCCTTGCTGTCAATCGTCTCCGCCGTTGTCATCCATATTGGTTTTTCTCTCTATGCTGGTGCCGTAGTCCTTAGGGGTATGTTCGGCTTCGGTATTATGGCAAGCATTATCGCTGTTGCTTTGCTGACGGGCCTGTACACTATCATTGGAGGCCTGCTGGCTGTGGTTCTAACCGAGTCGATTCAGACGATTGTGCTTGTATTCGGAGCAGTCTGTGTGACGATAATTGGCCTGTATCATGCGGGTGGCTGGTCGGGCCTGACGTCCAGCGTCGACCCTGTCAAGTTCACCGTTTTGCGGCCACCCGGCGATTCTTCCGGTCTTCCGTGGTACTCGGTTTTCTTAGGCTACCCGGTCATCGGTATTTGGTATTGGTGCGCCGACCAAACAATTGTTCAGCGTGTGCTGGGTGCCAAGAGCGAAAACCATGCCCGGGTCGGGGCATTATTCGCTGGCTTTATCAAAATCCTGCCGGTATTCATCTTCGTACTGCCGGGCCTGACCTGTCTGGGGCTAATCAACCAGGGCAAACTGCCCGATGACCTGACTGATTCGGCAGATACTTATGCCTTTATGGTCAGTCATCTGTTACCTATCGGACTCAAGGGAGTGGTTGCTGCGGCACTTCTGGCAGCGTTAATGAGCACTGTTTCCGGCGCACTGAACTCTATTGCCACGCTGTTCAGCTATGATATTTACAGGCGCTGGCGCCCGCAGGCTTCTGATAGGACTCTTGTGACGGTTGGCCGCATAGTTACCTTTGTAGCGATGATCGCTGCAATTGTATGGTCACCCTTCGTGAGCCATTACGAGAGCATCTTCCAAGGAATCAACGCGATAATTTGTTACGTTGCACCGCCAATCACAGTCGTTTTCCTCTTCGGCGTGTTTTGGAGGCAAGCGAGTGACAAAGCGGCGATTGCGACTCTCTGGAGTGGTTCATTTATGGGATTAGTGGTCTTTCTGCTCGACTGGTTCAAGGACAAGGACTGGCTTAAGCGGTACATCGAATGGAAAGTCCCGTTTATGATGGCAAGCTTTTACCTGTTTTTGCTGTGTTCGGCAATCCTGATTGTTGTATCGCTCTTTAGACCCCACAAACATACCGCGGAAAGCGAACGGTTGGTATGGAGCGACCCGAGAGACGCCTTACGCGGTGAGGCCTGGAAAGGCATCGGAAACTATAAACTCCTGGCAGCGTTGTTGTTCGCTACGATGGTGGCGCTATATGTAATCTTTGCGTGAATAGGCACTGTGAGCAAGAACCATCTGTCCGCTCACAAAATAATATTGGAGAATATCACTATGGGCAGTTGCACAAAAGTCGCGGTATTTGCTGTGACATTGCTGGCTTTGTGTATGAATACAGGTTGCGCACGGCCAAATATCCAACGTTACGGCAGCGTCATCGCCATAAAACCGGAGAACATCGAAGAATACAAGCGGCTGCACGCGGACGTCTGGCCGGCTGTGCTGAAACAGATAAAAGAATGCAACATCCGCAACTACTCGATATACCTCGGTGAATTGGAAAAAGGTAGATACTACCTGTTCAGTTATTTCGAATACACTGGTAATAACT